>TARA_B110000503_G_scaffold135335_1_pt1 | contig 12247 bp, 12 predicted proteins | sample TARA_B110000503 | Tara Oceans TARA_B110000503 (sample SAMEA4397472) | marine metagenome | biome: Polar Biome; feature: [SRF] surface water layer (ENVO:00010504); material: water (ENVO:00002006), including particulate matter (ENVO:01000060) such as... | depth 5 m
CTGTTGTTACAGCACCTGCTGCAGCCCAAGATAGTGTACCACCGCCGTTGGTTACAAGAGCTTGGCCACTAGAACCATCTGCGTTTGGAAGTGTCCAAGTTACGTTAGCAGCAGGACTATGTGGTCCGGAGAATGCAACCCAGTTGCTTGCGTCTGAGTCGTTAAACTTAACTAGTGTTGTTGTAACAGCTCCTGTTACAGCTCCAGTTAAAGCAGCTGTAACAGTTCCTGCACTAAAGTTACCAGAAGCATCACGTGCTACGATAGCAGAACCAGTATTTGCAGATGTAGCTGTTGTAGCACCATTCTGAACTTTACCTGCAGTAGAGATTGTAGCAAGTTTAGTATCAACAATTGCTGCAGAAGCATTGATATCTGCGTTTATAATAGAACCAGCTGTAATAGCTGCAGTAAGAGATATATTACCTGTTCCGTTAAATGCTACACCAGCTGCAGTAATATCACCAGACATAGCAATTGTTCTGGCAGTTGTAAGTTGAGTAGCTGAAGTTGCAGTAGAAGCATTACCACTTAGTGCACCGTATGCAGTTCCAAACTGGATATCTGCAAGACTAAATCCAGCATTGGCTGTATTAACTTCAGTTGATGCTGAATCAAGAGCAGAGTCATATCCATCAAAGAACTTCCAACGACTATCTGTAACATCTCTGAATACACCAGTATGAAGTAAGCCGCCTGCACCACTTGGATTGTAGTTGGCAATCATACCAACGTCAGCATTGATTTCCACTGGGTGAGCACACCATAGATCAGAATCACTATGTCCTGCCCGGCTAATAAACTGAAGTGAAATACCTTCTCTAAGAGGAGCACGTAGCCCATCAACTCCTAGTTGCCATGTTGTTTGGCCACCATCTGATTCAAATCCAAGACCGTAGCCATAACCACCAACAAGAGAACCGTAACTCATTGTTTCAGAGTCTGAAATACCCCATTCAATAGTATCACCACCCGCACCAATAGAGTCAAGTGCACTTATTCTTGCAAAGTAGAATAGATTAGCATCACCTGTATACTTACCTTTGAAAGTGGCATCATTTAGACCACCAACACTTTGATAAGCAGTTCCTAGAGTATCTCCATCTAATAGTAAGATAAACTGACTAGGTACAATAACTGATTGATTAAGAGTTGAAGTAGTGGTACCAATAACATTTAAGTTGCCACCGACTGTCCAGTTACCATCTACACGACCAGAGCCAGTAATACGAAGTTGTTCTAAAGTATGAGAGTTAATATCAACATAAATGGATCCGTTACCACCTACAGAATCAACTGTCATTGCAATGCCAAGATCAACAGGGTAGTTAGGATATGTAGCTGCTGCTTGTTGATACCCACCGCCAGCTGCCAAGTGAAGCCTATCACCCGATACAAGACTAGCTGTATTAAGTCCGTCAATCCAACCACGAGTAATAACATAACCATGTGCGCCATCAGCAATATCATGACCAGCAATACCAATTACTTCATATTTTGCAGCATCTGCCGCATCAGCAGGGTGAATTAGTGGGTGATGACCATGGATCGGATGACCAGCAATATGAGCACCGTCTGTATAAACTGGTGTACCTTTAAGAATAGTAGAACCAGTAGAGTTTCTACCTCTTACCCATTCTCTTTCACCGACAAATTGAATGTAGTCTTCAGTGTCTGTATGGAAAGCCATTGTCTGGCCATCACCATCATACCACATTTTGCCTTCAACATAAGCAGGTCTATTTGCATATGCGATTGGGGTCATGCTCATTGAAGAGTCAAGAGCAAGAGTAGTACCTTCAATACCACCAGTAACTCTTAGTCTGTCTTGAATTCTAAGATATTCAAAGTTTTCTCTAAATGGATCTACAAGGATAGTGCCTTCAGTAGCATCAGTTGCAACAACTTTACCAATATGGTAAGGATAACCAGTGTCAACAGTAACCGGAGTTGTTGTCCATACACCTGCAGAGTCTGCAGAAAGCCAAACATCGGCACCTGCAGATAAACCATTAGTATTCAATCCTCTTACAAGACCAAATCTAGTAACATAACCATGTGCACCGTCAACAATATCCATTGTCGTGACACCTAGGTTACCTGGTGAACCAACGTTGGCTTGGGCTTTAGTTATTGATGGGTGTATTCCGTGTGCAGTACCGCTTACATAAACAACTGTACCATTTGGAATGGTTTCACCAGTAGCATTGTGAGAAAATACTACACTTTCTTGACCCAGATTAAGAGTAAGGGATGTATTACCTTCAGGTGTAGCAGGTTTAAAACTTAGACCTTTTTGTGGATCTGAATCAAACCATAGTGAACCTGGAGTAACATTTCCTGCAAATGGAGTTGCTTGTGCATTAAATGTAATACCGTCTAAAGAAGCAGAGTCGCCTGTGATTTTAGCAAAAGTAACATCTGTGGTAGTGTATGGATCTAAAGTTGTAAGTGTAGAAAAACTTCCACCATCAGCTGTACCAATAGTTAAATTGCCTGTAGCTGAATCAAAAGTAAAACTAGCAACACCAGCAACAGCAACAGATCCAGCAGAATCAATTTGACCTTGAGCATTAACTGTAAATACAGGAACTTGAGCAGCAGATCCATAGGTACCAGCAGTCACACTTGTATTGGTAATATCAATAGTGCCAGTGCCAGCTGTATATGTAATGCCTTGACCACCAACTAAACCAAGCGCAGTCGTATAACTACTATCGCTTGTAGTTAATGTAATATTACCATCTGCATATGATATTGAAGAAATATTTTCTCCAATATTTGCCCAAGAACTATTTGCATATACTTCTAATTTATCATTATCAGTATTATATCTTAGATATCCGCTACTAGGACTTTGATCTCTTTCTGCTGTGGTACCTGCAGGTATAATAACAGATCCAGATGAGTCTGTTAGTTCGACCTTATATACATTAAGGCTATTGAAGTTTGAATCAACTTCATTATTTGTAAGCGGTGAACCTTTAACAGCTCTTAATGTAATATTAGTCACAGATATACTCCTAATTTAACAATTAAATATAATAACATTAACTATTAGTTAATTGTAATAGTCCAAGTAATTGTTAGAGTATCATCCGCACCTTTATTAACAACAGAAAAGACAGTTCTACAAAGTAGTGTGCCCGCTGATGCAGCATTTAAAATACCAGCTTCAACAAGCGCAGCAGTACCTGTACCAGCACCAAATGTTGCAGCATATTCTACTGTATTAGTTGAAATAGTAGTTGTTGACAAAGCAACACGAGCATTTTCAGCAACAAGAGTGGTTTGCCCACCTGCAGCTGCAGTATTATCTGTACCTACTGCCATATGTGACATTTCGTCAGGAATACTTGCCTCGGTCATACGAGCTGCAATCCAACCTTTGCCTGCATCTACAACAAGATTTTTTACAGTTTCATTTACTTTTATTTTACCATCAGAGCCAGTAAGTAAAATATTTAGTTGCCCTTTTGGGTAAATTTGGTCGTTGATCATTTAAATAACTCCTAAGTATTGTTGTCGATCATTTACTTAATATATGTACTTGTATTTATACATATTAAAAAGTATAATTTGCTTTTTCTACATAGACTTGTAGAGTGTAATTTTCTAAGAAATAATCTTGAACGGAAATTAATCCTACTTCAGTAATAGAAGAACTATCAGCCGTTGATTTTTCATAATTTAATGTTGCAATTTCTGTGATAGCAGAACTATCTTGTAATACATTTAATGCAACAAATGTTAAATTTTCAATCGGTGAAATAATATCATTTTTATTTAGGCCTAATGTATATATTAAATTTTCAAGTGATGTAGTAGAATCACTAACTATTTTATTAGGTTGTAGCACTAGCGCTTCAGAGGAGACAGCAGAATCTACAAAAGGTTTAGCTAAATTGAGTGATGCAAGTTCTAAAATACTTGAAGAATCTACTAATACTTTACCAAAATTAAATATAGAATTTTCTAGTGTAGAAGATGAATCATTAAAACTTCTATTATAAGAAGTGAGCAAAGCTATAAGTTCTGATACATTTGTATTATCAATTGGAGGCCGACCCCAACCTTGCGATAAGAAACTGCTTTCAGTTACTTGCGCTGAATCATCAAGCCTAAATTCTGTGCCATAAGTATGATAAGAACTATCGCTTACAGTAATATCATCATCAAAGTATCTTGCCCAACCTTGAGAAACAATAGCATTATCAGTAGGTGCTCCTATAGAATCAACAAAGCCATCCACAGTACCTCTAATGTATGTTGTAGTAAATGCAATGGATTCTGTTGGAGCAGATGAATCAGCAAAAGCTCTATTAAATGAAGCTAATAATGATATATTATCTATTGCTGAAGATGAATTATTATCAGTAAATGCTCTTTCAAAAGCAGCTAATAACGAAATAGATTCGAGTGATGTGGCAGAGTCTGATAATGATTTTCCAAATCCAATCACGCTATTTTCTGATACTACAGCGCTATCTTGACTAGGTCTTCCAAAACCTGTTTCTAAAAAAGCATTATCTGTTATTGAAATATTATCATAAAAGTTTTTAAATAGTGTGTATGTAATACCATCAAATACACCTAATAAATCTTCTGCAGAAGCGGAATCAGAAGTATTTACAAAAGATGTGACTGAAGAAAATAATGATTCAGTTATAGTAACGCTATCAAATAAACCTTTACTAAAATTAAAACTAATTATTCCGTCTGTAGATCCTATGGAATCTGTATAAGCATAGCTAGATAGACTAACCCCGGCTAAGGTTTTTACACTAAATAGACTAACTCCAGTTAAGGTTTTTACACTAAATAAATCACGAGTCCCAATTTCTTGAGTCGATACTTTAAATTTAGATCCTTCAGTAGTTCTATAAGTCATACCCTGAAGCCTATTTAAATTAAGATGTTACGCCAGGATTGACAATAGCTATACCTTCTATTACTCTATAAATCGCACCAGCAGATGATTCTATAACAACATCAAAGACATATTGGGATGCTTTAAGTAGTTGAGTTTCTTCATCTGTTAAATATATTTGTATGCGACCAGTAGCACTATCCAGATAGGTAACTGTAAAATTTGTACTAGTCGATGATTTATAACTTCTTTTTAATGAAGCTCGGGCAGCATAAGATGTTAAATCAAACGATCCGCCTAATGGATTTGATAAGGTAATTATGTATTCAAAAGTTGATCCTTGATCAATATACAGTTCTTCATATTGTGACATAGGTAGACCTTTAAGATTATATTCTTTCTCTTATTTATAATAAAAAACCTTCCATTCCTTTATAAAAATAATCTTCATGACAACCATTAAATACACATATAGGTTTATTTTTATCAAAGAAAACTCTCCTAGATTGTGATCCGCCTTCTGATCTGTCGGGTCTTTTTATTTTAATACTAAACTTTTGATCTTCTTCATAATAAAAAACATCAGTGAAGTATTCTTTTCTAAAATAATAGTTTTTAACTTCAACATCTTTAAACTTTGATGGTGGTATTTCATATGTAAAAAATCTATCAATGCCAGAATATATCGAAATATAATATGGAATATTTTCAATGAACTTATTATACAAATCTTGATTCTCATTTGCATACCAAATCATAATAGATGAGTTATACATCGCTTGAGTCATTTGATCGTAACAGTATGTTGGTTTTTCAATATCAATTTTACCAAATATGGATCGATCAATCAAGGTAAGTTTATTATGTTCTGCTATATCAAATAAATGATCTATATTATTTTGTATTACTACATCAAGGTCTAAAAATAAACTAACTCCACTTAGTTTATTTTCTTTGAATAACGTAAGTTTCCACCACCAAGCCTCTAAGTCTAATGTTTGATCCAAAGGAATGATCTTAACATCATCATATATTCCAGTAGCATCTTCGGTCCAACAATAAAAATTAAATGGCAAAGAGATATTTTTCTTTGCCATTCTATAAAGTCTATTCACATGTTCTGGTGAAAACTTGTCACCCCACTTAACACATATTACATTGTATTCCAAAGATCCTGTATCCATTGCGGTCTATTTTCAATCATATTATTATCGTAAATAAAGTGCACTAGTTTTACTTCTGGTCCAAACTTATCACCTTCTAACAATGGTAAGTTATGCGCTCTAAAGTATTTATTATTGATATTTTCTTGTGAAATTACTTTATTGTTATGTATACATCCATCAGTATAAATCCCTAAATATTTACTAGGAAAGTAACTTATATTTTTTATTGATTCTTCAACAAAGTCTTGTTCACCTTTTCCTAGTGTTCCAAGTTTTTTGCCGTAATGCTTAATCCAAAACTCTGGATCATCATAAAACTTTTCCATTGCCATTTCAACACTTGGACCTGGATTTACCTTATAAAATCCACCATTAATCCTACAGCCACCTTTGGTCCACCATCTAGGAAACGCTCTCACGCAGTCTGCGTTCATATTATGATCGATTATATCATCTATATTACTAGTAACGATAATATCAATATCCATGATGATTCTAGGTTTATCACATTCAAAGAAAGATAGTTTATCCCAATGACCATTAGGACAGTCTGTCTTTACAATAAAGTTAAAGTCACTTGAATAGTTTTTACCTATTGCATTCTCAAGATTGGTAATATACTTTGAACTATACTTGTCTCCAAAGTGTGTTACACAAATATCAATCATGGCGTTTCAATTTCTTCAATAATATCTTGCCAAAATTGTTTATGATGTCTATCAAAAATATATGAGATAGTCATTCTCCAACAATCAGTTGAAGCCATATGATATACTAAATCTTTTGGATCATCTTCATAACCACCAAAGAAAAATGCCTTACATTGCCAACCGAGAACATCTTTTACTAAGACTTGTTCTCCAGTGTGTGGATCAATATGTTTCCAATATCCATCGCCAGTTTCTGACCAAGTAAAGATTAGATTATAAGCAGATGCATTTGCATTATTATGCCAACTAATAAATCCTTCTGGAGGATAGACAGTACAAAGAGCATTATTATATGTTGCTAATAATGTTTGTAGTTTTGTATTTAATTCAAAATACTTCTTGCTATATTCTATAGATTTTTGATTTTTTAAGTCATATGACTTTACTACTTCTGGAAAACCATCATGACCTTTACTTTTACTCATAATCTTTTTACAATACTCATCACTAATATAGTCTTGTCTATCCTTTTCATTAAAATGTATATGAGCATTTTCTTTAAATGTATCTAAATCACTATACCATAAATCTTTAAAACTATTTAAAACTTCAAGTATTTCTTTATTATTAATACTCACGGCAGTCATAATATTAGTCATAATTAAATCCATTTTTATTCACGCCTGCAGACCAATGAAAAATAATTGGTGGTTTTTTAACGTGTTGTTTGCGTTCTTTATATGATGAAAAATAGTTCCATCTAGCGTCATCATCAAAAATACCAATATTTAAATCTTTATATTTTGGTTCATGATTAACAAGCCACCAAAGACTAAATTGATCCCACTTTCTTAAATGTGATGGATGATTTTCATAATCAAATTCTCCATTTTCATCAAGAGGCCACCATTCGCCTTCCCCTTGTTTTTTATGTAAAGTATACCAATCATTCATAAAATCTTTTACAAGAGGGTTTGTATTATTATATAATACAACACCACCACATAAGGTAAACTCTCCGCCTTTCCATTCCCTAATAGCAAAGCAATATTCACGTTCTTTAGTAAGTGCGGTGAATACCATATCATGATCTTTTATATGATCAAAGGCAGTTTTGATATCCTCATGTTGAACTTCACAATCTGCATCAATATACATCGTAATATCAAATGGCGTATTAGCTATAGCCCAAAGTTTTTCTCTATCCCAACTCCCACAATGCATAACAATATCAGCAATAGTTTCTCTACCATCACAAAAATGTTTTTCTGTAACAAAGCAAACCTTTGCTTCGGGATAATAGTCTCTAATTGTTTCTATTAGATTAAGTCCAAGTGAATAAAATTTTCTAGTGTTTGATGCTACAACTAGAAACCCTTTACTCAACTCCTGATTCTGATTCTTTTGCACTTTTTTCAATTTCCATTTGTTCCATTACAATCATCATAGAGTATATATTAACTTCAATAATATTTTGTGCTTTTCTTAATTTAGATTTTAATTCTCTATTTTGAGAGTTTTTAATTGGATCAATTTCAAATGCTTGGATCTTTGATTCAAATAGTCTTTGAAGTTCTTTAGCTTTTTCGTGTTCAATTCGTCTTTGTTCGATTTGTTCACGTTCTTTAGTTTTTCTTTCAGTTCTTTTACTAGTGTTTTCAGTGATTGTTTCTTCGCTCAAAGCTTCAACAATCTCTACAAAATCTGTATTGATATCGCCTTCTGGCCCATATTTATTTACAACAAGATTTTGTTTTAAAACTACACCATCATCATCAACCATTGTTAAAATAGTAGTGATTTTATCTTTTGTAAAACTTTCCCAAAAAGAGTCTTTTGCCCATGCTTTGGTAGCCATAATATTTCTCCATTATTTAATTTTTTAAGCTTGATTAAGCTGTTCTGCAATACAATGTATATGTTTCGATTGTTGTATTACTAGCAACAATCGTTGTACCTACATAGTCACCAATATAGTTACCAGCAAAGTCACCAATATAGTTACCAGCAAAGTCACCAATATAGTTACCAACATAGTCGCCAAGGTAGTTACCACCTATATAGTTACCAATATAGTTACCACCTATATAGTTACCAGCAAAGTCACCAATATAGTTACCAACAAAGTCACCAAGAAAGTCACCAATAAAATCGCCGATATAGTCACCTATGTAGTCTACAGGACCAAGGTAATCGCCAATGAAATTTCCGATGTAGGCGACGCTGGTGGGGCTCCTTCTAAAGCCGCCGATTCGGTTCCTTCCATAGTTAATGGCATCCGGATTTACATAGTTTCCTACATAGTTAGTTGCACGATTGGTAACACGAGTTCTTTGGTAGTTTGCACTAAAATCAGTAGCACGATTTACTGTAAAATCTACTTCACGATTTACTGTAAAATCTTCCTCACGAGTTCTTTGGTAGTTTGCACTAAAATCAGTTGCTCTATTTCTAGTAAAATCAGTTGCTCTGTTTCGAGTATAGTCAGCGCTATAATTTATCTCAGCAGTTGTATTACGACTATCTGTAGCAGTACCTCTAGCGACCCACGTACCACTAGCGACTGGAACGCCTTGGGCGGACGATCTTAGCTGATATGCACCAACATTGTTAGCTGAAGACATAATACGAGTTTTAGCACGTTGTCCAAACGTAAGTTTAATCTCAGCAGCTGTCATTTCTTTTAGGTTACCAGAAGCATCAGCAAGTTTGAGTGGATTTACTGTAGTTGGAGCAGTAATTGATTGTCTTTGATAGATATTATAAGTTATAGTAGCTGCACCTTGGCGAGTATCAGTAAATACAGAAGCAATATGTGTATCCCATGCAGCACCTGGAGTTGATGAAGCTAGTCTATATGTACCAGGATACTCATTAGCCATAATAATTGGCAATAGTCTATCAACAACTTCATTAAAGTTTGTATCATTAAACTCATCAACACGTGTGCCAGCAGATGTAAATCTAATAGGTCTAGTAATACCAGTTTCACTTGCAGTCCCAGTATTTTGATAAAGAGTAGTTGTGGTTGTACCAATAGAAAGTGACGAACCTGGGTGCGTACCTACAGCTTGATTATAAAAGGTATTAGCATAAGAACCAATTGTGGTACCACCAGCGGTTGGATCTAAAGCAGCAATATCGGTTGTTGCCATTGCCGCAAGTTGTAGTCCAGCTTGATAAGCCAACCAATTTTCTTCCCCTGTAGTCATCTCTTTAAGATCACCACCAGCGCCGTTAAGTTTTAATGGTGCTACCATAGTTTAATTCCTTATGAGTTCAACAATGTTCCTGAACTATTATATACGTCAATTGATCTTCTGTCAAGCTCATTAATCGCAGCAACAATAGATGATTTATCTGTAGTATCTAGATCACCTAAAGTTAATGGGGCACCAAATACATTTGTTTTAAGTTCTAATACATCACTATCGGTATTGCTTGTTAAAGTAGCAATCGAAGCATTTAAAGCTACTACATTAGAAGCTATAGAACTAGTAAGATCAGAATCAATAGTATTGATAGCAGAAACAATATTTACTGCAGAATCATTTAGAGATGCAATATCACCAAGATTTGTTGCAATTTGGTTAGTCTTAGTTCTCCAACTATTAATCGTATCGGATAAATCAACATTAATTAGTGACATGTTATAACTTCTCTATAAGTTTGCTTAACATCATCTTAATCTCGGATACATCACTTTTAAGCTGGTTGATCTCTTGCGCTTGGGAGTTTTTAAATTCCCTCTGATTCTTTCGTAGTTCTTTTATTCTATCAATTTCAGTACTATTTATATTTAAAATAGCGCCAGTTTTTTTATCTCTTGCAAGACCAGAATGACCATCTACTTTAATCAAATCCATGTTAAGTACCTAATGCAATTGTTCTTAATCTTTTAAATCTAGGCACATTCGAGCTAGAAGTTGAATGCATAACAATCTTGATTTGATATACACTAAATGGAGTTAAAGCGCCTATATAATCTCCACCTATTGTGTATCTATATTCTCTAAAATCGCTATAGCCATTGCTTATTGGCATAATAGCATGATTCGAAGATGGTTCTATTTTAGAAGCCAAGACCCAATTTTGATCTTCAATAGGAGTATCTGCGCCAGTCTCAAGTGTTTTATAATACACATCAAAGTCACTAGTCGAAGGTCTATTCACATCAACAAGTACTTTTATACCAGTTGCAGGTTCAGCTAAAGTTATAGTCTTTGTTAAGTGTTTAGCGATTGCAGAACCAAAATAAGCATCAGAATCTGGTATCCAATCCAATGGAATATTATAACCAACAGTAGCAGTGTCATCTTGTTTATCAATAATATTATGGATCGTTGTAACATTTGCTCTTTGGATATCAATAATAGGTGTTACATAGTCATCACTACTAGTCATATTTACATTAATAAAAAATGATGACCTACTCAGAGCCGTGTCACGAATTGATGTTGTGATAACATGTGGATCATCAAGATAATTATCATCATTGTTTGTAATAGAGTTTGTCGTAGCAGGAGTTGCATAAGCAGTTTCACTACCAGCATAAGATTTTGATGTAGTATATGAAGCATCAAAAGATACTGTGGTGTTGATTGGTTGTTGAATATCAATATTAGGTCTAAATATATCCATAATATATTGTTCAGTAGCTAAAATACCATCACCACCACCAAATACTGAAGAATCAGCCGTACTATCCATTTCAAGTGTATAGCCTGTAGCATCAAGTGCTGTAATAGTCCTATTACCAAGAATACTAGAACCAAAAACACCATTAATGGTAGTTGAAGTAGTAATGCCAGCAGAGTCTGCAGAAAAAGTTACTGTATCATTTATTTGAAAACCGTGATTGGGATGGAATACTCTAACAGTTGCATCAGATGCAGTAAACTTAAACGGATCAGTTTGTAGCATTTTAGGTGCTGGTGGAGAAGCTTGTAGTCTAACAACAGCTGTTAAAGAAGTGTCAAAGTTTGCTCTATAAAGATTAAATGTTAAATCTCTTAAGGTATCGGGTTCAAATAATGCGCCATTAGACGATTTAAAGAAAACTCCTGAATAAGGATCTGTTTGAACTCTTTGCGTTGTACTACCTAGAACAAAAGAACCCAACACTGAAGTATATACTTGATATGAACCTCCTGCAGCATTTGAAGTTATAATAATGGCATAAGTTTTACCACCTTCAACATATACTGGTTCTTCAAATTGAAATATTGTTTCAACAGAAGCGTCTGTCGAAGTGGTAATATCACTAGAATTCTTATAAACAATACTATTTTCAAGTATGCGACTACCATCTGGTGTTCCACCAAAAGCTGGTCTGATATGAACTTGAATCGGATGATCATCGGCAGCTGCTTTTGTATAAAAGAATAACCCAACCTTTGTTAAATATGCACCACCTAAAGACGTTACATTAAACGTCTGGGCTATTGGTTGCGCTCTTTCTATATTTGCCATTTATTAAATCCTAAAATCCTAATTTTAATTCCAACATGATCAACTTCTATTACTAAACTTTCTTAAAACTTTTCACTTACCCACCTTGA
>TARA_B110000503_G_scaffold109322_1_pt1 | contig 12228 bp, 10 predicted proteins | sample TARA_B110000503 | Tara Oceans TARA_B110000503 (sample SAMEA4397472) | marine metagenome | biome: Polar Biome; feature: [SRF] surface water layer (ENVO:00010504); material: water (ENVO:00002006), including particulate matter (ENVO:01000060) such as... | depth 5 m
TTTTTATGGCAACAGACTCGTTAGGCATCAGCTTTAAGCGTTCGTCGTCTATCATCATCAGCATGCCGTCACGCTGGATTATTGGCCTTGGTTCTGCAAAATACAAAGGTACAATAGGAATGTTTTCGCGATAGATGTACTGCCAAATATCTAGTTCAGTCCAGTTAGATATGGGGAATACACGAATGCTCTGTTTGGGCTTTTTATGGCCGTTGTACAGGTTCCATAATTCTGGGCGCTGATTTTTAGGGTCCCAGCGATGGCTTTCTGTACGAAAGGAGAACACTCGTTCTTTAGCGCGACTCTTTTCTTCGTCTCGCCTTGCTCCACCAAAGGCCACATCAAAACCATATTTGTCTAAGGCTTGTTTTAAGCCTTCAGTTTTCATGATGTCTGTATGTAAGGCACTGCCATGCTCTAAGGGGCTAATATCGCGCTCAATGCCCTCTGGGTTGGTATGTACGATGAGCTCCATACCGGCTTCTTTAGCCATATAGTCACGGAACTGATACATCTCTTGAAACTTCCATCGGGTATCTATATGTAATAGTGGAAACGGTGGTGGGCTGGGATAAAACGCTTTGCGTGCTAGATGCAACATCACCGCACTGTCTTTACCTACGGAGTACATCATTACTGGTTTTTCTGCACTAGCCATCACTTCGCGCATAATGTGAATACTTTCGGCTTCTAGGCGATCTAGGTGAGTAATAGTGTTGCTATTGGTTTGGCTAGGATGCGGCTTGCGAGTGGCATCTTGAGTAATGTGGAGCTGAGTAGGGTAGGCCAATAAACCTAAACTAGCTTGTCCGCATGGGGTGTTGAGTTGTTTGGCTGTGCAGTTGCGGAGGATCTCACGGGCTAAACTGGTGCATTTGCTGTGAGGCAAGAATAACGTGTCTTTGCCTGCGTGTAAGGTGAGCGCTTTAATGGCTTCTAGTAAGCTACGGGCATTAAAGGCATGTGGGTTCCACAACCAACGGCGACCATGACGTGCATCATTAGCTAGTAAGCCATGCTGGCCTTGTGTGGTTTCGAATAACTGCAGCATCAGTACGCTATCTCGGCGTTTTTTTGCTTGTTCTAATAGATGGTCTAGCACTTGTGGTTTAAGGCTGCGCTTGTCTTCGTCTACAAGGTCTGAGTATTCTAGGCTGGCTGGTAATGGCAGGTTTTTTTCTAGCCAGCGATCAGCAGCACGGCGGTTTTCTGCCAACCCTTGTTGTTGAAGGTAAACAAGGAGTTGTTCGGTATCCCAAACCATTAAGCTGTCGCCTATATGGGTTTGGTGGATGGTCGAATCATGCATAATTACACCACTGTCTTAAAATGTATATTTAATAAAATTATAAAGATTTTATATATTAATATAGATAATACTCTTTATTTTAATACTAACAATACATTTTAAGACAAAAACTGGGTAATGATTAGCTTATACCTGGCTCGTGTCTGGCTATGGACATGACCCTTGGTTGTAAATCAGCTTACGTTTTAAGTAACTGCGTGCTTCGTCAAAAACTGTGGCTGGTTCCAAAGTTCATTCGCCATGATATCTGTCAACGCTTCTACGGTGTCCCACAAATCTACGTACTTTAAGTACAGTGGAGTGAAACCAAAACGTAGGTGATCTGGGGCTCTAAAATCGCCCACAATGTTGCGTTCTATTAAGGCTTGAATAATGGCGTAACCTTGGCTGTGAATTAACGACACTTGACTGCCTCGTTGATCATCATCAATGGGCGAGCCTAATTCAAACCACGGGCAACGTTGTTCAATTAACTGAATAAACAGATTGCCCATGTGCTGAGACTTACGACGCACTTCATTCATATCAGCTTTTAACATCACATCTAAAGCTACTTCTAGGGCCGCATTGGCTAATACGGGTGGGGTGCCGCACATGGCTTGTTGAATACCTGCTGCGCCTTGGTAGTCATCTTCAAAATCAAACGGTTTGGCATGGCCCAGCCAGCCTGTGAGAGGCTGCTCAAACTGACTTAAGTGACGCTTGGCTACGTAAACAAAGGCGGGGGAGCCTGGGCCACCATTAAGGTACTTATAGGTGCAACCTACGGCTAAGTCGGCATTAACTTTATCTAAATGAACGGGCATTGCGCCAACGGAGTGGGATAGGTCCCACATGATTAATGCGCCATGTTGTTGTGCTAGCTGGGTCACTGCTGGCATATCCCACAGGGCGCCTGTTTTAAAGTGAGTATGGGTTAATAGTACTAATGCGGTGTCGTCATCAATGGCATCCAACACTTGATCTCGCGGTAGGGCTACCACGTTCACTTGGCCACTCAGTAACTTGGCCAAGCCCTGCAGTAAGTACAAGTCGGTGGCAAAGTTTCCTGTTTCGGTAATCAGTTTGGTGCGGTCTGGGCGCATTTTCACTGCGGCTGCGGCTAATTTAAAAATATTAATGGAGGTAGTGTCGCACACCAACATTTGGCCAGCCTCGGCGCCTACTAAACGACCAATTTTATCGCCCAGTTCGGTGGGTTTTTGCATCCATTGGTTGCAGTTCCAGCTGCGAATTAAATCTACCCCCCATTGTTGTTGTATTACTTCGCTCACGCGGGTTGCGGTGGCTTTAGGCAATACACCAAGGGAGTTGCCATCAAGGTAAATGAGGCCGTCTTGTAGGCTAAATTCATCTCGCATAGGCGCTAATGAATCGTTTTGGTCTAGGATTTCAAAATGTGTACGGGTTAGTTGGCTCATGGTGTTGTCTCAGTGTGCGTATCTATTATTGGGCGTGTTATAGAGCTGTTCGTACAGACCAAAGTTCAGGGAAAAACTGTAAATTTAGGGCTTTTTGTAGATAATCTACGCCAGATGTACCACCAGTTCCGTGTTTATGGCCAATAATTCGCTCTACGGTTTTCATGTGATTAAAGCGCCACTGTTGGAAGTGGTATTCCAGATCTACTAATTTTTCAGCTAGTTCGTACAAATCCCAATAGGTGTCGGTGTCTTGGTAGACCTTTTGCCACGCGGCTTCAACTTGCTTGCTAGGTTCGTAGGGTTGCTGCCAGTCTCTATTGGTGTGGGTTTCTGGAATGTCAAAGCCACGTTTTTGAAGTAGTTGTAGGCAAACGTCATACAAACTGGGTGCATTAAGTACAGTGCTTAAATGTTGGTAATTGGCTGGATGGTTTTTATGGGCTTGAATGAAGGCGGCATTTTTATTACCCAGTAAATATTCCAGCTCGCGATATTGGAATGATTGAAAACCTGAGCTTTGGCCTAGGCTGTCTCTAAAGCTGGCATAGTCTGCTGGAGTCATGGTGACTAATACTTCCCATGCATTCACCATTTGTTGTTGTATGCGTGCTACGCGGGTGAGCATTTTAAACGCAGGTCGTAATTCATCGTTGGCTATCAATCGAGCAGCGCCATGTGCTTCATGTAGGCACAGTTTCATCCACAATTCTGAGGCCTGATGGATAACGATAAATAACATCTCGTCATGGGCGTCACTACGAGGGTTTTGTTGCTCTAAAAGGCTTTCTAAACCAAGGTATTCGCCGTAACTGATATCTTGCTGCCAATGTATGTTTTCATCGCTTATGTCAACTGCGCCAGAGGCGTATGGGCATTTATAGGTCATGGGTGGTCCTTGATGATATTTTTTGATAGTTTAGGCTGTGTATTTTTTGAAGTAAATGTCATAATTTGATAGTTAAGTATGAATTAAATGCATATATTTTTTTTGTGGGTTAAAGCTAAGTTAAATTATGGCAATTAAGTTAAGTATTAGGCAGTTACAAATGATCAGGGCCTTAGAAGTGGCGGGCAGTGTGTCTGCTGCGGCCATTGCCTTACAGGTGAGTCAATCGGCCTTGAGCCATAGAATACGTGAAGCGGAGCGGTTGTTAGATACGGCGCTGTACAGTCGCCAAAATAAAAAACTAGTGGCTACGCCAGCAGGTTCAAGAGTGCAGTTTGCGGCGCGAAGTGTGCTGGCAGAGTTAGAACGCGCCGAGCAAGATGTGGCGCAAATGAGTGGTGGTGTGACAACAACGGTGCGTTTGGGGATGGAGACTCATGCCCCACACCACTGGTTACCTGAATTATATCATTGCTTAGCTATTAAGTGCCCATACATTGGTCTTGAAATTGCGGCTGACGTAGGTTTGAATCCACAGTCTGCATTACGTCAACAAGCCATTGATATCGCAGTGGTTTCTGGGCTGCCGCCGGCGAGTGATTTTAATTGTATTAGTTTAGGACAAGACCCACTGTTAGCATTGATGGCCAGTGCTCATCCATTGGCCAATTATGCGTGTATATTGCCGGAAATGTTCGCAGATTTCCCTTATGTGGCTTACCATACCAACCCTGAACAGGGTCGTGAGTATGATTTGGTATTTAGGCGGCATAATGTGTTGCCCAATAATGTGATTAGTGCTGGAGTCACCGAGGCGGTATTAACTATTGTAAGCGACAGCCAAGGCCTTACTATTCTTCCTGCTTGGACAGCCGAGTCTCAAGGGCCTAAATATGGCTTAGTAACACGGCCTATAGGTGATGGGCAGTTAACTACTCAGTGGCATCTAGCGGGTTTGCATCAAGTGGCTAACAGAGAAGCTATTTTAGAGGTGATGCAGATGATACAAAATATAGTCAGCTTTAATAACTAATAGCTGCACCTGGCAAATAATTTAGGTAAAATAACTCTTCGATTTGTCTTAGAATACACTTTATATGCCCGCTGTTTATAACGTACTTGCTACCAATGATGATTTGCCTATCGCCACAGATTTACCTGTGCATAGTGGCAAGGTTCGTAGCGTTTATTGGCTAAGCGCCAAGCAAAGTAAGCGTTTAATTGCCAATAAAGGCTACAACGTGGCTGCAGATGCCCCTTTGGCTGTGATGGTAATCAGTGATCGTATCTCAGCTTTTGATTGTATATGGCATGGCGAAGGTGGCTTACAAGGCGTACCTGGTAAAGGTGCAGCACTCAATGCCGTAGCTAACCATTGGTTTGCTCGCTTCCGTGAAGAGGGGTTGGCTGACAGCCATATTGTAGATACGCCTCATCCTTTGGTTTGGATTGTGCAAAAAGCTAAGCCGGTGATGGTGGAGGCTATTGCGCGTCAGTATATTACCGGTTCTATGTGGCGAGCTTATGCAGGTGGTGAGCGCGAGTTCTGTGGTATCACATTACCGGAAGGCTTGCAGCAAGATCAATGTTTACCCGAATTACTGATTACCCCATCTACCAAAGGCATTCTTAAGGGCATACCTAATGTTCCAGAGGCGGATGACGTTAATATTGCGCGGGCAGATTTAGAGGCTAATTATAAAGCCTTTAACTTTTCAGCCCCTGCTGATATTAACCGTTATGAAACTTTGCTACGTGATGGATTTTCGGTGATAAGCCAAGATTTAGCGGCTCAGGATCAAGTGTTTGTTGATACAAAATTTGAATTTGGCTATGTGAAGGGCATGAACGGTGCAGATAAGCTCATTTATATGGATGAAGTAGGTACGCCTGATTCATCTCGTATCTGGGATGGTGCGGCGTTAAGATCGGGTAAAGTAGTAGAGAATTCTAAAGAAGGTTTTAGGCAGTTCTTGCTTAACCATTTTGACGATGCAGATATTTTACTTAATAAGCAACGCATGGCAGAGCGTGCGGCTTTGGCAAGAGACAATGCGCTACCTTTGCAGGTAATGCAAGATATCTCTGATACCTATATAGGTATTGCCGAGAAGATTATAGGTCGTAAGTTGGAAGTGAGCCAGCATCCTAAGGAAGAGATTATAGACGTGTTAGACCAAGAGTATGGTTTGATTCGTTAAGACCTCTTGCTCTCTCGGTTTAGCTCAAGGTGACATAACATGTGTATGTATAGTCATCCTGAGCGAAGCCGAAGGATCTAAGGCCTCTCGGCTTCGCTCGAGGTGACAGGAGCACTGTGCACGCAGTTACAGCTAGCCCATTAAGTGTCTCAAGCTATCAATCACAGCTTTACTTTCTGCACTCAGTGGCATTACCGGCAACCGGGTCTCTTCCGTACACAAACCTAATAAAGACGCAGCATACTTCACGCCAGCTGGGCTTGGTTCATTGAACATAGCTACATGTAAGGGTATTAGCTCGTCATGAATGCGCTGAGCTTCTTTGTAGTCGCCATTAAGGCAGGCGGTTTGCATGGCTGAACATCGGCTAGGAGCTACGTTGGCGGTTACAGAAATACAGCCATTACCACCTACAGCGTTATATGCAACAGCGGCTAAGTCGTCACCCGACAGGTAAGCGAAATCGTTACCTAAGGCTAGACGTTCTAAACTAATACGTGAAATATCACCGGTGGCATCTTTTACGCCCACTACATTAGGTAGTGCCGCAAGTTTGGCCATAGTCTGTGGCTCTATATCTACAATTGCTCGTGGCGGAATGTTGTAAATTACCATGGGGATATCTACGCCGTTGGCGATGTATTCAAAGTGAGCGTAAAGACCGTCTTGGTTTGGACGGTTGTAATATCCGGCTACACATAATACCGCGTCTGCGCCTAACTCTTTGGCGTGGCGTGCATAAGCTAAAGCTTCAACTGGGTTGTTAGAGCCAGCGCCTGCAATAACAGGCACTCGACCGTTGTTCTCTTCAACAACAATCTCTACCACTCGTTTGTGTTCTGCTTCAGACAAAGTTGGCGACTCACCCGTAGTACCCACTGGTACTAAACCATGAGTGCCTTGATCTAATTGCCAGTTAACAATGCGGCGCAGGGCTGCCTCATCTAACTTGCCATTAATAAAAGGGGTAACTAAAGCGACGTATGAACCAGTAAACATTGATGTCTCTCCTAGGTATAGATAGTGCTAATTTTAAACCTATGCAGGGGGCATCAACAAGCCTGCAGTGGTGGTTATTTTCTACAAGCTATACTTTAGACGAAAAAGGTGAGAATATATTGTTAACAATCTGCTTATTTAAGCTGGGTTGCCTAAGATGAAAATAAATATAATAAATATGAGATCTAAATTATCTCAATAACAGAGAGAATAATATGACAAAAGTAAATCGCTCCGAATATAGCGATGCAAACAAAACCCCCCCAATGCATGAAGCGCTGCCGCTAGGGCTGCAACATGTACTTGCGATGTTTGCCTCTAACGTAACACCTGCAATTATTGTTGCTGGTGCCGCCGGTTTGGCCTTTGGAGGCGCCCAACAGGTGTATCTGATTCAGATGGCAATGTTATTTGCAGGAATAGCAACTCTTTTTCAAACCATTGGGTTTGGCCCCATCGGAGCTCGGTTGCCAATCATGCAAGGTACAAGTTTTGCCTTTGTTGGAGTGCTCGCTGGAATTGCAGCAACGCAGGGCCTTGGGGTCGCTTTGACCTCATGTATCATTGCAGGTGTCATTCACTTTGCTTTGGGCTCAGTCATCGTCAAAATTCGGAGTTGGTTTCCACCATTAGTTACAGGTTTGGTTATTTTGGCGATAGGTCTTTATCTCATTCCTGTTGGGATAAAATATGCCGCTGGTGGTGCGGCTGACTTTCAAATGGCAGCGGACAGTTTTGGATCTTTAAATCACTGGTCTGTCGCTTTGACCGTTATTTTGGTGACTTTGCTTGTCAAATTCAAAACCAATGGAATTCTGTCTAATGCAGCAATTTTGATTGGTCTGATTAGTGGTTATGTGTTGGCCTATTTGCTTGGAATGGTGTCCTTTGGCGCAGTTGCAAAGGCCAGCTGGATTGCGGGTTTGCAAGTGATGCCCTTCGGCTTTGAATTCAACTTGGGCGCTGTCATTGGAGTCACTTTGATATCGATCGTCTCAGCGGTTGAAACGGTGGGCGATGCCTCAGCAACCACAAAAGCAGGCGCTGGCCGCGAAGCAACTGACGACGAAATTTCTGGAGCGACTTATGCCGATGGATTGGGCACAGCCATTGCCGGTGTGTTTGGCGGATTACCAAATACTTCGTTCAGTCAAAATGTGGGCATCGTTGGTATGACGGGTGTTATGAGCCGTCACGTGGTAACTATTGCTGGTATCATAATGATAATTTGTGGCCTGTTGCCAAAGGTTGGCGCTACTATCGCGTCAATGCCTTTACCCGTGCTGGGAGGTGGTGTGATTGTAATGTTTGGCATGGTTGCAGCTGCAGGGATGAATGTTCTGTCAGAGGTGTCTATGAATCGGCGCAATATGATTATTATTGCAATATCACTGACAGTTGGACTGGGTCTCAATTTAGTGCCAGCTGCTGTGCAATATTTGCCAGGCATCTGGAAAACCCTTGCCACATCAGCAGTTGCCCCAACGGCGTTTCTAGCAATTGTATTGAACCAGATTTTGCCAGACGAAGACTAAACCATATCCACATACTAGGATAACGCCTCAAACTATTATTGGGGTGTTATAGGCGTCAGACCTCTAGCCTTAGGCATTGGTGATTTACTTGGCTTAGGGTCAGAAATCCCTTGCTTAATTAGTATGACTATTATGGGCGAGTTTGAAGAAGACTAATCTATAGTGAAAATAGTGTGGAAATAGTGAGAAATGAGTATTAAGTAAGTAAAAAGGGCAGCTATGGCTGCCCTTTTTTGTTTCTAACGAAAGGGATAGGTCTTTTTATGGGTATAAAGGAAGCCTCTACTATTAATGAAACTATTGTTGACTCCATTGTTAATGATGTGATGGAGCAACGAATAGGCCCTGGCACACGCTTAAGTGAGAAATCTTTGTGTGAGCGTTTTGATGTGAGTCGAATGTACGTTAGAAGGGCTTTATTAACGTTGTCTAACAAAGGTGTGGTGGAACTGCAGGCCAACAAAGGCGCACGGATTCGTAAGCCAACTTTACAGCAATCCATTACCTTGTTTGAAACCAGAAGAGTAATAGAATCCATTATTATTAAAGGCGCAGTACTACAAAGAAGTGATGCTAATATCACTGACCTTAATGCCCATATAGCATTGGAAGAACAAGCATTTGTTAACAATGATCGTCATGAGTTGATTCGGTTATCCGGTGAATTTCACTTATTGATTGCCAGCTTTCAAACAAATAATTTACTCGCAGGGTTTATGCAAACCTTAGTGACAGAATCAAGCTTGATTACTGCCATGTATGGCCAACACAGCTTTTCTAACTGCCCTCCCAGTGAACATAGGCTCTTGGTGGAGGCAATAAAAAACCAAGACCAGTCATTGGCCTTACAATTGATGATGGCTCATCTAGAACATATAGAAGCCGACTTGGCACTTAATGATAGGCTTGATTTGGATGCATCTATAGGGTTGGGATATGCATGATGTCACTTGAATACAGTTACATGGACTCCCCAGTAGGGCAGTTGTTGTTAGTTGGTAAGGGTGAGGTATTGCATTACCTGAGTTTTCCCACTGGTAAAATGCACTTCGCACCAGAACCGGATTGGAACTATCATGCAGTGGCTTTTAGGAAGGCTAGGCATCAAATAGACGCTTATTTTGCTGGTCAACTAAAACAATTTGATTTGGAACTAGCTCCCCACGGCACTGAGTTTCAAATGCAGGTGTTGAGCGCACTACAAAAAATTCCTTTTGGGGAAATACGTAGTTACAAAGACATTGCGCAAGCTATTGAGCGACCTAAGGCTATGCGTGCCGTGGGGGCTGCTAATGGTCGCAATCCCATCCCTATTATTATTCCATGTCACCGTGTGGTAGGTGCTGATGGAAGCCTGACAGGCTTTGGTGGCGGTATCGACACGAAAGAATTCCTGCTGCGCTTGGAAGGTTCAATAATTTAGTAGAAATCGTTCGAGATGACAAAAAACTGAGAAGGGGGGTGTTTTCTTCAGGCTAGCGAGCTGTTTGGTTGAACAACACTTTACGTGATGCTTCGTTGGTAATGTTGGTTCTGCGTTCGTCGCCTAGGCTTTCACCTTTGGCTGAGGCCGGCAGGTCATATCGACCCACTGAATTTTATAGGGTACATCAAGTTCTTCCAATAAAATTGATACTTTTTTACCGTTTGGTGTAGGCCAATAGTGTAGGTCGATCATGTGCTTACGCTTTGCTTATATTTTGATGCTGCCAATTATACCGCCGACTATAGCGGTAATGGTACCGTACTTATAGTGCAGATATGGTTTCTTGTGCACTAGCTAATGCTGCAACTTTATCCATAGCGGTGCCAGCTGCCGTAATCAGACGTACATCGGTGATGCCTATAAAACCAAGCATGAGCTTTACATAAGGAGTCACAAAATCGCTAGGTTGGCCTCTGTAATCGCCACCGGAGCTGACTACTAGGTAAGCTGTTTTGTTCTCTAGCAAGCCTTTTGGGCCAGTATCAGTGTATTGGAAGGTTAAGCCTGCACGGGCCACTAAGTCAAAATATGTTTTTAACTGGGTGGGGATAGTGAAGTTGTACATAGGCACGCCAATCACAATAACGTCTGCGGCTTTAAGTTGTGCGATCAAGTTTTCTGATATGGTAGCAATCGCTTGTTGTTCAGCATTGCGATGTTCTTCTGGCGTGAAAAAACTACCCGCGGTGAAACTGTCAAGTGCAGGTAATTGTTGTTGCGCTAGGTCTATGTAAGTAGTGGCTTCTTGGCCTTGGTTAATGTGTTTAACGACTTGCATAGTTAATTGACGGCTAACAGAATTGTCGCCCATGATGCTGCTGTCTAAATGGATAATATTATTCATGTTTCTGGTCTCTGTGGTTTAACTTGAGAGCATTATAGTCTTGTAATTTTGATTAAAAAGCGCAAAATATAGCTACTATCAATCGTATTTGTAGATATATAAATTATGGCTAAAACTCACTTAAGTCAATGGTCTGCGCTACAGGCTGTAGTGGATGAAGGTTCGTTTCAAAAAGCGGCTAGCAAGTTACATCGTAGTCAGTCTTCTGTGTCTTATGCGGTGCAAACCTTACAACAGAATCTAGGTGTTAACCTGCTTGAGGTTCAGGGTCGTAAAGCACAATTAACCGAAGTGGGTGAGGCGCTATTACGCCGATCAAGGTCTCTAACATCTATGGCGCAAGATATTGAACAATATGCGATCAACTTAACACAAGGCTGGGAAGCAGAGGTGCACCTGTCATTTGAAGCCATTTATCCATTTTCTGACTTAATGCAGGTAATGGCTAAGTTTGAGCCTAAAAGTCGCGGTACTAGAATGCAGATGCATGAAACAGTTTTATCTGGCAGTAGTGAGGTGATCACTCAGAAAAAAGTGGATTTGGCTATTACACCGTTGATTCCACAAGGATTTTTGGGGCATAAACTAGGGTCTATGCAGTTTGTCTTGGTGGCCCATCCACTACATCCGTTAGTTGAAGCAGGCAAGAAAATTGAGAGCCCAATTGAAAGCCAAACAGAAAATAAAATTGAAGAGAGTGAGTTGGTCCAGCACTTACAGATAGTAATAAGGGACTCAGGTACAGGTGAACCGACCAAGGGCGGTTGGCTCAAGGCCGAAAAACGCTGGACAGTGGGACACTTTGCCACTGCTGTGGCGTTGCTTAAGGGTGGGACAGGCTTTGCGTGGATACCCAAAAGTTTGATAGAGGAAGAGCTTAGACTGGGCGAATTAAAGCCTATCAACCTAGTGCATAGGGCTAGTTTTGAGTTGCCGTTTCACTTAGTAGTGCCCAACCCTACAAGTTTAGGGCCTGCAGCGCAATTGTTGGCGCAGATTGTTCTACAACACCACCAGTAGTCGTCGAAGTTAAGATCTCTCGACTAGGTTCGAGATAACAAATAAAGGGCTTCAGGTGACTGTAGATAGTTTGTTTTTTTGGTTTTGTTGGTTTTGTTGGTTTTGTTGGTTATAGATATATATGCCGGTGAGGGTGATAGAACTACCAATTAATTGCCATAGAGTTAAGCTTTCCCCTAGCAGAATATATCCAAAGGTAAGAGTGAATACAGGTTGTAATAACACAAAGACAGCTAGGCGACTCATGCCATGACGGTGAATTAAACCGTACCAAAGGCTGTAAGACAAAATAGAAGAACAAAATACCACGTAGGTTAATGATAGTAACGTTTTAGTGGTGAATTGGTGCAGTATAGGGGCGGCATCAGGTTGTAGTATGAACGCTAAAAAACATAAAGGTGCGGTGATAATTGCAATCCAAAACTGTATAGATAGTACTGGAAGTTCTTTTAACTTACGGATTTGAATATTACCAGCGGCCCACATAAAAGTACTTAGTATAACGATTAACATGCCCCACTGAA
>TARA_B110000503_G_C7172487_1_pt1 | contig 12225 bp, 13 predicted proteins | sample TARA_B110000503 | Tara Oceans TARA_B110000503 (sample SAMEA4397472) | marine metagenome | biome: Polar Biome; feature: [SRF] surface water layer (ENVO:00010504); material: water (ENVO:00002006), including particulate matter (ENVO:01000060) such as... | depth 5 m
CCCTCTCGCTCTCCATTTAGCCTAACCGACAACGCCGATTGTTTACTGGGAGGTTTAGTTACTGGTTGGGTTGGTGACTAGGAGCGGCGGTTAGGTTTTGGCGAGCCGTGCCGCCTTGTAGCCGGCCAGTGGTTTAGCCATGATGCCTGCCCGCCCACTCTCTCATCTAGAGGCTGTCTATAACGGTCTCGATTTATGAGCTATTTAGCCAAAATCCTTGTTTTGTGTGCATGCCTCCTTGAGGGGTCGGGGCTTTGTCCGCGGCATTTTTTGCCTTAGGCCTTACGTGTGCAACTCGGTTTTCTGTGGCTCCGGGCAAGCGCGTTGCATCGATTTGCACCAGTCGTTGCCTTTCCTCCCAGACCTTCTGCGCTTTTTGCCGGCCGCGTCGCTCCGTAGGCGTCGCCGTTTCGATTTTCTTTTCTCGATCGACTCGCGCGACCTTCGTTAGGAGAGGTCCGCCCAATCAGGCCGAGATGCAACCAAATTGATCAGGCCACCAGCGGCAAGGATATTGAGCAGGAACGGGTCTGCAGGGACCGCATGCCGAGTTTCACCCGTCGTCAGGTTGGAAAAAAGCCCTTCAGCAATGTCGATGAGGACGCGGTCTCCGTCGCTCACGAGAGCGGAAACGCCATCCAGTTCCAGTGCCGGGAGTCCAACCTCGAAACAGTTGCGATAGAAAGTCCGCGCGAAGGTGTCGGCCACAACGCAACCGATTCCGGTCGCTTTCATAGCCTTGGTGGCAATGGCGCGACCAGAAGACTGGCCGAAATGCTTGCCGGCTACCACGATGTCTCCCTCTCGGACCTGGCTGGGGAAGTCCGGATTCACGTCTTCAAGGACGTGCTTGACGATTTCCTCCATGGGCTGCAAGACATACTTCGTCTTTACCAGTAGGTCCGTAGGGATATTGTCCCCAAACTTCCAGCATCGCCCTTCGAACCTCGTTACAAATTCCGAGCCGCTCACAGTTGCTTCTCCTTCGATTGAACTAACGTTTCGCGGGGGTCAGCAATGTGACCTGCCAGAGCCGCACTGGCCACTGTCAGAGCAGAGGCGAGAAACATCGACGCGTCGGGACTCCCGTTTCTGCCGGGATAATTTCTTGCGTGGGTGGAGATCATCGCCTCACCGGCCGCCATGGCCCCCATGTTTGAGGCTTGGTTCGAGCCCGTGCTCGGTGGGAACCATGTCGCACCCGCCTCGTGTAGCTCGGCCACTATTCCTGCTGCTAGTGCCTCGCTAAAGACCTCACGGCTTGAAGGGACGAGATTGAACCGAACATCGGGATGAATGCGGCGTCCACGCAAGACATCTGCCGCCATCACAAAGTCTTCAAGTCGTCCGCCACCATGCCCACCGAGTTCCGCAAATTGAATCGCCGTGCCGGCGACCGAGTCGACCGACTTTGTGTTGCCGACTGTTGGAGGACAGGCGACCTGGGGGCTCACCTCCGAGACATCGAACTCACGCACGGCCCTTGCCTCGCCGGCGTCGCTCAGTTCCAACATGTCGAGGTTTCCACCTGGCACAGACATCACGAAGTTGCGTGTAACGTCGTCTGGCTCGATGAAGCTGCACTTGGCCCCGAGATCAACGCAGAGTAGGGGGAATAGCCAGCGGTCCCAGAACGAGAGGCCCTTCATATACGGGCCCGTGAACTCCAGAGACTTATAGATCATCGACCCTTCGCCGAGCTGGTTCACCAGCCACAGTGCAATGTCTCTCGCGTTCGTCCCCTGCGGGGGGACACCATTCAGCACAATGCGCTCCGTCTCCGGCACCTTGAACCATGCTTTGCCGTGTGGAATGACAGTGCCTGCATGAGAGTCGTTCCCCAATGCGACGGCAAACGCACCCACCGTTCCATGAACCGTCGTGTGGCTGTCAGACCCCACTACAATCATCCCCGGCAGAATCATGCCGCTGCGCATTGCCGCATGGTGAATGTTACCCGTGCCCGAATCGAACAGGGTGGCACCGTGCTTGTGCGTCCATTCCCGATTGTGTTTGAGCACGTTGGCTTGGTACTCAGTGGGGGCAGAGAACAGGTGATCGAACACGGTAATGATCCGCTTAGGATCGGGAATTGGCAGACCGACTTTCTCGTCGAATACCCTCGACGTTAGGTACGCGCTGAAATCGTGCATGATTAGGCGGTCTACCTTAGCAACGACGACTTCGCCTGGTTCGACCTTCTGTCGGCCGCTCGCGCGGGCCAGAATTTTTTCTGCCAGATTCATCTCAAGCTCCTTTCGGCTCTAGTAACGCTGGTTATTGAATGACCAAACTCGGGTTGGTTATGACTCCCCTGATAGCGGAGACAGCCGCCGTCGCGGGGCTGCTCAGGTAGATGCTGGACTCGTAACTGCCCATCCGGCCGCGGAAGTTTCGGTTTGCCGTCGAAAGGGTCACCTCTCCGTCAGCCATCGCTCCTCCGTCGCCGGCGCACGCACCACAACCAGGATTGGTGATCATCGCGCCAGCTTCAATCAGCGTTGTGAGGATTCCTTCTGATGCGGCACGCGCCATGACCTTAGCGGAGGCGGGGGTGACGACAAGGCGCACTCCAGGGGCAACCTTATGACCAGCAAGATACTTGGCGACGATGGCTAAGTCGTCATACTTCGCATTTGCGCACGACCCAATGAAAACTTGGTCGACTTTCGTTCCCACGACTTCATCGACGGAGACGACGTTGTCGACTTCATGGGGGATGGCGATCTGGGGGGAGAGATTGCGTCCATCGACCTTAACAACTTGGCGGTAGACGGCTCCAAGATCCGGCAGTAGGGGCTCGAGGGTTCCAAGATCAACGCCAGCAGCACGAAGGAACTTATCGGTCTCCAAATCTGGCGGCACAAAGGCGTTCTTGGCCCCCATCTCCATTGCGAGGTTGCAGAGAGTCATCCGTTCTGAGACCGTCAGCTGCTCGACGTAGGAACCATGAAATTCAACTGAACAGTACGTCGCTCCATCGGCGGTGAGATCGCCGATGAGTTTGAGCATGACGTCCTTCGGGTAGGTTCCCTCGGGAAGAGGCCCCTGAATCTCGATTTTGATGGATTCGGGCACGCGGAGCCACAGCTTGCCGGTCACCCACGTTGCCGTGATCTCGCTGAAGCCAACACCCGTTCCAAAAGCGCCGAGCGCGCCATAAATCGTAGAGTGTGAGTCGGTGCCGATGATGAGTTGGCCTGGCTTGACAAGTCCAGCCTCCATCAAAACGATATGCGCGATGCCAGCGTTGACGTCGAAAAAGTTCTTGATCCCCATTCTTTTCGCGAACTCTCGCGACAGACGGTGGTCGCCGGCGGTCTTCGCCGATTGGGCAGGGGAGACGTGATCCATTACCATCGCGATACGGTCTGGGGAGTGGACCGTTTCAACGCCCATTCTCTCGAGCGTCTTGATGCAGCGCCAGCTCGCGGTATGACTCATATAGAGGTCAGGGTACGCTTCGACAATCTGGCCTGGGATGATGCCTACCTCACCGGATGCCCGCTCCAGAGCCTTGACGGCGAAAGTCTTGCTCATTTGTTCTTCTCCTTGTGTAGGTTGCTAGCCATCAATTGCGGGATGAGCCCACCGGCTTCGAGGATGTCTCGAAGCATCGGCGGATACGGGGTGAAAGGAAACTCCTTGCCCTCTACGGTCACGATGCCGGCGTTGTAATCAACCCAAACTTCGTCCCCATCACTAATTGCCGCGACCGCGGACGGGCACTCCACCGCAACGAGACCAGTGTTGATGGCATTTCGAAAGAAAACGCGTGAGTAGGAGGCCGCCACCACGGCGGTCACGCCGGCGCCGATTAGGCACGTAGCTGCCTGCTCGCGTGCGCTACCGCAGCCGAAGTTCGTTCCGCCGACCACTACTCGACTGGCGAATAGTCGCTTTTGGACCTCTTCCCCTAGGGGCTCAAAGGCATGCGTTCCGAGCTCAACGGGATCAATGCTCACGAGATACCGACCGGGGATGATGACGTCAGTGTTGACGTTGTCACCGAACACGATTGCGGGACCACCGAGCTGTTCGAGATTAGTCATGTCAAGCCTTTCGTTTGAAATGCAAAAATCACGGGGTCGTGTCTTCGAGGAACCAATCCGTTGGGATGACGTGCCCAAGGTCGCGTTCCTCCGCCAGCTCCAATACGCGCGCGCCGACAGCCCCAAACTGAAGTCCCATACCTGTGTTGTTGGCGAAGATAGTGATGTCTGACGGGTCTTTGCGCACGGGGGTTTCATCGACGAGAACGTCACCCAACTCACGGATGTCTTCCCAGAGCAGCCTTCCGCGCTCTACTGGTCCAAGAATGTCGAACTGTTTGTCGTGATGAACTTGCTCGCGGGAGAGCACCACGATATGGTCGGCTCGGTCGAAGGTGGTGTCATCGAGCTCACGTCTCATCGCGGTTCCGTCGGGCGATGTGATGCTGGTTACGTGGGTACCGGGCTCCAGCCAGCTGCCGTCAAAACATGGTTCCATGGTGGCGGTAGCGGTAGTGATAATTTGGCAACCTTCAACGGCAGCGCGGGGGTTGTCGACTGCGACGATCTTGCGACCGGTTCGCTCGCTCCATTCCTTCGCAAAATTCTCACGATTCTTTGCGGTGGGGCTGTAGACCCGAACTTCCTCAATGCCTGGTCGAACGAGCAGGAGGTGCTCAAGATGGGCAGCCGCCTGCCAGCCGGATCCGAACATGCCAGCCACCGTAGTGTCGGGATTACTCAACTCGCGGATCCCTAGTGCGGACGTGGCTCCGACGCGCATTTTTTGGATGAAGCTGTCATGCATGATTGCTAGGGGCTCGATGGTGGTCAGGCTGAAGAGCGTGATGAGGCCAACGTACTTTTCGCCAGGTGCAGCGCGAAGGAGACGTCGTCGTTGTTCGCCGGTGGGCAAAGTTTCCACTCCGGCAATGTCTGAGGTGATGCGTGTTCCCCATACCCCACTCGAGATGTTGCCACCTTCTTGAGACTTGAACCGGAAACGAAATCCGGGGTGCCTGCTGTCCTCGATCGGAAAATACGTGTGGTTTCGAGGCCTGTTGGCGGCCTTGCCTTCGGCAAGCTCCCGGTAGGCAATCTCGAGGACCCTTTGGGTCTCCTGAGCAGTCAGGACCTGTTCAACATCCGCGTTGGATAAAATTCTCATTCTTTGTTTACTCCTCTTTGTCTCGTCATAGCTTGTGGATTGATGGGTAATCGGGTTATACGGTTAGTTGCTCGGCGCCGTCGGCAGTGACCAGAAGCGTTTCTGCGACCACCGAACGAGTTGATCCTGAATGCAGAAGCTCGAGCGCCAAGATGACGACCTCACCGGAATTCAGAGTTCTTTCGGCGGACAGTAATTCGCCATTGGTTGCCATATCGGCTTGGTTGACACAACGAATCGCCCAGAGGGTGTCGCTAGGCAGGGCAGAGAGGTGCGTGGCAGCTGCTGCTACGACGGACGCCCACGGTGCTCCCGGATGGACGGCCGCAATAGCGGCCTCGAGTGCTGCGGGGAGCAATGGTTGCCACAAGGGTGTCTGGCCCGTCACGACAAGACGGCTCGCATGCGGCCATCCATTTCGGTACTGCCCGGTCACCTCAAGTGTGAGCACTCCTTCGGGAGCCTGACTTACTTCAATCGCCGTGTCGGTAAAACCGCCGCCGCGAAGATCCCGCTCCAATTGAGCAATCCTGTCCGTAGGCGAGAGGCCGGGGCCGGACGCTGCCGCGACCGCATCACTGAGGATTTTTGATCCTCGGCGGAGCAACGTTGTTTCGGCGGGGGAAGGTAGTGCTCGCTGATCTCGCACGACAGACCCGAGCATTTTTACTTCCCAGCCGGGGATGGCAGCGCTGATTTCATCCACGATGGGAGCGGGCCAGAGATCAGCGTCCACGAGGCCCAGCACGCCATGAGGAGTATCGACTACCAGCTTCTCAGCTAGTTCACCGAATCCCGCACCGCTTCGCAGGTCCGTCATGGTTGACGTCTTGCGCATCCACGTATGAACCCGAGGGGAGAGCTTCGTCAGCAGGATGGGCGCGCCTACCAACGGAATGGCAACAACCCCTTCGTTCCAATAGATACATAGATTCGTCAGATAGTTGATGTCGTCGGAACGGAAGACATCACCATAGACGAGGGTAAAGTCCAATCCGCTCTCCGCCATGACCAACTGAACGGCACCAATGCGGGCATCCCATTCGGCGTCAGAGATCTCGGTTGGGTCCTTTACTACGAGTCCGCGTTTCACGACTGCATCCCTTCGTCGGTGAAGAAGAGCTTCCGTTCCGTGTCAATGAGAATCTCGTACCCCGTGGCCGTCACAACTACGGGATCACCGAGCACGTGGTAGCCGGCAAGCGGCGTGTAGGTATTTGGGTGGATGATGAAGACTGATCCTTCTGGCAGTACCGTGTGGTTGCCTTCGATGATTGGACTTTCATCAAGATGAAGACCATGACCGTGCCCTCTCACGCGAGTCCACTGGCTAGAGCAATATTCGCCGTAACCGTGGCGTCTGAAGACGTCGTTTTCTGCCATGGCCACCTCGTGCGCGGTGACGCCAGGCTTGACTACGGAAAGTCCAGCTTCAACTGCTTCATTGAACAGTTCAAAGGAACGTTTCTGGCCGTCGTTGGGAGTGCCCACAACTGCAGAGCGGCAGATTTGCAGCCAGTATCCGTCCATCCGAGGAGTGAGTTCGGTGCGTACCATGTCGCCGCGTTCGAGCTTGCGAAGACCGGGAGGCGTCATTCCCAGAACCTCGTCACCCCCGGAAGCGATGAGCATGAAGTTATCCTCGGCCCCCAGTTTCTTGAGCTCGCTCTCTACATGCGCGACGATGTGATGCTCGGACATACCCGGTTCGAGCACCTCGACGAATTTTTTCCAACCGGCAGCGCATACCTCGCCACTTCGCCGCATCCGGGATAACTCCCAACCACTCTTTACCATTCTCACGTCATCCATCAACGCTGTTGCGGAGACGAATTCGGTTGAGGGGAGGGCGGTCTTGAGGGCGTTGAGAAAAGCAAATGGGAGAAGCTCAAGATGAGCAACACCAACGCGCTTAGCTTTTTTGTCGCGGATGTGGGACGCCAGAGCACTTATCTCGTTCAGGCTGATGTGGTTGGCGTCGACGATCCACCCGGAGTCGAGAATCTCTTGAACGTCGGCATGCCTCGTGGAGTAGGCGCTTGGGTCTCCGTCCATGGGGAGGAGCACAAATGATGCTGCGCCTCGTAGCTCGGCATCGCTCAGATAGCGCACGTTCTCTCTCCGCCATCCTGGACCGTAGGCGAGGAGCATATCGAGGTTCTGGGCCACCATAGCCGTGCGACTCTTGCGGTGGCGAAGGCTACGCTCTTCTCGTCCGGCCTCGGCTGTCTCGGGGAGCGTAAGGAGACCAGTGGCTACTGAATTGCTCACGACCCTGCCTCTTCCATGAGCATGAAGTCCCTTGTGACTTTCTTCTCGATTTCAAACAACTCGTCATCCTCCGGTTTCCGCGGGTGCGGGATATCGACGTTAAGGTCCATGAATACAGTGGCCGGACGGGCCGTAATGACGAGCATCCGGGTGGAAAGGAACACCGCCTCACGGATGTTGTGGGTAACAAACAAGATCGTGCGACCAGTCGCCTGCCAGATTCGAACGAACTCCTGGCGTAGCTTTCGAGCGGAGATCTCATCGAGGGCCGAAAAGGGCTCATCCGCAAGTAGCAGGTCAGGTTCGATGGCAAGACCGCGAGCAAGCGAAACGCGTTGCTGCATGCCGCCAGAGAGCTGGAGCGGGAAGAAGTTTTCGAATTCCTCAAGCCCAACGAGCTTCAAGTACTTTTTTACGCGCATGTCAGCTTCTTCCCGGGGGATGCCAAGCTCATCGAGGGGAAGACGCACATTTTCGCTCACTGTCCTCCAATTCAAGAGTCGCGGCTGCTGAAAGACCACCCCGATCCTGACGTCGGAACGGGTCTTCACGCTGACTTCTTGTCCATTGACAACCACTCGGCCGGAGTCGGCATTGTCGAGCCCATTGATGATGTTCAGCAGCGTGGACTTACCGCAGCCCGATGGCCCAAGGATGGACAGCAGTGCTCCTTCCTCGACGCTCACGTCGAGGCCCTGGATGACGTTCAATGGTTTTTGCCCGGGGCGAGGGAACTCCTTGTGCATGTTTTCAATGACGAGATAGGGGACTTTCTCTGGTGTCGACATCAGCTATGCCTCCTGGTTCTGCGTGCGGGGACGCCATCTGGTGAGGTGTTTCTCGACCGGCTTGAGGATGAAGTTCTCGATTAGCAGGAGTGTGATGGTGAACAGAAGGGTCCACGCCAACACTTGGGTCATGCTGAAGTTGCCGAACCACCAATGGAGCATGTATCCCACTCCGCTTGACAGCCCAATGAGCTCGACGACGGTGACGATCTTCCATGAAATGGCCAGCGCGTACCGCAGCGCCGCCAATATATAAGGGATGAGTTGCGGCACGATGATGAGTCGCAGAAGTGATTTGCGAGAGAAGTGGAAGGCCTTGCCCATGTGGACAAGATCGTCGTCTATTGCCTTCGCGCCCTGCCAGATATTGATCGCGATGGCGGGGGTCGCAGCCGTTCCAACGGCGAGAATCGCAGCGAGGTCCGTCAGCCCAAACCACAGGATGGACAAGATGCCAAATACCACGGCCGGAATTGAAAATCCGATGAGTATCCAATTGATGAGAAGGTCTTCGCCAAGGTTCGACAAACCCATGACGAGGCCGGCGATGGTACCGAAGACCATGGCGATGGCCATGCCGCCCAATACGCGGACCATGGTGATGTAGAGCTGGAAGTAGGTGTCGCCATCCATGAGGTTGCCGAACAGCGCTTGCCCCACGAGGAATGGTCCGGGAAGCACCATGTCGCTGAGAAACAGGGACAAAACCCACCAGAAGCCGATGACGGCAAACAGCGACGCTGCGCGCCGCAGGGTCCGCTTATGGGATCGGTGTTTTATGTATTCTGTCGGCTCGTCGATCCCGATAGGGGTATCACTGCCACGGTTTGATCCGTTTTTTGAGTGAAGCGTTGACATTGCTGCACCTACTCTCGAATGTTTGGATTTCATGAATCATGTTGGGAATTCGACCGACCCAGAACGCATTTTTGCGAACAGGAGCGAGCAGGGTCGGCCGAATTTCTGGAGACTTACCAGAAACTAATCTGGTTAGTCTTGCGCCCGATACTCTAGTCTGAACAGGCCATCAGGAACCTCTGCGATGAACTTGTCGGCGCCGAGGATCGGAATCATCGCCTCAAGCATCGCGGATATGCCGTCAACCTGCTCCTGGTCCCAGGCACTTCTAAAGTTTCCGCCTGTTTCCGCCTGAAGTGTCGCTGGAGCCTTTGGATCCGTCAACTTGAGTGCTTCTGCGTAGGACACCCACGCCTCTTCGTTCCCCTGAACAAACTCAATACCTTCTCTGATTGCGTTAGAAAAGGCAACGAGTTCGCTGCAGTGGTCCTCTGCGTAGGAATCAGTTGAGGTGAGTGCAAGGTGAACCGGCACCACTCCAGTGATATCCAGGTACTCGGACGAGAGTGCCCCAATCTGCTTATATTGTCCCGTTAGCTGAGTTACGATCGTTGCCGTGGATCCCAGAAGCACCGCGTCAAGATCCCCATTGTCCATAAGCCCGAGCACTGCAGCGTCCGGCGCGACGGCCAACGATGCAACAGAATCCTCAAGCTTGTCCATTCCGAACGCTTTGCTCGCAATCACGGAAAGTATGGAGAAGGTAGCACTGTTAGTTCCGCCGAATGAGCCCAAGCGCTTGCCCTCGAGATCTCCAATATTCTCGATGCTCGAATCCATCGGAACAAATACACCATTGGAGGGGCTTGCCAACGCACCGAAGAGGAAGACGTCGCTACCTTGCGATCGCGCTTTGGCCATGCTGGTGACGCCACCGAACCCGACATCGACCGCTTTCTGGGTTATCGCTGTTGCACTAGCTGGAGGATTCAGGAAACTCTTGATAACAAGATTCAGATTGTATTTTATGTCGAGCTCTTGTTCTCTAATCGTTTGTGTGACCAGGTCTTGTGCACCGGGGTTTACTGCGACCGTCATGGTAGTCAGCTCGCCGAGAGGTCCGCAGGCGGAAGCCTCAGTCGACTCCGCCTCCGTAGCAGTGGACGCCTCCGTAGTAGGGGGCGCATCCGTAGCAGCAGGGGATGAGCACGATGCAACAGCCAGAGACAAAAATAGTGCAGCAGCGAGCATCGGGATTTTAGTTAATTTCATTTTTTCTCATTTCTAATTTATGCGGCCGGTAGGCCAAGCGAATGGTCGTTCGACGTTGAATGACTTCAACGCGAGCGTTGAGAAATGCGGTGTGGCTAGTTAATCGGAGCGCTCGAGCGTCTGATCTCTGGGTATTAATCCAGGAGCTGAGATAAGCCATCAAGTTATGCATCACCATTTCTGGTGGATACGAAGTTGCGACAATTAACATCTTTGTTTAGGTGTCCTAACTACTTTTTTAGAACCATACTCTAAGTTCTCCAAATAGTCAACCGCGACTTCACAGCGCCTCAGGCGCCGTTCCCAGATGCATCATTTCAGTCAGGCTGAAAGGTGGGGATCTCGTCTAGGTTGTGTCTGGTAATTCTCGGACGCGGTGGTGGGTGATGATCGTGGCCAGAAGGACACCGCCGAGGAAGGTGAGTGCGTACTTGTCTTAGCGGGTGGCGATTCCGCGCCAGTGTTTGAGGCGCGAGTAGCCGCGCTCTACCGTGTTGCGGTGCCGGTAGAGGTTGGTGTCGAAGGCTGGGAATAGCAAGTTGATTTGGGCCCGGGTTAGTCGTTTGATTTGGCCCCACCCCGGGTATGGGGCTTCTCGATTGCCGCTAGGTGCGGCGGGAGTGCCCAGGCCGATGAGTAGATGCGTTATTCCGTCGCTAAGTGCGGGCGAACTCACCCCCGATCAGATCCCCAATTTCACGCAGACCATCAGCCCATTCCTGCATCTCTGCCACCCAACTATCATCACTCACCCGACATGATTAACAGGATTCACGACCAAAGTCCGATTAAGCTGCCGACAACACCGAAAATAAACGCAACTGTAGTACTAGCCGGTAGCCACGAGGCGTTTGTCCCACACACGCAGCGACAAGAAGTCTCTGTGCCCTCAATCGTGTCCGACGAAGGCGCTAGGTCATTTCTTGGGGGGGTACAGTTTTGCGAAGATACTAGTCGCTGCTTGGTAAATGATTCGCAAGGATGCGTCGAGCTCGTTGCGGGTGTTAGGCGCGAGTCCGTTAGTCAATTCCGCTTGGAGGTCTTCTAGGGCGATGTCGCCTGCCTTGGCTGCTGCGACACCCTCGGGGGTCACCGTCAGAAGAAGGGCGCGGCCATCAGTCGGGGATGGCCGTGATTCCATCAGGCCCCGTCGCACCAGTGCATCGACGCTCTCTGACACCGTAGCCATTGTTAAGTTGGCACGGGCGGCAAGCTGGCTCATGGATGTGTAGCCGGCGGAAACCCTTGCGAGGGTCCGATACTGCCGAAACGTAAGCGGGACTTCGAGGTCACGCAAGACCTTCTCACTCAGTCGACGGATTCGAGCTGCCGAGGCGAATAAAATATCTTGATCGCCAATGCCCTGATTGTATTTCGCGTCTTCCCCCCTCACTTGGCTTGGGTCAACTGCCACGATAGGGGTCTCGCTTTCGATAGGGAACCTTACTATAACAAGGTTAACCAATCTAGGGGGAAATGGTGCAGATGCCCAAATCCCAAAAGGGCTCCAACCCGAGTTCTAGTGTCTGGCGCGAGGCGCCTCACTTAAAATTTAGCGCCAAAGTTGATTCGGTGCCTCACGCAAAGTGAGCGCGAGGGCTTGCAACTATTTTGTTGTCTGGAGTCGACGGATCGACCCTTCCAAGGATGCCATGGTCAGGTGTCGGCTGGCGGTCATGGCCTCAGTTTTGTTCCGCGATAGCTCGGTCAGTTGAATCTGGATTTCCTCAATGCCCGGCGAAGCGCTTTGCAATGGTGTTCGCTGCATCGCTGAAGAAGCACGCTCTGGCGGGGTGATTGTTCAGGTAGAAGAACTAGGCCCTAAACCTTAGATCTCTTTCGGACTCAGCGACTAGGAGCGGTGACTCGGCTGAGGGGTCAGCTCATTGGACACAACCGCCTCGGCTGGCAAGTTCTGATTTAGATAATCAAAGTC
>TARA_B110000503_G_scaffold47873_1_pt1 | contig 12217 bp, 11 predicted proteins | sample TARA_B110000503 | Tara Oceans TARA_B110000503 (sample SAMEA4397472) | marine metagenome | biome: Polar Biome; feature: [SRF] surface water layer (ENVO:00010504); material: water (ENVO:00002006), including particulate matter (ENVO:01000060) such as... | depth 5 m
TGGATACCATGCTGCAATCGCAGTTGCCAAAATTCTCTCACCCCAATCTAATCGTGGGTAACGAAACTCGAGACGATGCTGCAGTGTTTGATCTTGGCGATGGCACAGGCATTATCAGCACCACTGATTTTTTTATGCCAATTGTGGATGATCCGTTTGATTTCGGCCGTGTGGCCGCCACTAACGCCATTAGTGATGTGTATGCCATGGGAGGGCTGCCATTGATGGCTATTGCCATCCTAGGTTGGCCTGTGGATAAATTAGCGCCAGAAATAGCGGCGATGGTTATCGATGGTGCCCGAGCAGTGTGTGCTAGTGCAAATATTTGTCTAGCGGGTGGGCACAGTATAGATGCGCCAGAACCCATCTTTGGCTTAGCGGTGACCGGAAGAGTGGCTCTAGCTCATCTGCAGCGCAATGACCAAGCCCAAGCAGGCGATCGGATAATGCTGACCAAACCCTTGGGGGTGGGTATATTAACCACGGCTGAAAAGCGCGGCATATTACGACCCGAAGATGTTAATTTAGCGCGTGATAATATGGTTAAGCTAAATGACTTAGGTGCCAAGTTAGCGCCTTTAGTGGGTGTGCATGCCATGACAGATGTGACTGGATTTGGACTTATGGGGCATCTAGTAGAAGTGTGTGAAGGCAGTCAATTACAGGCCCATGTTGAATTTGACAAAATTCCCTTGTTAACAGACTTACAATACTACCTAGATCAAGGTTGTGTGCCAGGAGGAAGTGGCAGGAATTTTGCCAGCTACGGTCATAAACTAGGCTCCCTTTCTGAAGACCAGTTAAATATCCTGTGTGACCCACAAACCAGTGGTGGGTTATTGGTTGCTGTGGCTGAAGATCAAGTTGTTGCAGCTGAACAGCTTTGTCGCGATCAAGAGCAGGATTGTGTGTGGATTGGATATTTATCGGCCCCAAAGAAAAACCAAGAACACTGGATTGAGGTCGTTTAGAATGCCGTTTAAAGCCATCTCATTAACGATGCCTAACCCAATTATGGCGGCTCAATTTGATGATTTATTACTTGATCAACGGCCCATGTTTGATGTGCGTGCACCGATAGAATTCAATAAGGGTGCTTTTCCAAACGTCGTCAACTTACCCTTAATGAATGACGACGAACGCGAACAAGTAGGGACTTGTTACAAGCACAAAGGCCAAGCAGCAGCGATGACATTAGGACAACAGTTAGTCAATGGTGTGACTAAAACTGGGCGCGTTGAAAAATGGCGGGCGTTTGCCACACAGCATCCAGATGCGGTGTTATTTTGCTTTCGTGGTGGGCTGCGTTCGCAAGTGAGTCAGCAGTGGTTGGCAGAGGCTGGCATTGTCGTTCCTTTCGTGGAGGGGGGTTATAAGGCCCTTCGAACCCACCTAATAGAGCGTTTAGATCAGCTGGTGGACGAAGTTCCTGCGTTTGTTCTTAGTGGCCGCACTGGTACAGGTAAGACTGAGATTTTACCGCTGTTTGAACGCACTATCGACTTAGAAGGCATTGCTAAACACCGTGGCTCCAGTTTTGGAAAATACATAGAGGAACAGCCCAGCCAAATTAATTTTGAGAACAATTTAGCCATTGCGTTGATGCAGTTAAGGCGGATCAATATTGAACCTATTGTGTACGAAGACGAAAGCCGGCTTGTGGGTTGTCGCTTGTTGCCACTGCGTCTTCAAGCTAAACTAAAAAACTCACCTATAATGGTTTTAAATGATGACTTTGAAGCCCGTGTAGAGCGAATTTTTGGAGAATACGTAGTAAATGCCATTGACGCATGGGAACAAGAGCTTGTGGACCCACGAGAGGCCTTTTTAGCCTTTGGTGACAGCCTGTTACAGAGCATACACCGGATCCGAAAACGTTTGGGTAGTGAAGCCCATGCACACCTTGTTAAGCTGCTTGAAAAGGCCTTAGAGCAGCAATCTAAGTACGACAATCTGCTGCACCATAAACATTGGATTGCCTATTTACTCATTCATTATTATGACCCTATGTATGACTATCAATTGTCCCTTAAACAGGATCGTGTGGTGATGCAGGGCACTTCGAGTGAACTTGTCACTTGGTATAAAAACAATCACCAGTTACCTCATTAATAAACTGTAAGGACATCAATATCATGAAATCTAGAGCCGCTGTTGCCTTAGCTAAAGGTCAACCACTAATCATCGCAGACATTGACGTAGAAGGACCAAAAGCTGGTGAGGTGCTGGTGCGGATGGTTGCAACAGGGGTTTGTCACACGGATGCTTTTACCTTATCTGGTAATGACCCTGAAGGCATCTTTCCTTCGGTATTAGGCCATGAAGGTGGTGGCGTCGTTGAAGAAATAGGCGCAGGCGTCACGGGTCTCGCCGTTGGCGATCATGTAATCCCGCTTTACACGCCCGAATGTGGTCAATGTAAATTTTGTTTATCGGGTAAAACCAACCTCTGCCAAGCCATTCGTGCTACTCAAGGCAAAGGTTTAATGCCAGACGGTAGTAGCCGTTTCTCGCTAGACGGTGAAATCCTGTTCCATTATATGGGCACCTCAACCTTCTCTGAATACACAGTGGTGCCAGAAATTGCCCTAGCAAAGGTTAACAAGGCAGCACCATTAGATAAGGTCTGTCTGTTAGGTTGTGGCATTACTACAGGTATTGGGGCAGTGCTTAATACCGCCAAAGTACAAGCAGGGGATTCTGTGGCTATATTTGGCATGGGTGGTATTGGTTTAAGTGCAGTGCAGGGAGCGGTGATGGCAGGGGCCAGCCGTATCATCGTTATAGACATAAACGAGGATAAGTTCGACATGGCGAAAATGTTGGGCGCCACAGATTGCATTAATCCTAAAAACTACTCAGTGCCTATTCAAGAGGTCATTGTCGACTTAACAGATGGCGGAGTAGACTTCTCCTTTGAATGTATTGGCAATGTAGATGTGATGCGTTCAGCTCTAGAATGTTGCCACAAGGGTTGGGGCGAATCAGTGATTATTGGTGTAGCTGGCGCGGGCCAAGAAATTAGTACTCGACCATTCCAGTTAGTGACTGGACGAGTCTGGCGTGGTACAGCGTTTGGTGGTGTTAAAGGGCGCACACAATTGCCAGACTACGTTGAGCGTTACATGGCAGGCGAAATTAAAATTGATCCCATGGTGACCCATACCATGGGTCTAGATGATATCAATACGGCGTTTGACCTAATGCACAGTGGTGAAAGCATTCGTTCGGTTATTATTTTTTAGGAATTTCTTGTATGTCTTTAAATCAACTTTCAGAAGTCAAAGTGTGTGGTGGACGGTTGTTGCGGGTAGAGCACATGTCTGCTGTATGCCAAGGCAACATGACCTTTGCAATCTTTTTACCACCTCAAGCAGAGCTGGGGCCTCAAAAGATAAAGGTGCCTGCCTTGTATTGGCTATCAGGGCTCACCTGTAACGACGAAAACTTCAGCCAAAAAGCGGGGGCATTTGCCGTTGCTGCCGAGATGGGTATGGCGATTATCATGCCTGACACTAGCCCCCGTGGGGCTGGCATTGAGGGAGAAGACCAGGCGTATGACCTAGGCACAGGCGCAGGCTTTTACGTTAACGCTACCCAAGCACCTTGGTCAACAGCCTACAATATGTACGACTATGTGACCGATGAACTGCCAAGCCTCATTCAAAGCCATTATGCAGTGAATGAGAGAGCGTCTATTAGTGGCCATTCTATGGGAGGCCATGGCGCATTAATTTGTGCCCTAAAGAACCCAGGTAAGTACGCTTCAGTGTCTGCTTTTGCACCCATTACATCTCCCTCACAGTGTGCATGGGGACAAAAAGGGTTTACCGCCTATTTGGGCAGTGATGAATCCACTTGGGGAGAGTGGGATGCTAATCAGCTGGTGAAAACAAACCATGCTGCAGGCATAGCACCACAAAGCTTGTTGATTGATCAGGGTAGCAGTGATCCGTTTTATGCTGATCAGCTCAAGCCCAGTTTATTCAATACGACCTGTGCAAACTTGCAATACCCTATAGACTATCGCGAACGTGAAGGTTATGACCATAGTTATTATTACATCAGTAGTTTTATCGACGAGCACCTTCGTTACCATGCAGGATACCTTGGTTTAAAGGCTTAAAATGATGACAGAAAAAAAACGCCACAGCCGTCATGGGCATATGGCAAGAGTCTCCAAACTAGCTCTAGGGGACAAGGCCTTACCCGTGCGCTTTATGTACAAAACCATACCAGAACACAGCAATGATACTGGCTGGCGTCTGTTCACTGGTTATGAAACGACCGATTTTTTAGCGGAGTTCTCTAATCTAGAACCTTTTCCATTAGCACCTATGTGCGAATCTGATTCAAGCTTAGATGCGTTATTAGACCAAAACGCAGGCAGCGTATGGGAGCGCCCCCCAGAGCAACCATGGCGGCAAGTGCATGACTTTGAAATTCCGGTGGAAGAAGTCGATGTTGAAGTCAGTTAATGCGGCTTAATAGCCTCCAATTCAATGCCAGTGGCAGCCATCCTCTTGTCGTATTACATGGATTATTTGGTGATCAAGACAACTGGCGTAGTCAAGCACTAGCGTGGGCCCTCGATCGTCGAGTGATTACCCTGGATCTGCGAAACCATGGCCTGTCTGCCCATAATGAGTTCATGGATTATGCCACCATGGCAGACGACGTTTGCCATACATTAGATGAGTTAAAGTTAGAGAAAATCGACTTGTTGGGCCATTCTATGGGTGGTAAAGTGGCCATGCAGTTGGCTTTCAATCAACCCCAACGCCTGCGCAGTTTACTGGTCGCTGATATTGCACCGGTGGCTTACGAGCCACACCACCAAACCATTTTAGCAGGCCTCAAAAGCATTAATTTAACCACCCTGAAGTCCCGCCAACAGGCTTTGGACTTGCTCATTCGGTACGAACCAGATGTGAGGGTGTGTCAGTTTTTACTCAAAAGTCTCTATAGAGACGACACTGGGACCTTTGCTTTACGCTACAATTTAGAGTCCATTGAAACGCATTATTCGGCCATTAGTGCTGCACCCGCAGCGCTCATTGGGACATCGGTCTATGTGGGTCCAACACTTGTGGTAAAGGGGGCAAACTCGCCCTTTATACTGCCACAACATAAAGCCACCTTCGATTCTGCATTACCCAACACCCAGCTTAAGATTATGGCCGACTGCGGTCATTGGTTACATGCAGAGAAGCCTGAGCTATTTTGCCGTCTGGTGTCACGTTTTTTAGATAACCTGCCTTAATCTATGCGCATCTTATTGCTCTCAGCTTACGATGCACAAAGCCATAAATACTGGCGTGAAGGCTTAGTGGCTCAGTTCCCAGAACATGAATGGACTCCATTAGTGCTGCCGGGCCGTTATTTTAGCTGGCGCATTCGAGGTAATAGTATGCAATGGGCTTTAGGTGAAAGAGCCACTTTAGACCTGCCCTATGATTTAGTGATCGCTACATCCATGGTGGACCTAGCCTCCCTAAAAGGCTTCGTACCTAACTTAGCAAACATACCATCGATACTTTACTTTCACGAAAATCAGTTTATTTACCCATCCAGTCAGGCCAACAAAAATCACCACCTAGATCCTAAAATGGTGACCTTATACGCAGCGATAGCGGCTGATAAGTTGGTGTTTAATAGCCAATTTAACCAACAAAGTTTTATAGCTGGTGTGAAAGAATTACTCAACCAATTACCAGAAAAGATGCCCCTAGATGTGGCTCAACTGTTACATGGAAAAAGTTCTGTGTTGCCAGTGCCTTTGCAGTCGTTAAATAAGGTAAATAGTGCTTGTAACGAAAGCAACAAGAGTAACGATGGTCTGACGTCTTGGCCTAAAAGGGAGCACTCATCGTCCTTACGATTGGTTTGGGCGGCACGTTGGGAATACGACAAAGGCCCACAGCAACTGCAAGCGATATTGCGTCTATTAAACAAAAGACACGTGAATTTTAAACTGTGCTTGCTGGGACAGTCATTCCGCCAACAACCTATTGAGTTTGAGGAAATAAAAACAGAGTTTGGCAGTAACCTGGTTCAATTTGGTTATGCAACATCTCGCCAGCAGTATCTAAATTGGCTGGCGGGAGGGGATATGATACTGTCGACTGCTCTACATGAGTTTCAAGGTTTGGCGGTGCAAGAAGCGGTGCAACTGGGGTGTACACCCGTGCTGCCAAACCGACTAGTTTATCCTCAAATGTTCGGTTTAGACTATGTTTATGAGTCCTCGCCTCAAGCTCATCAAACCGAAGCTATTGCGGCTGTTGACCTCATCCAAGCATTGGCATTAAAACGCCAACAGGGCGATGGTGTAAAAGCGTTTGTGGATCACCTAACATGGCCTAAGATGAGGGCAAAATACCAACACTTGATGATTTCCATGGCTCCTAATAGTACCTAGTTTCTGGCATGCTGCGTTTATTTTGATGCTTGGATGACAGTGATTGTGATACCTAACCGTCTTATTACAGTAGCCAAGTTATCGCATTTAATTTAACTTACTAGACCGTTGCTATGACTGTAAAACAAATGATATCACTGGTCACAAACGAAGGACGAAGCGTGTTAAAGTGGCCCCTAGAATTATTGACTAATCGCTATTGAGTCGAAACAACCATGACCCGTGCCAAAAAGAAAATGCCTGCCGTAGCTGGTGTCACCTTTAGCCCCAACAAGAAAAAAGCCACTGTAGCTAAAAGTTTTTCGCCTTCTAGCTATCAAACGCGTAAGCAAAAAGGCCTAGCTACCAAAAAGAAACAAAAGTCTGTATTTCAGCAACACCAAGACCAAGATCAAGACGAGAGCTAACTGATGCAAAATATTACCCCTTACATGGCCAACTTAATATCTGAACAAGTGTGGAATATTTTGGCGTTAGGGTGGTTTGTTATTGCTGTGCGCGGTTATCAAAGCTACGCCATTGGTGCCTCAAGGCGCAAAGATTCTTTGGCAGGGGTGCTGCATGCTTATCGCCAGCGTTGGATGATCCGTATGATTGGCCGCGACATGCGAATGGCTGACATCGCTGCTGTGGCTAATTTAGAACGTTACGTGACTTTATTTGCATCGTCTAGTTTGCTGGTTTTGGCTGGACTAGTGACCTTAGTTGGCTACACTGATGATGTGGTGCACATTGGCCGAGGCATTCCTTTTTTACCCCCTCAGTCATCCTTAGAGTGGCAGTTTAAACTGTTTGTTCTGATACTCATGTTTGTTTATGCTTTTTTTAAGTTCACGTGGAGCCTTAGGCAATATGGATTTGCGACGGTGATGATATCCAGTGCACCTGTAGTACACGGTGATATCGCTGATAACAAAGAACTTATGGACCATGTGAATCGATCAGCTAAGGTTTTATCTATGGCGGCACACAATTTTAACTTTGGATTGCGTGCTTACTATTATAGTCTTGCTGTTTTGACATGGTCTATTCACCCCTTTGTGTTTATGGCGGCGACCTGCCTGGTGGTATACATCCTCTACAGTCGTGAGTTTAACTCAAGCTCATTGGCAGAGTTGATGGGCACTAATGACACTAAAAACCGCAAAACCTTGGTTGACTACCATATCGTCTAACTCCCCTCTGTCTTTAAACAATGGGTATGGATCTAAAGGTTAAGGTTTTTTGCTCAGGTTACGCTGCTGAGGTGACAAACCAATGCGCTTTCCCCCGAGGTGAGTTTTATAACTGACTTTTTATCAGTTGCAGAGTTATAAAGCAGCCAATATAACTTGAAATCGGCCAAGCCACCCCCATCATTGTGCCATAACCATTTTACTAGCGCATTCAGCGCCGCCCCATGATTTACGGAGAAACAACGCCCCATGAGCACTGCTACTCAAACTGAGACTTTAGGTTTTCAAACAGAAGTTAAACAGCTTTTACATTTGATGATCCATTCCTTGTACAGTAACAAGGAAATATTCCTTCGCGAACTTATCTCTAACGCATCTGATGCGGCCGATAAAATGCGATTTGCCGCTGTGTCTGATGGCAGCCTTTATGGTGATGACAGTGAACTTGCTATTCGTATTAAGTTTGATAAAGAAGCCAATACATTAAGCATTAGCGACAATGGTATTGGTATGAATCGTGCTGACGTCATTGATCATTTAGGCACTATCGCTAAGTCTGGCACCTCTGAGTTCTTGCAGAACTTGACAGGTGACCAGCAAAAAGATTCACAGTTGATCGGTCAGTTTGGTGTTGGTTTTTACTCATCTTTTATCGTTGCCGATGAAGTGGAAGTGATTACCCGTAAAGCCGGTTCAGAAACATCTGAAGGGGTGCTATGGCGTTCAAAAGGTGAGGGCGAATTTGATATCTCCCAAGTTGAAAAAATGGGTCGTGGTACGGAAATTATTTTACATCTTAAAGCCGATGAAAAAGAATTTGCCGAAGGCTTTCGCCTGCGTAGCCTTGTGCGAAAGTACTCCGACCACATCTCTATACCTGTCATCATGATGAAAGAAGTTTATGGTGAAGATGCAGACAAGCAAGAGCCAGAAGAAGAAACAGTCAATTCGGCTACGGCCCTTTGGACTAAGTCTCGCTCAGAAGTTACAGATGAACAATACCAGGAGTTTTACAAGCACGTATCACACGATTTCCAAGCACCTTTATCATGGGCTCATAACAAGGTGGAAGGCAAACTTGAGTATACTAGTTTGCTATTCATTCCAGCCAAAGCGCCTATGGACATGTGGCAACGTGAGGCCACTCGTGGCTTAAAACTATACGTTCAGCGCGTGTTCATTATGGATGAAGCTGAGCAGTTCTTGCCCATGTATTTACGTTTTATTAAAGGCGTTGTAGACAGTAATGATTTGTCTCTAAACGTGTCACGTGAAATCTTACAAAAAGACCCCGTCATCGATTCAATGCGTTCTGCATTAACCAAACGGGTGCTTGATGTGCTTGAAAAGATGTCTAAGAAAAAGCCTGAACAATACGCTACCTTCTGGAAAGAGTTTGGGCAGGTAATGAAAGAAGGTCCCGCAGAAGACCACAACAACAAAGGAAAAATTGCTAATTTATTACGTTTTTCTTCCAGCACTGACGACAAAACTGACCAAATTCACAGCTTAGCTGAATACAAAGGCCGCATGAAAGAAGGCCAAGATAAGATTTATTATGTGGTGGCCGATAACCATAACACGGCTAAAAACAGTCCGCATTTGGAGATATTCCGCAAGAAAGGCATTGAAGTGCTGTTATTATCTGAGCGAGTAGATGAGTGGTTAATGTCGCACATGATGGATTTTGATGGTACCCAGTTACAAGACGTTGCTAAGGGTGCTTTGGATCTTGGCGAAGTAGAAGATGAAGCCGAGAAGAAAGAACAGGAAGAACAAGCCAAGCAGTACGAAGGCCTTGTAGATCGGGTTAAAAACTTGTTGGCAGAGCAGGTAGAAAATGTACGGATCACTCACCGATTGACCGATTCACCAGCCTGTTTGGTGGTGGGTGAAGATGACATGGGTCTGCAGATGCGTCGCATTATGGAGGCTGCTGGCCAATCGATGCCTTCTACTAAGCCTACCTTTGAGCTAAATCCTGAGCATCCACTGGTGGCCAAGCTTAATGATGAAGCTGATGAAGACCGGTTTAGCGAGTTAACGCGGGTGCTGTTTGATCAAGCTCAATTGGCTGAAGGTGGACAGTTAGAAGACCCAGCAGCCTATGTTTCGCGCCTTAACAAACTTTTGCTGGAATTGAGTGCTTAATTAATTTTTGGTGACTTCAAAAGCCCTCGCTTAGCCATGCTAACGAGGGCTTTTTTATGTCTGAAATATGGCTTATTAACCTGCGCACCTTACGCTAGAGCTTACACTTTTTCAAAATTTTAACAGGGATTATAAAAAAGATTTTATTAAGCGTATTGGTGTGCAAGTTGTTAGACTATTCCCTGTACTGATCCATGTAATAAGCCATGGGCTTAATAAAACCATTGGAGACCATTGAATGAACTCAAAAAAACAGGGTCTGGAACAGTTGAAACAGGTGTTTGGAACTCAATACAGCGACAAGTTAAGCACTCTTAAAGAACACAGTTGCGGTGAAAGCTATGTCAGTGACATGTTGCCCGATGCTGTATTAATGCTTGATTGCACCCAAGATGTGGCAAAGGCGGTAGGTATTTGTAGCCAGTACAGTATAGCAATCATTGCATTTGGTGCTGGCACCTCTTTAGAAGGCCAGCTAGTCCCAGTTCAGGGCGGTGTATGCATCGATTTAACTGGCATGGACCAGGTGCTGGAGGTCAATGTTGAAGACTTTGACGTAAAATTAGAGGCAGGGGTGACCCGTGAAGCCTTGAATTATGCGTTAAAGAATACCGGTTTATTTTTTCCCTTAGATCCTGGTGCAAATGCTAGTTTAGGTGGCATGGCCTCAACGCGAGCCTCAGGCACTAATGCTGTGCGTTATGGTACCATGAAAGAGGTTGTTCTCGGGCTAACGGTAGTCACGCCTAATGGCGATGTCATTCAGACTGGGGGGCGGGCAAGAAAGAGTGCAGCGGGTTACGACCTCACCCATTTATATATTGGTGCCGAAGGTACTCTGGGTATCATTACAGAATTGAGATTGCGCATATTCCCAGTGCCAGAGCAAATACGTGCAGCCGTATGTAGCTTTTCTAGCGTGCGGCAAGCCGCCCAGTGTGTGATTGAGTGCATGCAGCTTGCGGTGCCTTTAGCGCGCATAGAGTTACTTAACAGTTGCCAAATGGGCGCTTGCATAGCGTATTCAAAATTAAAAGGGTTTGCTGTTCAGCCGACTTTATTTATGGAATTTCATGGCTCAAAAGCGAGCGTTGATGAACAGGTCGCTTTGGTTGAATCTGTCGCCAGAGACTATAGTGGCGATGACTTCCGATGGGCCGAAAATGTAGAACAAAGAAATGAATTATGGACTGCAAGGCACCAAGCTTGGTTTGCTGGTTTAGCCCTTAACCCGGGCGCCAGCGCAATGAGTACGGATGTATGTGTGCCTATTTCTAAGCTAGCAGACTGCATCGAATTGGCAGAAGCCAAGGCCCTAGAGCTTGGCTTTAATTGCCCCCTTGTGGGTCATGCGGGGGATGGTAATTTTCATCTTATTATTCCGTTTTACCCTGACAATATAGCTCAAGTAAGTGCAGCTGAAGAGTTAAGTCATTATCTGGTGCAGCAAGCGTTGGTCCTAAAAGGCACATGCACAGGGGAGCACGGCATAGGTTTAAGAAAAAAAGCCTATTTATTACAAGAACATGGTGCCCATGCCGTTAACGTAATGGGGGTAATTAAGCGAGCCTTGGATCCAAAAAATATTATGAACCCAGGCAAGATACTCGATCTCTAACTAGGAACAATAAAGCCCGTGTAGAGTGTTAATTACTTTAGAAGAACGCCCATCCGAAAGTGAGTAATAGATGGTTTGTGATTCTCTGCGGGTATTCACTAAACCGCCTTTACGCAACACTGCTAAATGCTGCGACAGGGCAGACTGACTCAATTCTAGATGATCATTGAGCTCGGTTACTGAAAGCTCCTTGCCTTCTAAATTACATAAAATGAGCAGGCGGCTCTCATTAGCAATGGCCTTCAACATAGTGGCTGCAATTTTGGCATTATGTTTTAGATCAGTTGCTGCCTTGATGGCACTTTCATTAAAGGAATTTATGGGAATTGTGTTTTCGTTAGAAATATTCATGGGCGATTTTCTCCGCGCTTATATTAGCGCTTTTTTAGTCAAGTTTAACTGCGTACATTACATTGCAGACCAATTTATATTAGTTCTGCACCAACGACACTAATGCACCAGACCAATTGATTATACCCAAAAGGTATATCAATACTGATTATTATAACACTATAGTTAACTATAAAGGCTTATTTAATTTATTAAAGACTAATATTTAACTTCTTAATATTTAGCTTATAACCGATGTATTTAAACATCTTTTTTTTATAAAGCAACGGCTAATAAGCCGTGGAACAAAAGGTGAGAAGTTGTTAGATTTCTGAACTTAATAAAAATGATTACAAAGATGCTAGATTGGCCTCTATTTAAAGTTCAAGCTACATTTTACGGGTGCAAAATATTGCAGTGACAGTGGTTTAGTGCACCAAAGCAGTCATTAACCCAAGCACAATGCCTTGGGTTAATGACAACAGCCGAAACACGGCTATTGAAGAGCTTTAATCTAGTTTC
>TARA_B110000503_G_scaffold20204_1_pt1 | contig 12209 bp, 13 predicted proteins | sample TARA_B110000503 | Tara Oceans TARA_B110000503 (sample SAMEA4397472) | marine metagenome | biome: Polar Biome; feature: [SRF] surface water layer (ENVO:00010504); material: water (ENVO:00002006), including particulate matter (ENVO:01000060) such as... | depth 5 m
TTGCGCCACGGTAAAACCATGCAGGATGGCATCTATCGTGGCCACACGGATGTTGCTTTAACTGCTCATGGATTAGGGCAAATGCAGCAGGCGTATGCTGATTTTTCTTTACCAGTAGATTACCTTGTAAGCTCTCAGTTACAGCGATGCGCTAAATTTTCAGAGTTAATTGCTCCTCAGGAACAGCTAGACGAACGTTTTCAAGAGATGTCGTTTGGAGATTGGGATGGCAAATCCCGCGCTGAAGTATGGCAAGCGCAGCCTGAAGCAGTAAGCGCGTTTTGGAGCAATCCAATGGAAAGCTCGGCTCCCAATGGCGAAACCGTTTTGCAGCTTCAAACGCGAGCTATGATGGCTCTGCATGAGCATGTTAAGTGTGCTATTACGCAAAATTGTGAACACATGCTTATTGTTACCCATGGCGGTGTGATCAGAGCTATATTAGGGGCTGTTTTACACATGGGCCCTAAAGGCTTGTTCAATTTAAATGTGCCTTATGGCAGCGTAGTTCGCCTACATGTGGCATGCTTTGAAGGTGATGATGCCAAACCAGATTACCAGCTTAGCCTAGACTTTGCCGCCCAGCAGGATTTTGTATGATCATAAAGCAGCATTACCATGCACTAATCCTCGCTTTTCAGTTCCTAACGCGTATTCCTGTTTATCGTGTGTTTGCCATCGCCAATACTATGCCATCGCCACAAGTGGCAGGTAAGGCGCTGCTGTATTACCCAGTTGTAGGTGCTGTTATTGGTGGCTGGTTGATTTTGTTACCAGTGTTTTTGAGCTGCTTTGAAGTGGCAGTGAGTCCGCAAATTCAGGCAGGTTTAGTACTGGGGCTCTGGGTATGGATTACCGGAGGTTTGCATTTGGATGGCTTGGCCGATAGTGCCGATGCGTGGCTTGGTGGCTTTGGTGATAAGCAGCGTACTTTAGACCTGATGAAAGACCCTACCTGCGGACCCTCTGCGGTGATAGTGCTAGTGTTGGTATTGTTGCTGAAGTGGCTAGCCTTGAGTGAGCTGATTGCTTATGCTCAAACTGGATCCACACTATTGTGGTTGGTGCTGCTATTAGTGCCGGTGGTAGCACGGTTTCAAGCCATGTTATTAGTAGTACATACACCCTATGTTAGAAGTAAGGGTTTGGGTACAGAGCTTAAAAATCAAGCTCAGGCAAAGTGGGTTTGGTTTTGGTTCTCACTGTTCAGTGTGTTAATACTGTATCAGCACCTGTGGTTATCATTGGTAATGTTACTCACTGTTGGCCTTGGCTATGTGTTTATGCGTCGGTTGATGATGCAGCGTATTGATGGCTGGACCGGCGATACAGCAGGTGCAACTATTGAGGTTTCAGAGTTGTTGGTGCTATTGGCGTTTGCTATATATTGGCCTCTCTAAGCCTTATCTAATAACGTGAATTCTATTCACTTTGAGCGTAAAGCTTTCACCCAGCGGCTTCCCCCAAGCTGACATAATAGCTCCCTGATTTCTCATATCAATGCTGGAGCATGCCTTGAACTGTCGCTATTCCTTTGAGTTTTTTCCACCTAAATCTAGTGTCAGTAGCTTAGCTTTGGATACTTGTCTTTCCGCGCTTGCGTCTTGGCAACCTGAATTCTGTTCAATGACGTACGGTGCAGGTGGTTCCAGTCAGGCTGAAAGTTTTAGTGCAGTGCAGCGCTTACATAAGCGTGGGCATATTGCTGCTGCCCACATCACTGCAGTGGGCGCGAGTAAAGCTGAAGTGAACCGATCGGCTCAAACCTTTGCTGAGGCTGGGGTGGGTCATCTAGTGGCCTTACGTGGGGATAGCCCTAGTGGAGTATTTACTCCTCACCCACAAGGCTATCCATATGGCGCCGATTTAGTGGCAGGACTGCGGCATTGGTTTGAGGGCACTATTTCTGTGGCCGCCTACCCTGAGACTCACCCTGAAGCGAGCAGCGCTAGTGCAGATATGGGGCACTTGGTGGCTAAGCTAGGTGCTGGAGCTAGCCAAATTATGACCCAATATTGTTATGACACGGATGCCTTGCTTGGTTTTGCGGATCGTGTCCGTGGGCAGTCTACAGACGTGGCAGATGTGCCCATAGTGGTTGGTATTATGCCTATTCATGATGTTCAGGCTATTCAGCGCTTTTCAGCCCGCTGTGGTGCTACTGTGCCAGCTAAAATTGTGTCCCAATTTGAACGACTCAATGATTCTGATGATCAATTTAAGCTAGCCATAGATATAGCCCTAAAGCAGATTGAGTGCTTAGCGGATGAAGGTCTTGATCGGGTGCATTTGTATACCTTAAATCGCCCTCAGTGGGTGCAAGGAATTTTGCAAGAATTGGCAGAGCCTAGGTTAGTTCATCTAAATGAAAATGCCCTTGGTGCTGCATAAAATCACGATTGGTTTGAGGCTTGGGAAAGTGCTTATCAACACGTTCCATCAATTTGTTTGGAGTCTTTCTGATAGAGCGGTTATATTACTTATCATCAAACTGGCCTTAAAATTTGGGCCGAAAAATAAGTCAGCAAGAAATTCAGTTTAATCCATCCATTTAATATATTTGGGAAGCTATCAAGAATGCAAATTAAGTTAGACGCTTTATCCGAATCGAAAACCTACTTCGCCATGACGCAAACCATCATGCCGCGCCCCATTGCCTGGGTGCTATCGGAAAACGAAGACGCAAGTTTTAATCTGGCGCCATTTTCCTACTTTAATGCCGTCTGCACCGATCCACCCTTGGTGATGATATCGATTAATTTGCAGGATAATGGCAGCGAAAAAGACACACTCCGTAACATTCGTCAGCGTTCCCAATTCGTTATTCATATAGCCAGCGACAACCAACTCGATATACTAAATAAATCGTCAGCAACATTGCCACCGGGTGAGTCAGAAGTGTTGGCAGGCGGGTTATCAACCACGCCTGTGGATGGATACCATATGCCACGCCTGACGGATTGTAAAATTGCGCTAATGTGTGAGCGTCATGAAACGCAGCCGATTGGTAATAAGGGGCAGACTCTTCTGTTCGCTGAGGTAAAAGAAATATATTTAGATGACGACTGTGCAGAAGTGAATGAAAAAGGCCGGCTCAAAGTGTTCGCGGATAAAGTGCAGCCACTCTCGCGGTTAGGTGGTGGCGAGTATGCGTCTTTTGGTGAGAAGTTGACTGCAACTCGACCCACTTAACGGTATGAGTTGGGAGAGTATGGTAGTTTTTATAAGGGCAGGCTGGTCGGGCAATTTGGGTTAAGTGTTTTGACGTCATCGCTATAAAGGAGGGTTTTTTCGTTCACATTATGGATTGATTATATCGGGTAGTGTTTATATTATTTATACTCTATTTTTTCAACAACTATGACAATTCGGCTTTATGAGTGAAACAAACCAATATATTCCCCCTAAGGTCTGGGCTATGGATAAGGAAAGCGGCGGAAAGTTTGCCAACATTAATCGCCCCACTGCGGGGGCAACGCATGAAAAAAAGTTGTCGATAGGTAAACACCCTTTCCAGCTGTATTCTCTAGCGACACCTAACGGTGTAAAAGTCACGATATTGCTTGAAGAATTATTGGCACTGGGTAAGACAAATGCAGAATATGATGCTTGGATAATCGATATTACCAAGGGTGACCAATTTGGTAGTGATTTTGTGGCTATTAATCCAAACTCAAAAATACCCGCGCTCTTTGATCACAGTACTAACCCTCCCACACGAATTTTTGAGTCCGGTGCGATCCTTGTTTATCTTGCAGAAAAATTTGGTGCTTTTTTACCAACTGAGCCAGCTGCACGAGCGGAATGTATGTCCTGGTTGTTTTGGCAAATGGGGAGTGCGCCATTTTTAGGCGGAGGGTTTGGCCACTTCTATGCGTATGCGCCAGAAAAATTAGAATATCCAATTAATCGTTATGCGATGGAAGTTAAAAGACAGCTAGACGTTCTTGATCAAAACTTATCGAATCGCAAATTCCTTTGTGGTGATGATTACAATATTGCTGATATCGCAAACTACGCCTGGTATGGTATTTTAGTTCAAGGCAAGCTTTATGATGCCGCCGAGTTTCTTGACGTGACTTCTTACAAAAATGTACTTCGCTGGAGTGAAGAAATCAAACAACGAAAAGCGGTGCAAAGAGGCACAAGAGTGAATTGCGCATGGGGTGAAGAATCATTGCAATTGGCAGAGCGACACGATTCAAGTGATTTAGATTAATCATCTAAAATTAAATTGACTGTGCCGTTTAGTTTGTAAGCGGCCATTTTAAAACATCAAACAAATTAGAAATATTTTTTTTGATTTTATATTTAAAAGCATAATCACTTGTTGAACGAAGCCGCTAACGCGGCAATACAAACCACACCATCATAGCGATACCCCCTAGAAAAAGCCTTTTGGCATTGCTGGATAAATTCAAAGCTTTGCTTGGATTCCTTACTTCATCTAAATGGAAATCCTCTTGGTGCAGTATGAGTACCATACAGCCAAGGCTTTCTTGGTTTCAGGGTGTTCTATCTAGGGGCTATGGGTTAGCGAAAAGGCTAGCTAAAAGTGCGTAAATACTAAGCATAAGGTATACTATGCGGCCTAAATATTTGTATTACAGATTAGCCGCACATGACATCAAAAGCAAAAGCAAAAGCAGTTGTAATCTACTCAGGTGGAATGGACTCCTACACCGTATTACACCTTGCTCTACAGCAGGGGTATGAGGTTTTTGCAGTGTCGTTTAACTATGGTCAACGCCATAGTAAAGAACTAGATGTAGCCGTGAAAGTGTGTGCAGATTTAGGTGTCTCTCATAAGTTGGTGGACATCACCGCTATAAACCAGTTGTTGCAAGGTTCATCTCTTACATCCACAGACATTGATATCCCCACAGGCGAATACGAAGAAGACAATATGAAGTCTACCGTGGTGCCTAACCGCAATATGATTTTATTGTCTCTGGCTATTGGTTACGCTGTGTCTCTAGAGTCTACGGAAGTATTTTATGGTGCCCATGCTGGCGACCATGATATTTATCCAGACTGTAGGCCTGAATTTGTAGACGCTATGAACGTGGTTTCTGCTATTGCCAACTACGATGATGTGCAAATCATTAGCCCCTTCTTACACCAAAGCAAGCTGGCTATTCTTGAAGCTGGTTTGAAAATGGATTTAGATTATGGCCAAACTTGGACCTGTTACTTAGGCCAAGAAAAAGCCTGTGGTAAATGTGGCTCTTGTGTTGAACGTTTAGAAGCGTTTGCTAAAGCTGGCCTTACTGATCCCGTGGCCTACGTGTAGCTTAGATTATGTATTCTATTAAAGAAATATTTTACACATTACAAGGTGAAGGCCGACAAGCAGGGCGTCCAGCGGTTTTTTGTCGCTTTGCTGGCTGCAATCTTTGGACTGGTAGTGAAGCTCGCCGTGGCGTGAGTATTTGTGATTTTTGCGACACAGACTTTGTCGGTGTGGATGGCACTTTAGGTGGCCGTTATACCGCCCAAGACCTAGCTCAGTTGATCGCCAGCTGTTGGCCAGAAGGCATGCCAGGTCATCCGTTGGTGGTGCTCACTGGTGGCGAACCAATGTTGCAGGTAGACGAAGCTTTGGTGCACGAGTTACATGACCAAGGTTTAGAAATTGCCATAGAAACCAATGGTACTTTGCCAGTACCTGCCAGTATTGATTGGATTTGCGTAAGCCCTAAAGGTAGCTCGACCATAGTTCAAACTACAGGTCACGAGCTTAAGCTAGTATATCCACAACGCCACGCTATGCCTGAACAATTCATTGCTATGGACTTTGAGCATCACTACTTACAGCCCTTAGATAAATCATACATTGCAACATCTAACGATGATGACAATTATGTTCAACAAACTATCGATTATTGTATGCAGCATCCGCAATGGCGTTTGAGCTTACAAACCCACAAAATTACAGGCATTCGTTAATGGAAATCTACAAAGACTTTAGCTTTGATTCAGCTCACTTTTTGCCTAACGTGCCGGCAGGGCATAAATGTGGACGTTTACATGGCCACACCTTTCAGTTACGCATTGTTGTTTCTGGCCCAGTAGGGGAAAAAACTGGTTGGATCATGGATTTTGGCGATATTAAACAGATATTTAAGCCACTTTACGAACAGCTAGACCATAACTATTTGAACGACATTGAAGGCTTAGAAAACCCTACTAGTGAAGTAATGATACAGTGGATTTGGCAGCAGCTTAAACCGCTATTACCACAGCTTTCACGCCTAGAGCTAAAAGAAACCTGTACCTCAGGTTGCGTTTACGTTGGCTCATAAACCATGGCTATCGATGGTTTAACTAACGATGATATTAAACACATTCGTGATAATGTAAAAACCATCGCTGTGGTGGGTTTGTCTCCTAAGCTGCACCGCGCCAGTCATCAAGTGGCCTTGTACTTACAGCAGCAAGGCTATCAAGTTATTCCGGTACATCCTCAGCATCAAACAATCCTAGGTTTAACCTGCTACCCAAACCTTGCTTCAATACCTTTTGGTATCGACATGGTGGACTGTTTTAGGTCTAGCGAAGTTATGCCCGCCTTGGCCGACGAGGTTATTGCTAAAGGTGCTAAGGTGATGTGGATGCAGTTAGGCATTTACCATGCAGACGCAGCAGCAAAAGTAAGGGCTGTAGGCATCACTGTAGTGATGGATCGCTGCCCTAAAATTGAGTTTCCGCGGTTAGGGTTAGTGACCTAAGCGGCGTTGAGCCCGTTTGAAAGAGCGAAGTGTTAACGTATCAAACAGTTGGCTGCGCCCGATCACCTGTGTTGGGTTGAGTTTGCCAGCTTGAACATAGCGCCGGAAGGTTGGCATAGATACCTCAAGATACTCAGCCGCTTCCGAAGATGAAAATGGCTCGGCATGAACGGAGCCAAACACCTGTTCGTGCGTGAAGTCGTTATCGCGGAAGGCATTGTTTGCAAGTAAGGAAAAGAAACGAGTGCGCTCATGAGGTGGCATCTGCTTCATTTCTGAGTACAGATCCTCGGCGGTTAACGTCTGATTCATCATAATGGACCTCATTTTTCTCGGCTTTTAAGATAGCGCTTTAGTTCGTCATAGAAGTTTTCGTGGGAGCCAACTTGGTAAAAATTGATGACGATAAACTCTAGAGGTACGTCTTCTAGCGGAGGCGTGTATGCAATCAAATACTCCTGTTTGTTGAATCGAAACTTGAACACCCAAATTCCCAAAAGGTCTCCAACTTTAGCTTCACCTACATTTGGATCTGAGCAAATATCATCTACAGCGTCTTCAATCGCCAACGCTAGCGCTTTGTGGGCTTTTTTGATGAACTGTGCAAATTGCCGCTTATAGCTTGCTTTCATGATCTAATATTAGATCAAAAATGATTCAATGTAAATGTTATTGATCGTCTAATCCCAGCATAATGCACTTGTTAGGTCTGTTGTTCATTAATTGGGTCCAATGTTTTACCAAATGAAGGATTATAAATTTGGGCATAATCCAATTCTACGACGTCAATTTCAGTGCAAGTGTTATATGCTTTATCATTAACGTCAATCACAGCCACCTTAATTTTTTGTTTTACCATTAAAGCTATTGGGATAACAGCCGCCCCAGCTCTCGGTTTGTTCGTAATATACGACACCATTAACTACTTTTCCCTCTTTGAGATATGTGTCACTGCTTCTTCCAGTGAGTACATTACCCTGCAGTAGAAAAGGAAAAACTTTAATTTTATCTCCAATCAGGCAGTGAGAATCTTCAATTGCTGCAGTTTGGAAGTCCAGCCAAAACCAACCTATTTTATATTTCAGCCATTCTTTACTAAATGGACTTATATTCCAATGATACGCAATTTTTACATATTTAATTTCGGATGGCGCACTGCCAACATTAGCAGCGCTCAAGTATAAAGATATTGCTGTTTAGCCAATTACTTACTGAAATGTAAAGTTCCATTTTGAAGACCTAACGCCGTTGTATGAGGCCGACACGCCAGCCCTAGCCGCACGCACCAAAAGTAGGTCCTACGAAGGGAAACTGTGAGTTGATGAAAAAAGTATCATATGAGACGTAGGCTGGAGGCGAGTTGGCACAAGACAACGAAGCCATGTTAGCAAGCGATCGGTAGAAAACAGTGAGGAGCCTGTGCAGCTCAACTTTTCGTGCCCGACCGGGTTTAGGAGCGTTGGCGAAAAAGCTTAATCCCCGGCCTCTGCATCCTTAATACGTTCCAACCTGCTTTGTTCCTCAAGGAACGCCTGTTTGATCTCTTCCAGAATGGTATCCACATCAGCGGATTCTGTGTCTTCTTCAAACTCGCCAGTCAGTTCCGTGTTGGGTTGCAAGTCTCCTGCTTCAAATAAGGCCCACATTTCTGGGGCATAACGGGTGTTGCTTAGTTGGGGAGCGAATTGAGCGTAGTAATTAGTAATGTTTTCGACATCTCGTAGATGCATGCTTTGTGCATTATTATTTGCGGCGGCATCTACGGCTTGCGGCAGGTCGATAATGACGGGGCCATGATCGTCAATAAGTACATTAAACGGCGATAGGTCTCCATGCACTAAACCAGCACAAAGCATACGCATAATGTCGTGCATGAGGGTTTTATGATCTGCCAGAGCTTGTTCTTCAGTCATGGAGACATCGTTTAGACGAGGTGCAATATCTCCGCCGTCATAGGTAATTAGCTCCATTAATAGTACGCCATCGAAACAACCGTATGGTTTTGGAACACGAACGCCGATATCAGCCAATTTGTAGAGCGCCGTTACCTCAGCAGACTGCCATTCTTCTTCTTGCTGCTCACGACCGAATTTCGAGCCCTTTTCCATTGCTCGTCCTCGACGGCTGTTGCGAACCTTTCGCCCTTCTTGGTAGGTTACGGCTTGTTTGAACGCTCGCTTTCCGGCTTCCTTATAAACTTTCGCACAACGGATTTCCGACCCACAGCGTACCACGAAGACATCGGCCTCTTTGCCGCTCATTAAAGATCGGAGCACTTCGTCGACTAAACCATTCTCGACCAGCGGGCGTATTCGTTTTGGGATTTTCATAGGTGTTTATATGGTACCGTTAGTGAGATCTTATTACTGGTGTTTTTAAGCGCAATTTCAAGTCATTCTAACATTATGAGTCGCATTAAAGCAGTTGCTTGAGGGGATACTTAAGGTCACATTGTTGCCGCGCGTGGTGAGCGCAGGAATCTGATTACGTCTTGCAAACACATTGCTGAAAAATTACCCAAAAATAAGTGCTTATCAGGTATAATTCTGCCACAATTTTGGTGGTATAAAAAACATGTTTGAAATCAATCCATACATCCTTTCCATGAAAGACCTTGCTGAGCGCACTAATGTGCTTAGGGGGTACCTTTGACTATGCTGGCAAGCAAGAACGTTTAGTTGAAGTAGAGCGGGAGCTTGAGCAACCTGATGTGTGGAATGATGCTGAACGGGCCCAAGCTTTAGGTAAAGAACGCTCTTTGCTTGAGGGTGTAGTGAATACCATAGATATCATGGACACAGGTTTAGTGGATGCCCGTGAATTACTCGATTTTGCCGTAGAAGAAAACGACGAAGATACCCTTAGCGAAGTTCAGCCAGAACTAGATGCTCTAACGGCCAGTCTAGAGAAGCTTGAGTTTAGACGTATGTTCTCTGGCGAAATGGATCCTAATGCAGCTTTCCTAGATATTCAATCAGGCTCCGGCGGTACCGAAGCTCAGGATTGGGCCAGCATTATTTTGCGTATGTATCTCCGCTGGGGTGAGCAAAAAGGCTTTAAAGTAGAGCTGATGGAAGTGAGTGACGGCGACGTTGCAGGTATCAAAAGTGCTACAGTCCGCTTTGAAGGCGACTATGCCTTTGGTTGGTTGCGGACAGAAACCGGCGTGCACCGTTTAGTTCGTAAATCTCCATTTGATTCTAGTAGTCGTCGGCATACCTCGTTTGCATCGGTATTTGTATCGCCAGAAATTGATGACAACATCGAAATAGAAATTAATCCATCAGACGTGAGGGTAGACACTTATCGCGCAAGTGGTGCCGGTGGTCAGCACGTTAACAAAACTGATTCTGCTGTACGTTTAACTCACGGCCCTTCGGGCATTGTGGTGCAGTGTCAGAATCAACGTTCGCAACACCAAAACCGTGATTCGGCTATGAAGCAGCTTCGCGCTAAATTGTACGAGCAAGAAATGCTTAAGCGCCAAGAAGCCTCCCAAGCAGTAGAAGACACTAAATCTGACATCGGCTGGGGCAGCCAGATCCGCTCTTATGTATTAGATGATCAGCGTATTAAAGACCTGCGCACCAACGTACAAACCGGTGGTTGTGATAAAGTGTTGGACGGTGACTTAGACCAATTTATTGTGGCCAGCTTAAAAGCTGGTTTTTAAACCCAGTAAAAAATATTACCCAATTGTAGAACCCAGACCTATGAATGATATCAACGACAGTTTAATCCCAGACGACAACAAGTTAATTGCTGAGCGTCGTGCCAAATTGGCCAAACGTCGAGACGCAGGAAATGCCTTTCCTAATGACTTTCGCCGGGACAGCTACGCCCAAGATCTTCAAGATACTCATGGCGAAAAAGATAAACCAGAGTTAGAAACCTTAGCTTTGCCTGTTAAGGTTGCAGGCCGTATCATTCGTAACCGCGGTGCGTTTATGGAAATTCAGGACGTGTCTGGCCGTATCCAGCTATATGTAAACCGCAAAGGTTTGACGCCAGAGCAGTTGGCCGAAATTAAAACCTGGGACCTAGGTGATATTGTAGGTGTGGCAGGTATTTTACAAAAATCTGGCAAAGGTGATTTGTTTGTGGACATGTCTGATCCACAACTGTTAACCAAAGCTTTGCGTCCGTTACCTGATAAGCATCATGGTTTGGCAGATCAAGAAATGCGCTATCGCCAGCGCTACGTAGACCTTATCGTAAACGAAGAGTCTCGTAAGACGTTTGTTATCCGCACTAAGGTGGTAGAAGCCATTCGTCAGTATTTAATTGCTCGTGATTTCATGGAAGTAGAAACTCCAATGATGCAGGTGATTCCTGGTGGCGCATCTGCTCGCCCATTTATCACTCACCACAATGCTTTAGACCGTGACATGTATTTACGTGTTGCGCCTGAACTTTACCTTAAACGTTTAGTCGTGGGTGGTTTTGAGCGAGTGTTTGAAATTAACCGTAACTTCCGTAACGAAGGTTTGTCTACGCGTCATAATCCAGAATTCACCATGTTGGAATTCTATTGGTCCTACGCTGATTACCGCGACCTAATGGATCTAACAGAAGGCATGCTACGCCATATTGCCGACACTGTACTTGGTAACAGCAAAGTAACATACCAGGGCAGCGAGTATGACTTTGCCCAGCCATTTGCACGTATTTCAGTATTTGATTCTATTTTGCATTACAACCCAGACATTAATGCTGAACAGTTGGCCGATGAAGCGGGTGCTCGTGCTATTGCCGACTCTTTAGGTATTCCTCTCAAGCCTTATTATGGTTTGGGAAAAGTGCAAATAGAAATTTTCGAAAAGACCGTGGAAGATCGTTTAGATCAGCCAACTTTTATTACTCAATACCCAGCTGAAGTGTCACCTTTAGCTCGCCGTAATGATCTTGACCCGTTTGTTACTGATCGCTTTGAGTTCTTTGTTGGTGGTCGTGAGATTGCCAACGGTTTCTCAGAACTTAACGATGCGGAAGACCAGGCCGAGCGCTTCTTAGCTCAAGTAGCTGAGAAAGATGCGGGTGATGATGAAGCCATGCATTACGATGCAGACTACATAGCTGCGCTTGAATATGGCATGCCCCCGACGGCTGGCGAAGGCATTGGCATTGACCGTTTGGTAATGTTATTTACCGACGCTCCTTCTATTCGTGATGTGTTGTTGTTCCCACACATGCGTCCTGAAGCTAAATAACTAAATTCTTTAGGCCCTCACAATGGCTCAGTCCATTTGGCAAAATGCACACCTAGACCAGCTCGATGAGGGCTGGCTCAAGGTGTTGCAGCCTTGCATCAAAACCCCACAACTTGAAGAGTTAGCTACCTTTTTACAAGGTAGGATAGATCAGCATGTTGACCTTTTACCGTCTCAAAACGATTGGTTTAACGCTTTTAAGTTAACTCCTTTTAAGCAGATTAAAGTGGTGATTTTGGGTCAAGATCCATATCACGGTTTTGAGCAA
>TARA_B110000503_G_scaffold45028_1_pt1 | contig 12202 bp, 13 predicted proteins | sample TARA_B110000503 | Tara Oceans TARA_B110000503 (sample SAMEA4397472) | marine metagenome | biome: Polar Biome; feature: [SRF] surface water layer (ENVO:00010504); material: water (ENVO:00002006), including particulate matter (ENVO:01000060) such as... | depth 5 m
TCATTAGCCAAACTCTAAGTCTTCTGCCGTAGATGCTTATCCGACAGGGTTCGATCATCTGTCGCTTAAAGTTTTGACACACTAGGTCCGTGAAGAAATTGGGTTTGATTGCGGTAGCAATACTCCTAACAGGGTGTGGTACTTCACAGGAATCCCAGAGTCAGACTATTTCTGAAAATGATGTTTCTACTATCTCAATTAACTCACCCACTACATTTTCTGTGTCTCGCGTTGTGGTTCTGGCCAATGGTGTGGCAGAAATTATGAACTCGTTAAATGCGCGATCAATTCTTATCGGACGTGATATTTCAAGTACTGAAGAAGCTTTAGCAGATATTCCTATTGTGACTTCCGGACATCAGGTTCTTTCAGAACAAGTTATTGCTCTAAAACCAGATCTTGTCATTGTTGATGCATCAACTGGGCCGAAGTCGGCAATCGATCAGATTAAGGCTGCAGGAATAAATGTTGTACAAACCCCAGAGAGTTGGACTCTTGCAGATATTTCGAGCAAGGTTGCAGCAGTCGCATCTGCGATTGGAGCTAGGCAACAAGGCGAATTGCTCAATAGAGCGATTGCGGCTGAAATACAAACTTCCACTCTTCCTAGCAAACCGCGCATTGCATTTTTGTACCTTCGTGGAACATCATCTATTTATCTGATGGGAGGGCCAGGATCAGGTGCCGACTCTTTGATTTCTGCAATTGGCGCTGTAGATGTGGGGGCCGAATCGTTAGAAAATCCATTTAATACAATGACCGCCGAGGCTCTGGCAACACTTAATCCGAATGTAATTATCGTTATGACAAAAGGTCTGCAATCTGTCGGTGGCCTACCTGGTCTACTTAAACTTCCGGGTGTGGCACAGACTCAAGCAGGTAAGAGCGGCGCAATTATCGATGTTAATGATTCCTTGCTACTTTCATTTGGTCCTAGAACCCCCTCCCTTGTTACATCACTTGCCGAATCAGTAAGGGCGCTCACGCAATGAAGAAAATAGCCCCAGCGATCTTGCTTGTTATCGCCACCTTTATTGCTATTTATGTCGGTGCAACACAGATAAATAATTTTTGGTCAGCGCTACTCTCGCCGGGCAGTAATGAAATTTTGTGGCAGATACGTATTCCACGTGTGACTGCTGCACTTATTGTTGGCGCTTCTTTAGCTCTTGCAGGATTGATGGCGCAAGGTGCATGCAATAACGCTTTAGCAGAACCCTCAATATTAGGAACAACTGCCGGAGCATCTCTTGGCACAGTGTTGGCGGTATTAACTGGTGTTGTACAAGTGGGATCAGTTGGCGCAATTACATGTGGCGCAATTGGTGCGCTGTTGGCAACTTCCTTAACTTTCAAGTTAGCAAACCTGAGAGCCCAGCTCTCATCATTTGCCTTAATCATTGTGGGAATTGCGGTATCAGCTATTTTCACCGCCACTGTTGGCCTTCTTTCGGCAGTAGTTACTAGGGCCGATGCTCGCTCAATATCTTTCTGGAACTTTGGATCACTCGCCTTAATCACACGTGAGAATCTTGTTGGAATCAGCGCAACTGCAGTTGTTGGGGCGGTAATTGCCTGGAAAATTTCACCGTCGCTAGATCGACTTTCATTGGGAGATTCAACTGCATTTCATCTCGGTGTCAATGTCGCGCGAACCCGTTTGATTGCACTAGTTGCGCTGTCGTTGCTTGCAGGTGGGGCGGTTAGCACAGTTGGATCGATCGCATTTATTGGCCTTGCAGCACCTCACATCGCCCGCTTTATATATGGTCCCAGCCACCGTAATTTAATTATTCACACCGCAATTATTGGTGCGCTTCTAGTTGTCGTTGCGGACACTTTCGCCAGAAGCATTGCCCAACCGAACGAACTGCCGATTGGTCTTATTACATCACTATTGGGTGCGCCAGTATTGATTGCGCTGGTAACTGTAAAAAACAATATCTGGAAAACTCAATGATCACACTCGAGGCAGTCACCATTGTTCGAGATGGTCGAGAAATCATTTGTGATTACAGCGAGCAGATACCTGCTGGCTCAATTACAGTAATTGTTGGTGCTAATGGTTCAGGCAAATCCACTTTATTGGCTGCAATTGCCGGAGATCTTGCACCCATTAAGGGCACTATCACAATTGGCGACATTCAACCGATACTTATCCCAGCTGCACAGCTCGCTAAAATACGGGCCATGGCGCTCCAAAACCAGAACTACACATTAGGTTTTACGGTTAAAGAGATTATCGAAATGGCTGGAGATTCTAAAGAGGTCATGGACGCCCTCGATTTATCAGCATTGGCCAATCGACATGTTACAACCTTGTCTGGTGGCGAAGCCCAAAGGGTCGCTATTGCAACTGCTATCGCGCAAAAAACTCCGGTATTGCTATTAGATGAGCCCCTAGCAGCGCAAGATATTTATAGCCGCAAAAGAATTATTGAACTACTGCAAAAGCTGGCTCAGGCTGGGACCACGGTTGTAGTTGTAGTCCACAGCAATGAATCAGAGTTAACGTGGGCCGATAAAGTTATCGAAGGACTTTAACAATTCGCTCAACTGCATCCTGGGTTATCTCTTTACTCGTCGCGAAATTAATTCGGATAAAGCCGCTTCCGGATGGGCCGTAGAAATTTCCAGGCGCTATGGCTATTTTCCCCTCAGATATGAATTTACTGGCGATCTCTCCCTGCAGCTCGAATTTGCGCAAATCTAACCAGCCAAAGTAGCTGGCCTCTGGCATGCGGTATTCGATGGCGATTCCTGATTTGCTTATCAATTCTTTGAGAAACTTACGCGAACTATCTAACTCATGGATCACTGCGTCAAGCCATGAAGTCCCATCCTGATATGCCGCAGCTGAAGCAATAGCGCCAAAGAGTGATGCACGCGAGTGGACTGCTAGTGGGAGTCTGCCCAAAGTTGCTAGGTTTTGATCGCTCTGGGCAATTATCTGGGCGCACTTTAGACCCGCTATGTTAAATGCTTTGGTAGCAGATAGAAATGCAAAACCAACTTCGCGCGCACTCTCTGATGCCGATAAAAAGGGTGTGAAAGTATTTTCTTTGTACACGAGGGGGGCGTGGATTTCATCAGACATAATTCGAACACCATATTGCTTGGCTAAGTCAGCTAACTCTGCAAGTTCGCTCTTGGTAAATAATGCTCCAACTGGATTATGTGGGTTGCAGAGAATGTGAACTTTTACGCCAGATGCATATGCCTTCGCTATTGCAGGAAAATCTAAGGTGTAGCGCAATTCATTTTCTGCAAGAGGTGCATCTACAACCTCACAATGGAGCTCTTTGATCCAGTTATAAAAATTATAGTAAACAGGTGTATTTATCAGGATTTTATCGCCGGGCTTCAGGATAAGGCGACAGATTTCAATTACACCAACTCCGACATCCGGGGCAATTTTGATGGTAGATGGATCGATCTGCCAATCCCATCGCTGGTTTGCAAAAAATGAAAGTGCCTGGGCGAGTTCGGGAACATTGCCTAAATAACCTGTATCTGAGTTTTTCACAAGGGACATTAACGCCACCTGCACAGGCTCGGCTAATTCGTAATCCATGACAGCAAATGGCATCGGCAAAATATCTGCAGGAAATGCCCGCCACTTTTCACTCTTTCGCTTCTGTAGCGCCGAGAAAGGAGGGACCGAAATCTTAATTTTTTCCACGTAGAGAGCCTAAGGAATTTAAAGGTCTTTTACCAATTATTCAAAAGTATGCTGAAATACACCTATGAAAAGTACTAAGCGCTTAGTCGGGCATCCAGTTTCGCTCTCAGTTTTAGACTTCGGGCTATTTACTGTCCATGCTAATGGCCGGATCATTGGTATTCCTGGATTCTTGATTACGACTAGCGCCGGTGAACATGTACTTATCGATACGGGCTTTCCTGAAAAATATGCCGATGATATTGAGGCGGCATCGAATGAGGATGATTTGGGAGCATTTGGAAAAATTCTTTCACTCTCGCACGAGAATCAACCGAAGGCTCAGTTGGCTTTGCTTGGGCTATCTAAAGCGGATTTGAATTTTGTAATTATTACACATACGCATATTGATCATGTTGGAAATATTGGAAATTTTCCGGGTGTGCCACTAGTAATTGGCGCTGACGAGCGCGCACTTGCAAAACCAATTTATTGGCGGGGCAAAGCGCCTTTAGAGTGGCCAGATAATGAGTGTGTATTGGTAACGGAGGATTTTGATTTGGGTCCAGGGCTTCGAGTTCTACTTGTGCCAGGGCATACGCCGGGTGAGCTTTCAATCATGGTTGACTTACCTCAAACAGGTCCAGTGCTCTTGACTAGTGATGCTATCTCTCGTGAATCTGAAGTTGCAGAGGGATGTCTCGATTCGGTAAATCCCGATCAGGCTTTAGCAAGTGCCCATCGGATTTTGAAGCTTGCAGAAGATCGCGATGCTTTTGTTATTTATGGTCATGGACCGGAGCAGTGGGGGCAGTTAAAGAAAGCTCCTGAGTATTACAACTAGCGAACGTCGCGACCTTGATTGAGGATGATGACGTTTCCACTGGATACATCTCCGGCTGGTGAGATTAAGAAGCCAACCCAAGCTGCAATTTCAGATGGCTTCATAGCCCTGCCTCGTGGCATCTGAGCAAGGGCTTTATCTAAAATCTCTTCTGTTAGAACGTTAAATAACGGCGATTCAGTCATGGCTGGCGCAATTGAATTTACAGAAATGCCTTCGGTTGCATATCTGCGGGCTAGGTCTTTAGTCAAATTATCAAGAGCTGCTTTGCTTGCACGATAATGTGGCGGATCAAATACGTCGAAGTTATAGGCGCCATTTGATGAAATATTTACAATTTTCTTAATGCCTGGTCGAGGCAACATCAATTTGACTGCCTCTTGCGAGCAGAAGAAAGCAGCAGAGAAATTAATGCTCATCTGCAATTCGAACTCTTGCTGCGGGATGTTTGGAAACTCGGACATGAAACAGTTACCCACATTGTTAACAAGGGCATCGAGACCACCAAAGGTTGCTGCAATCTCTTTGAAAACCTCTGTTATGGCTGTGGCATCAGTCAAATCGATGGTCATAGAAGTGAAATCTGTTCCGTATTTTGACGACATCTCATCTAGCTGTGATTGCTTAATATCCAAGCCAACGACATGTAGGCCATCGTTAATTAGCTGTGAGACTATTGCGCTTCCTATGCCGCCACATGGTCCGGTGACGACTGCAATCTTCTTATTCATAATCCTCCGAGCATACCTAGAAAAACTTTCTTCTTATATCCCTGTTGTAATCTATTTCCATAATTCTGGCGTAACAGGATTGGCTGGCCTAAAGCGACGCTATTTTCTCAGCTACCTGACTGGCTGATGGATTAGTCATTGCCGTGCCATCTGAGAAAACTAATGTGGGAACCGTCTGGTTGCCGCCATTAACTTTTTCAACAATCTCTGCAGTTCCTGGGACCTCTTCGATATTTATCTCATCAAAGGTGATTCCAAGATCAGCTAACTGCCTCTTCAATCTTTTACAGAAACCGCACCAGTTGGTTGTATACATTACAAATGACATTTCTTGTCTCCCTTTCCTCTCCTACCGCTATTTAGCTATCTCCGGATTCTACATTGGCGACCAGTACAAAGTTATTATGCAAAGTTTTTAAATCGTTCTAGACCCGATTAATTCTCCGGCAGCGCCTACCAATAGGGCGACATCTAGCAGGGCAATTAGCATCAGTAATTTAAAGAGAACTGCTCGCGGCATAAATATGCTAAAACTCGCTGCCATGGTGCCGATTACAAGAATTGCGGTGTTTGATTTAGCGCTATCAAGAATTATGGTCGCAGCGATTAGAAAAGCTGCCGTAATAAACCTAGATGGGATTCTTCCCAATCTAATTGGCAGGCTTGTGATTCCACTTTCTTTATCCTCTTTAAAATCCTTTAAAACATTTGCGAAGTGAGCTGACATTCCAAGTAGCGCCCCAGCCCACATGATCCAGAGCGGTGGCGTGCGATCAGTAGATATAACCAGAGCTGCCGGAAGTAGTGCAAAGGCAAGAGCGTATGGAACTGGCGAAAGCGCAGTTGGTTTTAGATAGAAGTTATATGAAAGTCCAAGGCCGATGCCTAGCATTGAAACAGCGCCGCCCTTTAGGCCAAGTGGACCTAAGAGATTTACGAGAAGAGCAATGGGGAGAACAATAAAGATTGCACGCTTTAACTCGGCGGGTTTTAGCGCTCCTGTGACGAGAGGTTTGCTCATTCGGTTATGTCGCAGGTCATCACGGAAATCGAATAAATCATTGCTCCACCCAACAATAAATTGACCGAGCGCGATTCCAAAGGCAATTACAAGAGCTGGCCCCTCCCACCAAATTGTGGTGGCAAGCAAGAAAGTTACGGTAGTTACTAATAGCGTTGGACCAAGGTGTGAGGCGATCGCGTAGCTTCGGAGTTTGGCCATAACTAAGAGTAGTTCATTAATGACATTGGGTATTTAGAAGATTAAATCGGTAACCCAAGTTGCTTGCGAAAATTTAGCGAATCCCAGGCATCAAACCCGGAAATCAATTGGCCATTTTTTATTTCATCGATGCTTACGCCATCGACGGCAACCTTCTTATTTGAAGGTGGCATGCCTTCAAGTGGACCGCTCTGCGTTCCTGTGAGATGCCATCTCGTTACGACCTTATTTCCTTCCACGATTACATCATCGATTCTAAAATTTATATCGGGAAATGCCCTCTGCCACTCGCGCCATTTTTTTCTAAAGCTTTCGCGCCCGGTCCCAAATTGTGGGTCGTTTCCAACTGTATTTACAGAGATAAATTTATCGATTGCGCTCTCATCTCCTTGATTCCAGATCTCGCTGAAGAAATCTATTGCGATCTGGCGGATCTTCTCAATCTCACCTCTGTCATCTGCTTGTGATTTGCTCGCCATAGACACAATTATGGGGCCACTTTCTACCTGGGGTGATTTTGTAATAATTCGTTACCAATTCGTTATCACCTAACCTTGATTTCGAGCCCGCAGAGTGATGGAGTAAGGGCACTGGAGCGGGCAGGCACCCTGCTGCCCACTCCATCTAACTACTAGGAGCCGGGGAAACCCGATCAAGGAGACTTATAAATATGAAGAAGATGAGCCTACGTCGCCTCAGTGCGATTGCAGCAGTATCGCTTTCAGCAACAGTCTTGTCAGTTATGCCAGCTCAAGCTGCCACAACTATCAAGGTTATTACACCTAACTACACAGACGATATGCCTGCATATTACGCAGACCTAAATGCGCGATTCATGGCAGCAAACCCAGATATAAAGGTAGAGCACACAAACCTTTCATGGGATGACATTCTTGTTAAGGGTCGTACCTTGGTGGCTACAGATTCAACACCAGATATCTTGAACCTAAACACATTCTCTGACTATGCAGCTCAGGGTCTCCTTTACAAGGCAGAAGATCTCTTTGATGCTAAGACACTTGCAGACTTCGTGCCTGCATTTATCGATAACTCAAAGTATGACGGAACTGCATATGCTGTTCCAGATTTAGCTTCAGCTCGTATGTTCTTCTACAACAAGCAAATGCTTTACACATCAGGTGTTAAGAAGGTTCCATCAACATGGAAGCAAGTTACAGCTGCTGCTAAGAAGATCAAGGCAAAGTACCCAAGTGTTTACCCAATCGCGCTTCCTTTGGGATCTGAAGAAGCTCAAGCAGAATTTGCTATCTGGGCTGGCGGAAACAATGGACGTTACTTCGATAATAAGACAAAGAAGTGGGTTATCAACTCAAAGGCAAACGTACAGACAATGAAGTACTTGACCTCTTTGGTCAAGAAGGGTCTGACACAACCAAGCCCAGCTTCAACAAACCGTACCGATGCTTTCAAGCTATTTAGCCAAGGCAAAGTTGCAATGATCAATGCTTCAGTGTTCTTCCCTTCAACACTTAAGGATTACAAGAGCAAGGTTGATTACGGCATTGCTCCATTCCCACACTCACCAAGAGGTAAGTCAATTACTCTTGGAGTTCAGGATTACTTCATGGCATTTAAGAAGCCAGGAAACGAAGCAGCAGTTAAGGCATGGATGAACTTCCTATTCCAGCCAGCAAACTATGCAGGATTCCTAAAGGCTGCTGGTGGATTTATTCCAGCAACTAAATCAGCTTCAACGGCTGTGGACTCTTCATTGCTTCCATTCATCGAGCAACTTCCAAATGCAATCTTCTACCCAGGAGATCTTGGAGCTTGGCCAAAGGTTGCAGGAACACTTGCTACCCAACTAGGAACTGGTGTTATTTATTCACCAAAGTCAGTTCTAAATAAGATCCAGAAGGTAGCTGTTGCTGCAGGAACTAAGTAATTAGTTTGTAGCAAATAAGCAATAAATAGGTAGTAAACGAGATAGGGTCTTGGTAGGTTAAAACCGCCAGGACCCTATTTTTTAAGTAATTAGACTTCAGGTCGTAAGGAGAAATTGATTTGACCGCATTAGATGTTGGGGCCAAAGGTGCGAAGGTTGCTGGTGTTGCTAAGAAACGTCGTCCAAAGAACTCGATTTTAAATGCACTCCCCTGGATTGGCCCAGCACTTGCACTAATAATTGCTGTTGTAGTTTGGCCAGCGATTGAGTTAATCAAAATCTCGCTCACAAAGATAACTTCCGCTGGCGCGCTAGAAGGCTTTAATGGCCTAGAAAATTACAGAATGCTCTTTGAAAATCCAGATCTCGGTGCCATCGTTATGCGCACGCTCGTCTGGGTTGGTTCAGTTGTTTCTATAACTGTAATTTTATCTATGCCCCTTGCACAATTAATTAATCAGAATTTTCCGGGTCGCAAATTTGTACGCTGGGCGATGATTGTTCCTTGGGCAGCATCAGTAGTTATGACATCAATTGTCTGGAAGTGGATGCTTGAACTTACATCAGGTGAATTTAATTTAACCCTGCGCCAACTTGGATTGCAAGATCAACCTGTTGACTGGCTGCGAGATCCAAGATATTCCTTCTTTGTTCTAATCTGGGTCGCGGTATTTGTTTCGATTCCATTTACGACCTTTGTGCTTTTGGCCGGGTTGCAATCAATCCCACATGACATTATTGAGGCGGCGCAAGTAGATGGCGCAACTTCTTGGCAGATTTATCGTGGTATCAAGTTTCCTCTCCTGCGCAATGCTCTGCTGATTGCCACAATCATTAACTTAATCAACGTCTTCAACTCTTTCCCAATTATCTGGGCGCTTACCCGAGGCGGGCCTGGTTACAACACTGATACGACAATTACATTTGCCTACAAGATGGCATTTGTGGAGTACAACATGGGCCCTTCAACCGCCCTTGGAGTAATCAACTTCGCCTTTATTATGTTAATCGTCCTTATTTATCTGCGCGTAACCAAAGCGACTCGAGGTCAACTCTGATGCAAAAACTTGAGGAAAAAGTCGCTAAAAAGGCGAAGAGAAATTTCTCGATGACGCCAAAGAAGGCTGCTACGATGATAAGCGCCTACTCGATTGGGCTTTTCTTTATCTATCCATATATAAATATGATCTTGACTTCGCTAAAACCACATGGCGAGCTCTACTCAACGCCGACAAAGCGGCTACCAGTTGATTGGCAGTTCAATAACTACCTTGATGTCTGGTCAAAGGCGCCAATTGCTGATTTCCTAAGGGCAAGTATCGTCGTCTCAATCTTTGCAACGCTGCTAGTTCTCTTGGTCTCGGTTCCAGCTGCTTACTATGTTGCACGAAATCGTTTCAAAGGACGTGCCGCGTTCCTACTTCTAGTCCTTGCTACTCAGATGTTCTCACCAACAGCGCTGATTATCGGTATCTTCCGTGAAGTTAAGTTCTTTGGACTTTTAGATACTTGGCTTGCGCTAATTATTGTCAATGCTGGTTTTAACCTAGCCTTTGCGGTCTGGCTGCTCTCTGGCTTCTTTGCTAGCGTTCCAGTTGAAATTGAAGAGGCAGCAATGGTTGATGGTTGCACCAAATTCTCAGCGCTACGGCGAATAGTTCTACCAGTAACTCTCCCTGGGCTTGTAACTGCGGTTATCTTCACCTTTGTTGCTACTTGGAATGAGTTCACGGTTGCCCTTACCATCATGAGCTCGCCACAACGCCAACCAATCTCAACAGGTATCACAACCTTCGTTGGGCAGTATGACGTAGCTTGGGAGTATCTATTTACGACAACTGCAATCGCAATAGTTCCCGTGGTAATCCTCTTCATAAGTATTGAGAAGTACTTAGTTGGTGGATTAACTGCAGGTAGCGTTAAGTAACTCTAAAATGCGCGCAAATGCCTTCTGCTTTCCCTATAGCTTCTTCCGCCAAGACGCCCTCACAGTTCTACAAGAGTTAAAGAGCTCTGGCTTTAGTGGCATTAATCTCGCTCTCAATTACCATGGCTCACGCGATTTCTTGCTTCGCCAAGGGCCACAGCTTGAATACTTGGCAGATGGCTTCCACTACTACCTGCCTAATGAGGCTAAATATCCCACAAACTCAATTCGACCAACTACTTCAGATCATTTACTAGATAACAAGATGTTAGAGAACGTCACAAGCACCGCAGCTAAATTGGATATGGAGGTAAACGCCTGGGCAGTGTTCATGCACAATTCAGGAATAGGTAAAGTTGAACCAGAGGCAACTGTTTTAAATGCGCTAGATAATCGCTTCTTATCTGAGCTCTGCCCGGCAAATATCCGAGTCCAAAATTATGTCTATGGATTAGTCAGTGACTTAAGTTCGCGTGGGATTAAATCAATTGCAATGGAGTCGATGCATTGGCATGGTGCAAGACATGGCGAGCACCATGAGCGCTTCTTTATGGAGCTAAGTCCTACGACTGAATTTTTATTCTCGCTCTGCTTCTGCGCTGCTTGTGCCTCAAATTTTGACAGAGCCGGCGGCAATGCAGCGGGCCTTAAATTGAAGGTTGCCAGCGCCCTAGCCCCATTCTTAACCGACAGCGATCCTTGGCTTGGCAAAGAGCTAACCAAAGAGCTCTTAGCTGAAATCTTAGGAGCCGAAATCCTGCACTATTTAAAGGTGCGCGAGGGCGAGCTTGCTCGGATATATAAAAAGATCTTTGAGATTGCATCGGCTAACCAGGTCGAAGTTTCATACGTTGATCAATCAACTCTGCTCGATATGCAATCTACAAGCCCGCTTGACCTAAGTTGGCTTGTAGGAATAGATCCAGATTTAATAAAAGATAGCCTCACCGCATTTGAACCTTTAATTTATCGAAAGAGCGCCAGTGAAGTCGGGGCGATTTACAGCCACTATAAAGAGCGGCTATCGATGAGGCTAAAGCCAATCTTGCGTCCAACATTTCCAGATAACTTAGATGCGGCGACTTTAGATGCGAAGGTGAGAACACTTAGTGATCTTGGGGCTAGCGATATTGATTTCTATCTTTTAGATACTTGGCGGCCACGTGATTTAAAGTGGGTTGCCCAAGTGCTTACTAAATTAGCTAATTAGATCTAATTGCACGACCTGGCAGGGCAGATGTTCGCTTTGCACCATCTAGGGTCTTAATTCCATTTATCCATACGCTCTCAAAGCCCGCGGCAGGAAGCCTTGGCTCTTCATATGTGGCGCGATCTTTAACCGTTGTTGCATCAAATAAGGTCAGATCTGCCACAAAGCCTGCACGGATTAAGCCGCGATCCTTAAGCGATAGGCGCTTTGCTGGTCGCCCAGTCATTCGATTTATCGCACCTTCTAGCGTCAAAATTTTCTCCTCGCGCGCATAAACTCCAAGATATCTGGCAAAGGTTCCATACCCTCTTGGATGCGGACGGTTGCCGGTCAAGATGCCATCGGTACCAACTAAATGTTTTGGATGTTGCATAATCGCGCGCACATTTGGTTCATAACCTGAGTGCAGAATGCAGGAAATTTTAAAATCTTCATCGACTATCAAATTCAGATAGAACTCAACGGGATCTAGACCTTGGCTGGCTGCAGCTTCAATTAATCTCACGCCAACATATTTTTCATTGTGTTTCTGAATGACGCCAGCAATAACGATGCTTGGCCAATTCACTACTCCACCTTGATTGCCATCTGATCCTGAAACATTCAAATTATTTATAATCTTTAAGCGATTTTGGGGATCGATAATTCGCTCCTGCATCGCGGCTTTACTGCCCGCTTGGCACCAAGATGGAAGTAGGGCA
>TARA_B110000503_G_scaffold77693_1_pt1 | contig 12195 bp, 9 predicted proteins | sample TARA_B110000503 | Tara Oceans TARA_B110000503 (sample SAMEA4397472) | marine metagenome | biome: Polar Biome; feature: [SRF] surface water layer (ENVO:00010504); material: water (ENVO:00002006), including particulate matter (ENVO:01000060) such as... | depth 5 m
TTTTTCAATTACGTCAACGGAAAATGGCTAGATAATACAGAGATTCCAGATGACAGAACAAGTTGGGGTAGTTTTGCTGAACTTAGACAGAGAACAGATGAAGATGCTCTTGGAATTCTAAAATCTGCGATGAGCAATGATAAAGATATGAATTCAATTAATTTAGTATCTGGATCAGATCAAGAGAAAGCAGTTTTCTTATACGAAACTATTATGGATACTATCTCTAGAAACAGTCAAGGGATAGACCCAATATTACCATATTTAGAAAAAGTTAATTCTATCACTAACATCAATGACTTACAATCCTATTTAATTGAAATGGAGCCACTTGGTGGTGGAGGTTTTTTTGGTTTTGGAGTTGGATCAGATCCGAAAGACAGTAACAGAAATGTAGGTTATTTAGGTGCTGGTGGATTAGGACTTCCAGATCGTGATTATTATGTCAAGGACGATGAAGATTCTAAAAATAAAAGAGATTTGTACGTTAAACACATTACTAGAATGTTGCAGTATTTAGGGGATGATGAAGATTCTGCAAATAAACAAGCGAAACAAATTCTTGCATTTGAAACAAGGTTAGCCGAGCCTAAAATGGATAAAGTAGACCGAAGAGATGCAAGGAAAAGATATAATCCAAGGTCCATTAATGATTTGCAAAATATGGTTCCTTCTATAAACTGGAGAAGATATTTCACAGGAATTGGTGCTAAGGATATCGACACTGTAATTGTTGGTGAATTAAAGTACATGGGTGAGCTTCAGAAAATACTAAAAGAAAATAATGTTTCCGATTGGAAAGCTTACTTAAGATGGAGCTCATTAAATGGAGCAGCCGGAATGTTAAGTAGCGATATAGAAAAAGCTAACTGGGACTTTTACAGTAAAGACTTAAGTGGAGCAAAAGCGCAAAGACCAAGAGATGAAAGAGCATTACAGAGATTAAATAGAACAATAGGAGAAGCATTAGGAAAACTATATGTTGACCAGAAATTTCCACCAGAAGCAAAGGTGAAAGCTCAAAAAATGATTAAAAATGTAATTCTTGCTTTTGAAAACAGAATTAATGCATTGCCTTGGATGAGTGAAGAAACTAAGGTAAAGGCAGTGGAGAAACTTAAAGCAACAAAAATTAAAATTGCTTACCCAGATAAATGGAAAGATTACTCAGAAATGAAAATAATGTCAGCTGATGAAGGTGGGTCTTATTTACAGAATATGTTAAATGCGACTAAGTATAATTATAAAAAAGACCTATCAATGCTAAATAAGCCAGTTGATAAAAGTGAGTGGTTCATGGCGCCACAGGTAGTTAATGCTTATTTCAATCCTTCTTATAATGAAATTGTTTTTCCAGCTGCTATATTACAACCACCTTTTTATAACTACACTGCTGATGATGCAGTTAATTATGGAGGAATTGGAGCTGTTATTGGTCATGAAATTTCTCACAGTTTCGATGATTCTGGGTCTAGATATGATAAAGATGGTAACTTAAATAACTGGTGGAAAGATGAAGATTTAACTCAGTTTGAATCTTTAGGTAAAGCTTTAGCAGATCAATATAGTGCAATTGAAGTATTGCCAGATGTTAATATAAATGGAGAATTTACATTAGGAGAAAATATTGGAGATTTAGGGGGGTTATTAGCAGGGTATGACGCACTTCAATTAAGTTTTGAAGGTAACAGACCTGATGATATTGATGGCTACACTGCAGAACAGAGATTCTTTATTTCTTGGGCTACAGTCTGGAGAACAAAAATGAGAGATGAGGCTCTTAAAACTAGAATTAAAACAGACCCACATTCACCAGGAATGAATAGAGCTGTTCAGCCTTTGCTTAATATTGATGCTTTCTACGAAGCATTTAATATTAAAGAAGGAGATAAAATGTATATATCTCCTGAAGATAGGGTTAGAATTTGGTAAAACAAAAAAAAGGCAATCAAGTAATTGATTGCCTTTTTTTTTATTTAAATTATCATTACATCATTCCTGGCATTCCACCACCCATTGGAGGCATTCCTGCTGCAGGAGCTTCTTCTTTAATGTCCACTAAAGCACACTCTGTTGTAAGAATCATTCCAGCTACTGAGGCTGCATTTTCTAAAGCAATTCTTGTTACTTTTTTAGGGTCAATAATCCCAGCTTTAAGCATGTCAACGTATTCTTCTTTCTTTGCGTCATAACCAAAGTCTTTTTTACCTTCAGATACTTTAGCTACTACAACACTTCCTTCACCACCAGCATTAGCAACGATTGTTCTAATAGGAGATTCAACTGCTCTTGATACAATTTGAATCCCTGTCAATTCATCATTATTTTCACCGTCTAGCTTTGCTAAGACTCTTTTAGCTCTAACTAAAGCAACACCTCCACCAGCTACGATTCCTTCTTCTACGGCAGCTCTAGTTGCAGCAAGTGCATCATCTACTCTGTCTTTTTTCTCTTTCATCTCAATTTCACTAGCAGCCCCTACATATAATACTGCTACACCGCCAGCTAATTTAGCTAAACGTTCTTGTAGTTTTTCTTTATCATAGTCACTAGTAGTGGTTTCAATCTGAGCTTTAATTTGGTTTACTCTAGCTTTAATGTCATTTTCCTTTCCAGCACCATTTACAATTGTTGTATTGTCTTTATCAACGGTAACTGTTTCAGCTGTACCTAACATAGTTAAATCAGCACTTTCAAGAGAAAAACCTCTTTCTTCTGAAATAACAGTACCACCTGTTAAAATTGCTATATCTTCTAACATTGCTTTTCTTCTATCTCCAAAACCAGGAGCTTTTACAGCCGCAATTTTTAGGCCTCCTCTTAATTTGTTTACCACTAGAGTTGCTAAAGCTTGACCGTCTACATCTTCTGCTATTATTAGCAATGGTCTTCCAGATTGAGAGACTGGTTCTAATATTGGAAGAATTTCTTGAAGATTAGATATTTTTTTATCAAATAATAAAATGTAAGGATTTTCTAAATCTGCAATCATTTTATCCGCATTAGTTACAAAGTAAGGAGATAGAAATCCTCTATCAAACTGCATTCCTTCAACTACATCTACGTAAGTATCAGTTCCTTTTGCTTCCTCTACTGTGATTACTCCTTCTTTTCCTACTTTATCAAAAGCAATCGCAATCAAATCTCCTATTGTACTGTCGTTATTTGCAGAAATCGAAGCTACCTGTCTGATTTTATCTAATGAGTTACCAACTTGTGTAGATTGCTTGTTTAAATCTTCTACAATTGCACGAACTGCTTTGTCAATACCTCTTTTCAAATCCATTGGATTTGCTCCTGCAGCTACATTCTTTAAACCTTCATTTACAATTGCTTGAGCTAATACTGTTGCTGTTGTAGTTCCATCACCAGCTTGATCGTTTGTTTTTGAAGCAACTTCTTTTACCATTTGAGCTCCCATATTTTCCAGCTCATTTTCTAACTCAACTTCTTTAGCTACAGTCACACCATCTTTTGTTACTTGTGGTGGTCCAAATGATTTACTGATAATAACATTTCTTCCCTTTGGTCCTAATGTAACCTTAACTGCATTTGCCAACGCATCAACACCTCTTTTTAAACCATCTCTAGCTTCTACATCAAATTTTATATCTTTTGCCATTTTATTTTATTTTTACGTTAAACAATTGCCAGAATATCACTTTCAGACATTATTAAATAATCTTTTCCATCTAATTTTAGTTCAGTTCCAGCATATTTTCCATATAAAACAGTTTCACCTACTTTAACAGTCATTTTGTTTTCTTTGGTTCCGCTACCAACTGCTTTTACAATACCTTTTTGTGGTTTTTCTTTAGCTGTATCTGGAATAATTAATCCTGAAGCTGTCTTAGTTTCAGCTTCTAAAGGTTCTATTAGAACTCTATCCGCTAAAGGTCTTATGTTTAATCCCATAGTTATATAATTTATAATATTTAAATAATTAATGACATAAATTGTGCCAACAGTTAAATACTGACAAACTTACATATGAAAGAAGTAGTAAACTTAATAAAATTAGTTATTGTCTAATGGAAGAGTCAATTCTTGAGAGTTGTCAAAAGGTAAAGCTTGTGTCTCAATTTCCTCAGTATTTAATGCTTTTGACTCTAAAGTTTGATTAGAGTTGTCAATAGCAAAATTTGAAGCAAGAATCAATAACACTAACATAACTGCTAAGGCCCATGTACTTTTATCAAGAAAATCTGTAGTTTTTTTAACACCCCCTAGTTGTTGAGTACCTCCACCTCCAAATGAAGAGGATAATCCTCCACCTTTAGGGTTTTGAACCATAATCACAACGACAAGTAAAAAAGCTACTAGAACGATAAGTACTAAAAATATTGAGAAAGAACCCATGTTAAATTATTTTTTGTTTTTAATTTTCTTTATTTGGTCAGCAAAGAAACTACTTTTTTCTGGATATTTCAAACTTAAGATCTTATAAGATTCTATTGCTTTATCAAAATTATTTTGACTCATGTATATTTTAGCAAGAGTTTCGGTCATTAAAGAGTCTTCTTTAAAGATATTTGAGGAGTCATAATCATATTCCGTATTCTCTTCATTGTTTGTGAATCCTATCTTTGGATTAGTATCGATAAACTTATCAATTATTGATGTAGTGTTACTTTCTTTTGTTTCTATTGGTGAAGCTCTGTCTATGGGTTTGAAATTAGAAATACTTAACCATTCAACAAAAGATTTTTTTTCATGATTAGCTTTATCAATATCAATTATTGTTTTCCCAGAACCCTTAGAAACTGTTTCAACTTCATTAAATTCGTTTTTGGTTATAAAATCAAATAAAACATTTCTTTCTGTTGAGTATGCAGCTGTAATTTTTAATTCGCTGTTAAATTTAAAACTATCACTCTCTTTTAGCGCTTTTAAGTAAATAGCTCTTGAAGATTGCAAATAAGGAAAATCATCTATAATCGATTTTAAATAACTTATTTGTTTTTTACTTATTTTGTTTGGCTCCTTAAGTATTTTAGTAAATTCCATATTATATATTATTTACCATTTTGCTAGAGAGGCATTAAAAACATCTTGAGTGATTCTTTCAAAGATCTCCTCTACAGCTGAGTCTTTTTGAGCCCCAATAAGTTGAGAGTTTCCAGCGTAATCAAAATAAAAAGAAAATCTTTTTTCGAAATCGGCTTCTTCATCGTTTTTGTCATAAAAACGAACATTTACAGAAATTGTTAATCTATTTTGGGCAGCAGTATTGTTTGCTGTTGCAGTTGTTGGAGAAATTCTGTATTCAGTAATTTCACCCTCATAAATTAAGTCACCATTAGACTTAACTAAGTCCAAGCTAGTTTGATTAATCAATAAATCAGTTAAGCTGTTAGTGAAATCTCTCTCAATGCCTGGCTCTATTAATGCAGCGACGTTTTGGAAATAGTTAACCTGAAAGGTTTTAGTTTCAGGAGCTATTGAAGCCCCGGTTAAAGAGTACTTAACACTGCAACTTAAAAAAATGCAGCAAGAAAAATATAATATTATTAATTTTGAGAATTTCATTTTAATCAATTATAAATCAAATTGTTTAATTTTTCTATATAATGTTCTTTCACTAATTCCAAGCTCTTCGGCGGCCAATTTCCTTTTCCCTTCGTGCCTTTTTAGAGATTTTTTGATAAGCTCTAACTCCTTGTCATGTAAAGATAATGTTTCTGGAGAATCTAATTCTTGGACGTATTGATAATTATCTCTTTTAACAACTTCAACTTCTTTTGAGCTATTATTGTTTACGTCAATTGTTGGATGACTTTCACTTTCTTTATTTTCTTCGTAAATCTTTTGAATTAAATTTTCATTGTTTTTTTGAAACTCTGACATGTTATCATTTTTCATGAGTTCCATAGTTAGTTTTTTCAAATCATTCAAATCGTTTTTCATGTCAAACAGTACTTTATATAATATTTCTCGTTCGTTACTGAAATCACTTGTATCTTGTTTCTTTTTTATTAGAGCTGGAAGGTTTGATTTTTGGCTATTAGGTAGATAATTTATTAATGTATTTTTATCTATGTTTCTTTCACGTTCTAAAACAGATATTTGTTCAGCTACATTTTTAAGTTGTCTGACATTACCATTCCATGAGTAATTGATTAGTGTTTCTATTGCATCTTCTTCAATTTTAATTGAAGGCATTTTATATTTTAATGCAAAATCACTTGAAAATTTTCTAAAAAGCAAATGGATATCATCTTTTCTATTTCTAAGAGCTGGTAATTTAATCTCCACAGTGCTTAATCTGTAATATAGGTCTTCTCTAAATTTCCCCTCTTTTATTGCTTCATACATATCTAGATTTGTTGCTGCTACAATTCTGACATTTGTTTTTTGGACTTTACTAGAACCTACTTTTATAAATTCACCAATTTCCAAAACTCGTAACAAACGCACTTGTGTTGTCAGCGGTAGTTCACCAACCTCATCTAAAAAAATAGTCCCGCCATCAGCTACTTCAAAATATCCTTTTCTTTCACTTGTAGCACCTGTAAATGCACCTTTTTCGTGACCAAATAGTTCACTATCAATAGTTCCTTCAGGAATTGCACCACAATTTACTGCTATGTATTTAGCGTGTTTTCTATGTGAAAATTGATGTGTTATTTTTGGAATACTCTCTTTTCCTACTCCACTTTCTCCAGTAACTAATACCGATATATCTGTTGGCGCAACTTTCAGAGCTTTTTCTAATGATCTATTTAAAATTGGGTCATTACCAATAATTCCAAATCTTTGTTTTATTGCCTGTATTGATTCCATAGTTAATTATTTTTTGAAAATTCAATTGCCTTGCCTATTAATGTAGCACTTGTGCAATCCATCGTCATTACATTTACAAAATCTCCAATTTTATAATTTTCTTTTGGAAAGACTACAACTTTATTATGCTCTGTTTTTCCGGCCCAATGTTTTTCAGATTTTTTAGACTGCCTTTCAATTAAGACTTCAACTTTTTTGTTTAAAAACTCTTCAGTTCTCTTAAGACTATGTATCTGTTGAAGATCTACAATTTCCTGTAATCTTTGCTTTTTTACCTCTTCCTCAACGTTATCTTCTAATTTTCTTTCAGCTAATGTGCCTGGTCTTTCGGAATATTTATACATATAACCAAACGAATAAACTACCTCATTCATTAGAGACATTGTATCCTTATGATCTTTATCTGTTTCATTTGGGAAACCAACTATCATGTCGTGACTTATCGTACAGTCAGGAATTAATTTTTTTATACTTTTTATTAAACTTATATACTCTTCTCTAGTATGCTGCCTGTTCATGGCTTTTAAAATTGAATTACTACCACTTTGAACAGGTAGATGAATGTGGTTGCAAATGTTATTATGTTTTGCCATCAATTTAATAACATCTAAAGACATGTCTTGAGGGTTTGAGGTAGAGAATCTTATTCTAATTTTAGGTTGCGTAATAGCGCAAAGTTCTAATAATTTTGCAAAATCTATGGAACTTGCTTTTTGAATTTCAGATGCTTTATTGAAATCTTTTTTCAGGCCTCCTCCATACCAAAGGTAACTATCTACGTTCTGCCCTAGAAGTGTTATCTCTTTAAAACCTTTTCCTGCTAAGTCATTTAATTCATCAACTATACTCTGCGGATCCCTACTTCTTTCTCTTCCTCTAGTAAAGGGAACTACACAAAATGTACACATATTATCACACCCTCGAGTTATCGAAATAAATGCAGAGACACCATTTGAGTTAAGTCTTACGGGTGTAATGTCGCCATAGGTCTCTTCCGTTGATAAAATAACATTTATAGCATCTTTTCCGGAATCTACTTCTTCCAAAAGATTAGGTAAATCCTTATATGCATCAGGACCAACCACTAAGTCAACAATTTTTTCTTCTTCTAAAAATTTATGTTTTAATCTTTCAGCCATACAGCCTAAGACTCCTACTTTCATTTTTGGATTATTTTTTTTGAGCGAATTATATTTTTGGAGTCTTTTTCTAACAGTTTGCTCTGCTTTATCTCGGATTGAACAAGTATTTATTAGTATTAATTCAGCTTCTTCAATAGTTGTAGTAGTATTGTATCCATTTTTAGACAATATAGAAGCCACTATTTCGCTGTCACTAAAATTCATTGCACATCCAAAACTTTCGATAAATAATTTTTTGTCATTTTTAACTACAATCTTAGTTTCTAAAACTTCTCCTTGCCTTTTTTCTTCTAGTAATTTCTCCACAGATAATTTAATGTCATCATTAATACAGTCTACAAATATACTACTTAATTTGTCTTATGACAAATTGTCATATTAAAAATTACAAATAATAATTGGGGTAAATAACTCACTCTATCATCGTGCATAATAATAAATTATTAAGTAATTTTTGTTTTTTCAAAATATATATATAAAAATTTCTTCTACATTTGTACTTCTTAATTTGAAAATATGGCAAAGAATTTAGTAATAGTTGAGTCCCCTGCAAAAGCAAAAACAATTGAAAAGTTTTTGGGTAAAGAATTTGTTGTCGCATCAAGTTTTGGGCACATTTCTGATTTACCATCCAAAGAACTAGGAGTTGATGTTGAGGGTGATTTTACACCTACCTATGAAGTTTCAAAGGATAAAAAAGCTGTTGTTAAAAATTTAAAAGATCTGGCGAGTAAGTCAGAAATGGTTTGGCTAGCTAGTGATGAAGATAGAGAGGGAGAGGCTATTGCCTGGCACCTTTTTAATTCTTTGAAATTAAAAGAAAACAAAACCAAAAGAATAGTTTTTCATGAAATAACGGAAACGGCTATAAAAAAGGCCGTTGATAATCCAAGAAAAATTGACTATAATTTAGTTGATGCCCAGCAAGCTAGAAGAGTTCTAGATAGAATTGTAGGTTATGAGCTTTCACCAGTTTTATGGAGAAAGATAAGAGGTGGTTTATCTGCTGGAAGGGTTCAATCTGTATCAGTTAGGTTGATTGTTGAAAAAGAGCGTGAAATTATAGGTTTCATGCCAGTATCTTCTTACAAGATAGACTGTGAATTTAAAACATTGGAAGGTGCTTCATTTAAAGCAAGGCTGTCTAAATCTTTTAATAGTAAAGAGGATGCTTTAGGTTTTTTAAATAAAAATATTAATTCTAAATTTTCAATTAAAAGTTTAGAAAAAAAACCAACAAAAAAAACACCAGCACCTCCATTTACTACATCAACTTTACAACAAGAGGCATCTAGAAAATTATATTTTTCAGTTTCTAAAACCATGACTTTAGCACAGAGACTTTATGAAGCGGGTTTAATTACGTACATGAGAACGGACAGTGTAAATTTGTCTAATGATGCTAAAGAAGGAGCAAAGAATGAGATTATAGAATCTTATGGAGAGAAGTATTCACACCCTAGGACTTTTAAAGGAAAAATAAAAGGCGCTCAAGATGCTCACGAGGCAATTAGGCCTACAGATTTTTCTAGGAACTCAGTAAATATAGATAGAGATCAATCTAGATTGTATGATTTAATTTGGAAAAGATCTATTTCTTCTCAAATGTCGGATGCTAATCTTGAAAGAACGAATGTTAAAATTCAATCTGATAAACATGATGACCTGTTTGTTTCTAATGGAGAGGTGATTAAATTTGATGGATTTTTAAAAGTTTATATTGAAAGTACAGATGAAGAGAATCAGGAAAAAGATGATTTATTACCTAGTTTATCAATAAATCAGACCCTAGAAAATAACTATATAAATGCAACTCAAAGGTTCTCTAGACCTCCATATAGGTATACAGAAGCTTCTCTTGTTAAAAAGTTGGAAGAACTAGGAATAGGTCGTCCATCTACATACGCCCCAACTATTTCAACCATTCAAAACAGAGGATATGTTGAAAAAGGAATGGTTGAAGGAAATAGTAGAGATTATTTTCAAATTTCACTTATTGAGAACTCTATACATGAAAAAGCCTTGATTGAAAAGCATGGATCTGATAAAGGAAAATTAGTACCAACTGATATAGGAACTATAGTAACAGATTTCTTAGTTGAGCATTTTGAAAATATTTTAGATTATAATTTTACTGCAAAAGTTGAACAAAATTTTGATGAAATTGCAGATGGTAAAAAAGACTGGACTGAGATGATGAAGGAATTTTATAAAGACTTTCATCCAGTGGTTCTTGATGTGAAAGAAAATGCAGAGAGAGAATCTGGGAGAAGAAATCTTGGTTTTCATCCTGAATCCAAAAGAGAGGTAAGCGTTAGGCTAGGTAAATTTGGACCAATGGTTCAGGTTGGAAATGTTGAAGACGAGGAAAAGCCTTTGTTTGCTAGTTTATCACCTGAAATGCAGATTAGCTCTGTTACACTAGATGAGGCATTAGATTTGTTCGAACTCCCTAAGGTTTTAGGCGAATATGAAAATGAAGAAATCCTTGTTAATAATGGGAGATTTGGTCCATATGTTAAACACGGAGATAAGTTTATATCCCTGCCGAAAGGAATCGCCCCTTTGTCGGTATCTTTAGAAGAATCAATTGAATTTATACTAGAAAAACAAAAAGCGGATGCGCCGATAGCAATTTATAACGAATTGCCGGTTCAAAAAGGAAAAGGAAGATTTGGTCCATTTATTAAATGGAACAATACGTTTATAAATGTTAATAAAAAATATGACTGGGATAACTTATCTCAGGAAGAAATAACTGAATTAATAGAAACCAAAATTCAAAAAGATATAGATAAAGTAATCTATGACTGGACCGCGGACAATATTAAAGTTGAGAAAGCAAGATGGGGTAGGTTTAATATAATATCAGGAAAAGTTAAAATAGAGCTTCCTAAAACTTTTGATATTGAAAAGTTAACACTTGAAGACGCTAAAGATAGGATAGCTAAACTGTCCAAAAAAAAATCAAAAAGTAAAAAGTAAAAGATGATAGATTATAGTTTTTTAACTCCTGTTGATGATTTGATTTTGTCTCATATGGACTTAAACTCATCTTTAATCTTGGGCAATAGAATTACCATTCATTCAGATAGTTCCTCACCCCCAGAGTTAGATAATGTTGATATCGCAATAATTGGTGTTAGTGAATATAGAAACAGCAACAATTCTCTAGGGGAGAATTTTTCTTTGATGGAGATTAGAAAAACCTTTTATAGCTTATTTCCTGGAAATTGGTCATTAAATTTAGTTGATCTAGGGGATTTAAAACTAGGAAACTCTGTTTTAGATACCTATTTAGCATTAGAAAGTGTCGTTTCTGGCTTACTAAAAAATAATATAATCCCAGTTGTTATTGGTGGGAGTCAAGATCTCACATATGCAAATTATAGATCTTATGATTTTTTGCAAAAAACAGTAAATATTGTAAATGTTGATTCTAATTTTGATCTAGGAGATTCTTCAAAACCCATTAAAAACAACAGTTATTTAGGTAAGATCATACTTGATAAGCCTCACAATTTATTCAACTACTCTACTTTAGGTTATCAGACATATTTCAATTCTCAAGAAGAGATTGATCTAATGGATAAGTTATATTTTGAAGCTTACAGACTTGGAGAGTTGAGTAATAATATTCGATACGTAGAGCCTGTTTTAAGAGATGCAAATATAGTTACCTTAGATCTTAAGAGTGTAAGATCTTCAGAGTTGAGTTCAAAACAAAAATTTTCACCAAATGGATTTAGTGGAAAAGAAATTTGTGCAATTTCAAGGTATGCAGGTATCAGTAATAAAGTTTCTTCTTTTGGAATCTATGAATATATTCCTTCAGTTGAAGACGAGGCAACCGAAATGTTAATAGCTCAAATATTGTGGTACTTCATTGAGGGTGTGAATTGTAGAGTAATGGACAGTAATTTTTATAATGAGGATGACTTTCAAAAATACACAGTACTAATTGATGATCAAGAATTGGTGTTTTTAAAAAGTGTAAAATCTTCAAGATGGTGGGTAGAAATACCATTCTTAAAAAATTCAAATAATAAATTAGAAGAACACTCGTTATTACCATGTATGCATCAAGATTATGTTGATGCAAGTAAGGGAGTAATACCCGAAAGATGGTATAAAGCGCAGAAAAAAAACATTATCTAATTAATACTTGATATATAGGTCAAATACACTGCAAATTGGTTTAAATTTTGGTCAAGACTATAATTGACTACTGAATTGTTTAATTTTGATATTATTATCTAATTTTGAATCT
>TARA_B110000503_G_scaffold135149_1_pt1 | contig 12194 bp, 12 predicted proteins | sample TARA_B110000503 | Tara Oceans TARA_B110000503 (sample SAMEA4397472) | marine metagenome | biome: Polar Biome; feature: [SRF] surface water layer (ENVO:00010504); material: water (ENVO:00002006), including particulate matter (ENVO:01000060) such as... | depth 5 m
ATCTTCTTTCCGATTGCATGAACGCCGGCTTCCAGGGCCTTGGTCGTCGCTGAATTCTCTGGTCGAAGCTGAGCTTTCTCCGCTAATTCAATCCAGAGCTCGTCGAAAGATTTCATCCCCGTAGTTTAGTAGAGACTGCAAGAGCGCGGAGCGCATTTATCATCGCACCCGGATCTTCTGCCGTAAAGACCGCACTTCCAGCAACGAAGGTATCTGCGCCGGCTTCTCGTGCAATCTCAATTGTTTCAAGAGAAATCCCGCCATCGACTTGCAACCAAATGGGGCGGCTTCCAATTAGTGATCTAGTTCTGGACACCTTATCCATCGCGTTCGCCATAAATTTCTGACCACCGAACCCTGGCTCCACTGTCATGATCAGAAACATATCTACCAAATCCAGATACTCAGAGTAGGCCTCAATATCTGTGCCTGGTTTAAAAGCCAGACATGCGCGTGCGCCGTGGCTGCGTATCTGCCTCAAAGTCCCGGTAATATCCTCAACTGCTTCAACATGAATTGTGACACTTGCTGATCCTGCGTCGGCATAGGCAATTGCGATCTTGTCGACTTCTGCAACCATCAGATGTGAATCTACAGGAATCGGAGATTCGGAGATGATCGTGGCCGCAGCATCGAAGTCAAATGTGAAATTTGGAACAAAGATATTATCCATGACATCCAGATGAAGAAGATCGCTAAAGGGCGCAATCCTTGCAATCTCACTCTGTAGGTCATCAAAGTTCGCATTAAGAATGCTCGGCGTAATCCGAATGTGATCACTCATAGCCCTACTCTAAAGCTTCGCCTTGAGTTGAGTGAAGAGTAAAGAGCGCTAAAAACATCGAGTCGGTGCCATGCTGGCTAGTCCAAAGCGCCATCGATTTATCCTTGACTGCGCCTTCAAGGTTCTCAGGAAGATATTCAGATACATCCAGCTGCCTGAGTTCGGGATGTCTCTTCAGAATTTGCTTCACCTGACCGAAGGTCTCAGCGAAGTGTGGGCTGCATGTGGCATATCCAAAGACTCCAGAGGGTTCCAAAACTGAAATGGCCGAATCTACTAACTCCATTTGCAACTCTGTAAGAGCCCGTAGATCTTGCACAGTGCGTCGCCAACGAACTTCTGGTCGACGTCGTAGCGCACCCAAGCCAGTACAAGGAACATCAGCTAATACTGCATCGAACTTTACATCTCGCGATGCGATCTCTCTGCCATCTCCGACCCAGACAGGGTATTTTCCAATGACATTCTTTACAAGGCCAGCGCGTGCTTCTGAAATTTCATTCGCCACGAAATCTTTGCCAGCTACATCGCAGATATGAGAAATAAGGGCAGCCTTTCCGCCAGGGCCTGCGCAAAGATCTAGAACAGATAGCGCATGGCTGGTAGCTTGCGAGAAAACATAGGCCACAAGTTGAGAACCTTCATCTTGTACGCCAGCCTTGCGATGACGGATAAGTTCAAGAGATCCGGGGGCACCATCGAATCGTGCGCCGAAAGGTGAATACTCTGTGGCGACTGCGCCCAATTCAACAAGCTCCTTACGAGTTGATGCCCCGGGCCAGGAAACGAGAGTCGGCTGAGCTGGAACATTATTAGAACGCAACTCCTCTTCGACGCGATCGAAGTCTTTCAAAAGATCGAAATAGGCCGAGACAATCCATTCAGGATGCGAGTATGTAATTGCTAAGCGACTTACGGGGTCAGCAATCAGTGCGACAGGTTCTAACCATTCTTCAAGGCTCTGAGCGCTCACTTTGCGCAATATCGCATTGACGAATGATGCCTTGGATTCACCAATGACCTTGCGAGCAAGCTCAACTGTTGCAGAGACTGCAGCATGGGTGGCAACGCGCATCTCAAAGAGTTGATGAACACCCATTCGGCAGATATCAACAATTCCAGCATCGACTTCAGACCAAGGTCGATCTGAAACTTGCTTCAAAATATAATCATGCCGACCCTGCATTCGCAAAGTTCCGTAAAGAAGCTCCGTTGCAAAACCCTTATCGCGCTGCTCAAAGTTACTTGTATTCAGCGCTTGAGGGAGCAGTAAATTTGAGTATCCACCCCGTTGGTTCACTTCAGTGAGAATGTCATAGACCAAGACTCTGACTGCATCTGGCTTTGGCGATTTGAAAGTATCTCGACGGGCTTTAACCAAAGTGGTCACCAGATTGAATCCGTGCTCCATTGAGCCAGGACTTGGCATCGGTACGTGACTTACCTGAAGGCGTAAGAAAACCAACCATTATCGCACTGGTTGCCGTTCCAACTAGCAGCGCCTTCTCGATTACATGAATCTCACCCGGTGTGAATTTCTCCTGCGTTGCCACTACATCATCAACTTTAATCGTCGTTCCGCGAAAAATCGTCCATGCACCTGGATTGGAAGTGAAGGCCCTTACCTTATTAACTATTGCATCTGCGCTCATAGTCCAATCGATTTCAGACTCGGCTTTCGAAAGTTTCATTGCACGCGTTACGCCTTCAGATGTTTGGGCCACTGGCCGAATTCCTGCCTCAATATCTGAGATGGAATCCAGAACTGGTTCGGCGCCGATTTCGGCAAGTTCTATAAGAAGTTCATCACTTGTGATATCAGCATCGAGTGCAAATCGTGCAACACGATAAATCGGACCTGTATCCATTCCTTCATCAAGTTTAAATACTGTTACGCCCGATAAGAGATCCCCTGCCTCAATTGCTCGTTGCACCGGAGCTGCACCTCTCCAACGAGGAAGAAGCGAAAAGTGAAGATTGATACAACCATGTCTAGGAGCATTCAAGATCTGAACCGGCAATAGAACGCCGTAACCAATCGTGATCATCAGATCAATACCAGCGAGCAACTCTAGAGTCTCAGCAGTGTTTGAAGGCTTCAGGCAAGCGACATCATTCTTACTGCACCATGTCGATACAGGGCTCTCCTTAAGAGCCTGGCCGCGTCCAGCTGGCCGGTCTGGTTGGGTAATGACGAAAAGTAATTCATGATCACTCTGTAGAAGCGCATCAAGAGTCGGTAGGGATACTTCAGGCGTCGCAGCCACTGCAATACGCAACTACAGCCCTTTCCCGAATAGCCCGTGGGGCGAAGTACTGATCTTCGCAGTTAGACCGCTTGCGCCAACCAAGCCAAACCATTCTGACTCACGAATTTCTTTCATGGCGATCTTGCGATCTTCGGGCGATAACCTATCGATAAAGAGAACTCCATTGAGGTGATCGGTCTCGTGCTGAAGCGCTCTGGCCAGTAACTCGGTTCCTTCAACCGTTATAGGTTCGCCATGCATATTAAAGCCCCGTGCCACGGCCCTCATTGCGCGAGGCGTTGGATAGGCCAATTCAGGAAAGCTCAGGCACCCTTCATCTCCCTCTTGAATTTCTTCACTCAAATCTAGAGTCGGGTTGATTAGATGCCCTAAAGCTTCATCAACATCCCAAACAAAAACACGAAGTGGAACACCGATTTGTGGCGCTGCAAGCCCTGCACCCGGTGCCTCGAGCATCGTTTCTGTGAGGTCCTTCACGAGAACTCGCAACTCTTTATCAAAATCGAGAACGATTTCAGATGGTGTAACAAGCACCGGATCACCAAAATGGCGTATTGGTTTGATCGACATGTGCTCATCCTACCTATCGAGAGAGTGAATAAGGATCAACCCGGATACTGCTCAGCACCTTCTTGGAAGCGCTTCTTCTCCGCTGGAATTCATGAAGTAGTGAGATAAGAATCTGACCATCTTCAATCGGCACAAGGCTCACAATGCGCGAGAGGCTGCTACGAAGCTCTGATGGACCCAGGAATTTAACGGTCGGTGGAAGCCGCCCATCATCACGTGCCTGTTCAAGCCCTCGCAGCAACTGTGCGGCTTCTGATGTTGTGATATCCAAAGTAACGGCTCGAGAATACGGTGGCAATCCAACTTCACTTCTCTCGCGCAACTCTCGCTGAGAAAGCAGGGCTGGTTTCCATGCCGAAAGAGCGCCGATTATGGGATGGTCTGTGGCGATAACCAGTGCGATTAACGCATCTTTGTGAGCAAAGCTTGCTACATGAAAGGCCATCTCGCGAGCTCTCTCTTGTGCACGCAAATCAGATTGCGAAAAGAATTGTTGCGCTTCGAGGATGACAACGAGTGAATATCCTGGTTGATAGATTGGTATCGCGCCGAAGGTCGCTATCACAATCCCCCGTTGACCTTTATATTCGGCAAATATTAAATCCCCAGAGGATTGTGAGATCTGTTCTCCTGGAAATGCAGCACCTATCTCAAAGGCAAATCGATCGCTACCCCTGCGCAGTAGAAAAGGAGTTTGTGATTTGCACCATGCACATGCCCACTGCGCGTATTCACGAGAACATGTGACGCAAGAGATTGCAGCAGTAGCGCTCTTCTGAATCAATTTGCCACCGCACTCACAGCGAGCGATGTTTCTGCACTTTGAACATGTAATTGCCTGTGCATACCCCTTAGTCGGAGCGATAAATAGAATTGGCCCTTGCTTCAGAGCGGCGCGAATCTTGGAAATCAATCTACTTGGAATCAATTCTCCCGAACTCTTATCAAAACTCTGCACTAAAACCTTGTGCGATTGGCAGGAATAGGTTAGCCACTTAAGCTCTATCAGCCGTGCGACTTCAGAGCTTGGGCAGTAACCCATAAAAACCAGAGAGCATTCCTCTTCAATCGAACGCGTCATAGCTACATCTCGAACATTCCAACCAGGGGTTCGGATTTCGTAATGATGTTCGGAGCCTTCATCTAACACCACGATGGTCTCTAAATCAGTAATGGGAGCAAATACTGCGCTACGAGTACCTATCACGATCAACTTCGATCCGTAACGAGTACTAAGGAAATTTCGGTATCTCTCCTGCCTGGGCAAATCAGAATCAAGTACTAGCGCTTGCGGGAATGCGATGAGGAGCTCTGAGACAGTTCGAGAATCTGGCGCAAGTATCAATACTGAGCCAGTCACATTAAGAGAGTTAATATGTTCAACCACCGCCTTTATTTGTGGTTGATATGGAGGTAGCTGTATATAGCCACGCACCTTCTGCTTCTTGAAGTTACTGCTGGGACCATCAAGCCAGGAGAACTTATCGACCGAGGCTACACGCGGTGGGATTGCAGATCGAAGAATATCGTACGGATGGGCCGACCAACGGGCTGCTACCTGTGCGATCAACGCAAGAGAACGCGTGGTCGCTACCGACACCGGTGATACAACCTTCGAGATTGGTTTTAATCCTCCTTGTACGCTCTCTGCACTTCGTGAAAGGATAATGGCTTCCACTTCACGGCCGTTAAAAGGAACCTGAACCCGAATACCGACATCCACAACCGCGCTGAGATCATCAGGAATTAGATAGTCGAATGAGCCATCGAGATGAAAGACTCCAGAATCGACCCACACCTGTGCAATGGGCCGTTGCGATGAGCTCTTCTCTGCGCGACGCACAGCTACTTCGGACCTGAGCTTAAGTGGCCGTGTGCCTGCCACGTTGGATTTTCCTAAACTATTTAACTGCTGCTTGTAACTGCGAAACGCGATTTGTTGCTTCCCATGTGAAGTTAGGAAGCTCGCGACCGAAGTGACCGTATGCAGCAGTCTGTGAATAGATAGGGCGTTTGAGATTAAGGTCTGCAATGATCGCGGCTGGGCGAAGGTCAAAGACAGTAGTCACTGCATCTTGAATTCGTTGTACTGGAACAGTCTCTGTTCCAAATGTTTCGACGAAGACACCGACAGGTTGCGCCTTGCCAATTGCATAGGCAACTTGCACCTCGCAGCGAGTTGCCAAACCAGCCGCTACAACATTCTTAGCCACCCATCGCATTGCATAGGCTGCAGAACGATCGACCTTGGAAGGATCTTTCCCTGAGAATGCTCCTCCACCGTGACGAGCCATTCCGCCGTAGGTATCAACAATAATCTTTCGACCAGTCAGGCCAGCATCCCCCATAGGACCACCGATAACGAATCGCCCAGTTGGATTAATGAGAGTGCGCATATCCTTACGAGGCAAATCAATCTTTGAGAGAACGGGTTCTATAACATGGGCAATAATTTCAGGCGTCAATTGCTTGAGAACATCGACCTCCTCTGAGTGCTGGCTTGAAATAACAACAGTGTCGAGAGCTACCGCTTTATCACCGTCATACTCAATTGTTACCTGCGTCTTTCCATCAGGACGTAAATACGGCAAAGCACCAGATTTACGAACTTTCGCAAGTTGTTGAGCAAGTTCATGAGCCAGCCAGATAGGTAATGGCATCAACTCTTTTGTATCATCGCAGGCATAACCAAACATCAAACCCTGATCGCCGGCTCCTTGAAGGTCAAGGGGATCAACCGCCGAAGAGACTCTGTGTTCAAAAGCATCATCTACTCCTTGTGCAATATCCGCAGACTGTTGTCCGATGGATATCGATACTCCGCAGCTATTGCCGTCAAATCCTTTTACGGATGAGTCATAACCAATTCCAATGACAGTATCACGCACTATACCCATGACATCTGCATAACCATTAGTCGTTACTTCTCCCGCAACATGTACTTGTCCGGTTGTGATCAGAGTTTCAACAGCTACTCGACTTGATGAGTCTTGCTCGATAAGTGAATCAAGAATTGCATCAGAAATCTGATCTGCGATCTTATCTGGATGACCTTCTGTAACTGATTCTGATGTGAAGAGACGTTTTGACATTGTCCTAACCTAACTTAAGAAGGGCTTGATCGAGGAGTTGATGCGCGAGCGTGTCTTTGGAGGTATCTGACACCTTGAGAGAATCAGAATCGACCAAGAAGATCTCACCATGGGTATTTTCGCTATTGAAGATATCTCCCCCAGAGACGTCGTTGAGATAGAGAATGTCTGCCCCTTTGCTATGCATTTTAGCTTTCGCTGCGAGAACATCATGAGATGTTTCAGCCGCAAAGGCGATGATCACTTGTGACTTCTTAAGAGGTGCCATTGATTGCAGCAAGTCGGCATTTTCAACCAACTCAATGGCATCGTAGCGGTCCTTCTTGATCTTCGAGGCTGAGACTGTCTTGGCACGCGCATCTGCTACTGCAGCCGACATCACGAGCAGATCTGTCCGTGGAAATTCAATAGTGAGCGCCTCAAGCATCTGCTCAGCAGTTTCTACAGCAATCATTCGAACTCCCGGAATATCATCTAATGAAGTGTTTGCCGCAATCAAAGTTACATCTGCTCCGCGATCTCTCGCGGCTCGAGCACATGCAAATCCCTGTTTACCGGAGGAATTATTTCCAATAAAACGTACAGGATCAATTGGTTCGCGAGTTCCGCCCGCTGTCACCAGAACTTTCTTGCCCTGCAAATCCAACGATATATTAGTGAGTTGCTGAAAAACTTTTAATATTTCTGCTGTCTCTGGGAAGCGTCCTTGTCCCACATCACCGCTTGTCAGGGCCCCGACGGCAGGATCCATGACAATATAGCCGCGTCCACGAAGAGTCACCACATTGGCTACGGTTGCTGCGTTATTCCACATCTGTGGATGCATCGCTGGGACAACAAGTACCGGTGCGTGTGATGCGAGAACCACATTTGTTAGCAGATCATCTGCGCGACCTGCTGCTATTCGTGCTATTAAGTCCGCAGTTGCTGGCGCAATCAGAATAAAATTTGCCAATTTTGCGAGTGAGATATGTCGGACCTCATCGACTCGTTCGAAGACTTTGGCAGTAACTGCTCGCCCAGAAAGAGCTTCCCACGTGGCTGTACCAACAAAATTTAAACTCGAGGGAGTTGGAACAACCGTGACAGCAAAATCGCATTCTCTTAAACGACGCAAGAGATCACACGCCTTGTAGGCAGCGATCCCACCGCCTATACCGAGGATAACCTCACGGCCGAATCCTTGCATATCTCCGACTTATCGCTTAAAAATTAAGCGGTTGGTTCTAGGTTTTCGATAGTCAGTAAGCCCTCATTGATTTCGCGAAGTGCAATAGAGAGAGGCTTTTCGTGAACGTGTGTATCTACAAGTGGTCCTACATACTCAAGAAGACCTTCGCCTAATTGTGAATAATATGCGTTGATCTGACGAGCACGCTTTGCAGCATAGAGAACAAGACTGTACTTAGAGCCTGCCTTATCGAGTAGTTCATCGATTGGTGGATTTGTAATGCCATCCATATGTACGCTCATAAGTACTCCTAATTATTAATCGTTCTTCGATGTTGTTTACTGCAGCGCCCTAAGTGGCCGATGCGAATTCTATCAGGGAAGCCACGACTACTTCGACCCGGTCGTTGATGAGGACCCTATCGAAGAATGACGCTGCAGCTAGCTCTTCTTGGGCCAGCGCCAAGCGTGCTGCGCGCCTTTCAGGGCTATCTGTGCCCCGACCTTCAAGACGCGAGACAAGTTCTTCCCAGGTCGGAGGCTCTAAAAAGACCAAGAGCGCATCCGGCACTCTCTCCTTTACTTGTTTAGCACCCTCGATCTCTATCTCGAGAAGAACGTTGACTCCTGCACGTAGCGCATCTTCAACTGACTTCCGAGGAGTCCCATACCTGTTGCCGGCAAATTCGGCCCACTCTAGAAAGTCATCACGCAATATGGCCTTTTCAAATTCATCGTTCGAATAGAAGTGATAATCGACACCATCAGTCTCATTAAATCGTGGAGCCCGCGTTGTCGCTGAAATGCTCACGAAGAATGTAGAACTCTTTCGCAACTCTCTCGCAACAGTACTTTTGCCCACTCCCCCGGGTCCTGAGAGAACGATGAGCTTGCCAGTTGCCGGACCGTGGCGTTCCACAAATTCCTTGAGGAGAGCTCTCTGTTGATGTTTGCCCAATCCTTGAATTCGACGGGTTCGCGAGATGCCTAATTTTTCCAAGAGAGATGTGGCGCGAATTTTTCCGACACCACTGACAGATTCAACAAGTTCAAGTACGCGCATCTTGGCAACTGCCTCATCCTCTGTAGCACGTCTAATGACATCGGCAATATTCCACTCACCGCTCTTGACTCGCGCTTTTACAGCAGCTCGAATCTGACGAGACTCTTTCGCCTTGGCAAGAGCATCTGCTCTCTCTTGATCAGAAAGTTGTGGCGGAAGGCCCATGGGATAAATCTAGTTCAGAATTTCATCGGCGATAGCTTCTGCGCGATCTCTCATCGCTTGACGACCATCTCTCCACGCTTGCGTGATTGGCCTGCCAATGACAACAAAGGAAGCTCCCGCATCTATCGCCGCACGTGGTGTCATCGTACGCTTCTGATCATCGCCTCCAAGCTCCGATAGTGGACGAACTCCGGGGGTGATGATGTGAACTGCCAGACCTACGACGGCACGTATTGCCTGAATTTCCAGAGGTGAACAGACAATTGCCTTGGCCCCGGCCTCCGTTGACATCCGAGCCAGGGCTACAGCGCTTTCAAGCGCTGGACTAGAAAAACCAATTTCGAAGAGATCTTCTTCGGAGAGTGAGGTCAAAATTGTTACAGCGGTGACATCGGTCTTCGGTAGAGCTTGCACCGCCTCATTAATCATGGAATGACCACCCGAGGCATGAACTGTGAGAAATCGAGGTGCGAGAGTTGCAACAGCACGAGCCGATCCTGCAACAGTATGGGGAATGTCGTGCAGCTTTAGATCTAGAAAAATATCAGCATCACTTTCAGATTGGATTGCTTTAACTCCAGATTGACCGAAAGTGAGAAAGAACTCGAGTCCTAGCTTATACACGCTCACGAATTCCTCTGTGGCTGCAATCCATTGCTTAGCTATCTCTAAATCAGGAGTATCTATAGCTAGGATTATTGGAGCCTTCACGACTGCTCATCTCTGTGGGCATACCCAATAGCTTGCTGCAATGTAGCAAATCCTCGCGCCGCTAGAAGTTCGCCTAATTGATTTTGAATATCAACGAGTGCGCTTGGATTGCCGAAACTGGCTGTACCGACTGAGACTGCAGATGCACCAGCAAGAATCATCTCTAGCGCATCCCGGCCGGTGCTTACTCCACCCATACCAAGAATTGGAATATGCGGGAGGGCTTCATGGACTTGGTAAATTGCACGTACTGCAACCGGACGAATAGCAGGGCCCGACAATCCCCCAGTCTTACCGCCAAGATGTGGTTTCATGGTATCGAGATTGATGACCATTCCAAGAACTGTGTTGATCAGCGCTAGCGCATCTGCTCCAGCTTCGACTACTCCGCGAGCAATTGATGCAAGGTCTGTTACATCTGGAGAGAGCTTGGCGATAATCGGAAGTTCGCCACCAATTGTCTTACGGACTCCGTCTATAACTCTGCGCGAAGCATCGGGATCGCACGCGAAGACCAGGCCGCGATTGTCAACATTAGGACAGGAAATATTGACCTCAACTGCGCTGAGTCCTGAAACCGAACGCAATTTCCTGGCAAGAGTTGCGTACTCTTCAATCGTTTCACCTGCAATAGATACGATTACTCGCGCCCTCTGTTCAAGCAGCCACGGGACATCGTTTGCTAAAAAGGCATCTATCCCTGGACCTTGTAGTCCGATGGAGTTAAGCATTCCTGATGGCGTTTCGGCCATACGCGGAGTTGGGCGGCCATGTCGTGGCTTATCCATGACAGATTTAGTGACGACTGCCCCAATATCTTTAAGTTCGAAAAATTGAGCCAACTCTTTTCCGCTACTAGCACAGCCACTGGCGGTAAAGACCGGGCTCGGAAACCAAGCGCTGCCAAGCGTTGTGGACATGTCCACGGGGAGGTTCATAAGCTCGCCTCTGGAAGGTGACCGACCATATCCCACTGAACATCGGAACCATCCATGACGGGACCATCAATACATGAGCGCAACATCGAGGTACTGCCATCCTGATTCTTAACTGGAAGTACACATGTCATACATATGCCTATCCCACAAGCCATCGACTCCTCGACGGCACATTGATGAATCACATCTGTGCCTGAGGTAATTTCCGTGATTGCAGCCAGCATTGCCATTGGTCCACATGAGTAAATGACATCAATATTTCTATCGCCGATGATGTCAGGTAGCGTTTGAGTTACTCTGCCTCTCTCACCCATAGAACCATCCTCGGTGAATATCTTCAGTGAGTTAACCGACCTCTTGCCTTCCATTGGAGCATAAATCTTTGAGCCGACACTTGCGCCCAGCAACATATCTACTTTGCAATTACGGGCCTTCAAAACGTCAGCTAAACCAAAGAGAGGTGCTGATCCATATCCGCCACCGATGAGCAAGGCGTTGACGGGATGAGTTGGAATTCCGAAAGCAGTTCCAAGTGGTGCAACAATATCTATATCTGTTCCCTCCGGTTGCGCACATAACCATTTACTTCCTGAGCCATGAGGGGCGACAATCAGTTCCATAGTTCCGCCATATTGAGAGCGATCTGACACTCTTGAAATCGCAAAAGCGCGCCTTAGGATCATCCCGGAAGAATCTCCACCGACGATTATCGCTACAAAGTTTCCGGGGCGACAGTTTTTGACGATGTCACCAACGTTTAGGAGAATCTGGTGATAGGCACCAACTCTCTTATTAGAGACAATTGTGACCATAACGTGAACCGCACTCTTATTGATCGAACTCATCAGCCCTTTAGCCACTCTTGAATTGGTGTCACGCTTAGATCGCCTGCCTGAATCGCTCTGATTCCTTCCACGGCAGCGATAAATCCGGCAGTTGTCGTGATGATAGGAATCGACCTTTGCACAGCAGCTGTACGAATAGCCCAACCATCGGCGCGAGTTCCGCGACCTACCGGTGTATTGATCACTAAATCTATCTCTCCTGCATTGAGCATTGCCACAACTGTCTTTTCTCCCATTGGTCCTACGCCTTGTGAGTTCTTGCGAACAGGAATTGTCTCAACACCCCGGGCTGCAAGGTATTCAGCTGTACCGATTGTTGTGAGTATATGAAAACCTAAACTCTTCAGATCTCGCGCAGCTTCCACCCCGTTGCTCTTATCCTTATCGGCTAGTGATATGAAGACGGTACCAGTCTTGGGAAGCGGGCCGAATGAACTAATCTGAGATTTTGCATAGGCCTGGCCAAAGTTGGATGATATTCCCATAACTTCACCCGTCGATCTCATCTCAGGCCCTAGGACCGCATCGACACCTCGACCGTCAACGCGACGGAAACGATTCCACGGCAACACGGCTTCCTTCACAC
>TARA_B110000503_G_scaffold36770_1_pt1 | contig 12184 bp, 10 predicted proteins | sample TARA_B110000503 | Tara Oceans TARA_B110000503 (sample SAMEA4397472) | marine metagenome | biome: Polar Biome; feature: [SRF] surface water layer (ENVO:00010504); material: water (ENVO:00002006), including particulate matter (ENVO:01000060) such as... | depth 5 m
GCGGCACAATTTGCATTAAATAGTTTTTTTCCCGCTTGAATTGCTGCATCATCTTGTGCAACAGTGTTAAAAGAGGTCAAAAGACTTAATAAAAACAATAAAGGGAAAACGAAGGATTTGTTACATCTATTGATGCTAATCCTAATTGCAGTAATTGTATTGTGCTCCAAAATTTTTTTCTAAAATCCACGACAAAAATAAGTCATAGAGTCCTTTTTTAATACTTTAGAAAATAAGATTTTTATAATTTATAATTATTCTAAATAAGGATTTAGATTTGTTAAATTATAGTGTTCTAAAAATAATTTTTTGTTTTTTTGTGTTATGAAAAAAGTAGCTTGTAAATCCCTTTATTTATTGTTTTTTCTTGTGATTGGTTTTTTATCTCATGCACAAAAAGGAGAAATCAACATTAAACAAGATCCTAAAATAGACAGCTTGTTAAACAAAAAAATTGAATTGGATCGGGAGCGCTATTCTAAAGAGTATTATACGCTACAATTGTATTATGGAAATTTAGATCAAGCGAATGAAATTCTAAAAATTTCAAAAGAAAAATTTCCAAATATATCGGCTGAATTAAGTTTTGAAACCCCTAACTATAAAATACATGCAGGGCGTTTCAAAGACAAAATTAAAGGTTTAAAAACCCTTGACACACTTAAGCGAACTTTTCCTGCCGCTTTTCTTTTAGTAAAGAGAATGCCTTAGAGAGACTTTTTAACCGCTATTTCTTGGAATCCTTCAATCACATCATCAATCTTGATGTCGTTGTAATTTTTGATTTGAAGACCACAGTCATACCCTTTAGCAACTTCTTTAGCATCATCCTTAAATCGTTTCAATGAAATAAGCGAGCCTGTATGAATAACTACTCCTTCTCTAATGATTCGAATTCCAGAATTCCTTAGAATTTTACCAGTAGTAACCATACAGCCAGCAATGGTTCCAATTTTAGAAATCTTGAAAGTTTCACGTATTTGAGCAGTACCTGTAATTTCTTCACGCATTTCTGGAGAGAGCATTCCTTCCATTGCGTCTTTAATATCATTGATCGCATCATAAATAATAGAGTATGACCGAATATCGATTTCTTCTTTATCGGCTATGGTTCTTGCATTACCCATTGGGCGAACATTAAACCCAATAACGATGGCATCTGAGGCCGAAGCTAAAAGAACATCGGATTCCGTAATTGCTCCCACTCCTTTATGGATAATATTTATTTCGATTTCGCTAGTAGAAAGTTTTTGCAAAGAATCGGTCAAAGCTTCAACAGATCCATCTACGTCTCCTTTTAGGATTATGTTTAATTCTTTGAAATCACCAAGTGCAATCCTCCTACCGATTTCATCAAGTGTAATATGTCGCTGAGTTCTAACGCTTTGCTCACGAATCAATTGAGTTCTTTTTGCAGCGATTTGTTTTGCTTCTTTTTCGTCTTCTAAAATCATGAAGGTATCCCCTGCTTGTGGGGCTCCATCTAATCCTAAAACAGAAACTGGAGTTGCAGGAGTTGCTTCCGTAAGGCTTACACCTCGTTCGTTAACAATCGCTTTTACCTTACCGCTGTGTTTACCAGCAAGCATGTAGTCTCCCATTTTAAGGGTTCCATTTTGAACTAATACAGTTGAAACATATCCACGCCCCTTATCTAAAAACGCTTCAACTACTGTTCCTCGTGACTTTCTTGAAGGATTTGCTTTTAACTCGAGGAGCTCTGCTTCTAACAATACTTTTTCCAGAAGCTCATTGACTCCCGTTCCTTTGAGTGCAGAAACATCGTGAGATTGAATTTTACCTCCCCATTCTTCTACCATCAAATTCATACCCGCGAGGGCTTCTTTAATTTTTTCAGGATTAGCATCAGGTTTGTCTATCTTATTTATAGCAAAAATGATAGGAACACCTGCTGCTTGTGCATGGCTAATAGCTTCTTTTGTTTGTGGCATAATATCATCATCAGCTGCTACAACAATAATTGCAATATCCGTTACTTGAGCCCCACGAGCACGCATGGCTGTAAAGGCTTCGTGTCCAGGAGTATCTAAAAAAGTGATTTTCTGACCCTTTTCTAATGTTACTCCATATGCACCAATGTGCTGTGTTATTCCACCAGATTCTCCAGCAATTACATTTTCTTCTCTAATATAATCAAGCAAGGATGTTTTTCCATGATCTACGTGTCCCATTACGGTAACAATAGGTGCACGAGGCATTAGATCTTCTTCAGAATCAACCTCATCAATAATATTATCCTCTAAATCTGCTTTCTCGAAAGAAACATCATAGCCGAATTCATCCGCCACAATACTAAGAGTTTCTGCATCTAAACGTTGGTTCATGGTTACCATGATTCCAAGACTCATACAGGCTGAAATGATTTCAGTAGAACTAATGTCCATCATCGTTGCAACTTCGCCAACAGTAATAAACTCAGTTACTTTAAGCAGCTTACTGTCTGCCTCCATCTGTGCCATTTCCTCTTCAGACTTCTGACGGTGTTGTACACGTTTATCTCGGCGGTATTTGGCTCCTTTAGATTTATTAGACTTGCCTTGAAGTTTTTCAAGAGTCTCTCTAATTTGTTTTTGAACTTCTTCCTCTGAAGGCTCTTCTTTTTTAACAACTTCTTGCCTTGGACCTCTATTATTATTTCGCTTTCCGGCGTTATTTCTATTTGTGGCATTATTTCCACCACCTGGATTTGGAGATGGCTTTACATCTTTACTTATGCGTTTTCGCTTTCTTTTACGGGCATCCTCAACCGTTTTCTCTTTCTTATTTACTTCGTCCAAATTAATAGTCTGACCTGTTTTCTTGGGGCCTGACAATTTTTGGTACTGTGTCTTAAGTGTCTCATTTTCTGGCTCACCTTCTACAGTTGGAGGAATAGTAACTTCTGGAGCCGCTACTTTTTCCGGAACTTCAACCACTGCAGGAGAAACAACTACTGGAGTATCCTCCTGCTCTGTAGTAGTTTCCAGAGGGATATCCTCTTTCACCTCTGTTACGATTGCTTCCGTTTTAACTTCAGCTAAAACAGGGGGTTCTGCCTCTTTTGGTGTTTCTTTTTTAACATCTTTTTTCTTACCACTTACCAAGTCAAGATCAATCTTACCAAGTGTTTTTGGTTTTTCAACAGCTACACGATTCGACTTTAAGATTTCTCTTTTAGCGATTTGCTCTAAACGGTCTTGTTCTTTTTTCTCTTGAATAACACGCAAGTCTTCTTTCTCTTTACGCTTTTCTTCACTCACCTCATGAGATGCATCTTTTTTAGATTTGTCCGTTACGAATTCATCCAAAAGAGTGTCATACACTTCTGTGGTGATTTTTGTGGTTGGACGTGCTTCAACATCCATACCTTTTTGAGCTAGAAATTCGACAGCACGATCTAAGGAAATATTTAATTCCCTTAAAACTTTGTTAAGTCGAATACTCGGTTGGTCAGCCATATATTAATTTCTATTTGCAAAAATAACAATTATTTTTGCAGTCTATTCTTCAAATTCTTCTTTAAGGATTTTAAGGACATCATCAACAGTCTCTTCTTCAAGGTCTGTTCGCTTAATTAAATCTGCCTTTTCTAATTCCAAAATGCTTTTGGCGGTATCTAAACCTACCTTTTTAAACTCCTCAATGATCCATCCTTCTATCTCATCGCTGAATTCTTTCAATTCAATATCTTCCTCTACTCCTTCTCTGAAGACATCTATTTCATAGCCGGTTAGTTTACCTGCCAATCGAATATTTGCCCCTCCTTTACCAATTGCTTTGGATACCTCTTCAGGGTTTAAGAAAACTTCAACTCTTTTAGTTTCTTCGTTAATTTTTAAAGAATTTACTTTTGCCGGACTCAGTGCACGTGCAATAAACAATTGTAAATTATTGGTGTAATTGATAACATCAATGTTTTCATTCCCCAGTTCTCTAACAATTCCATGAATTCGAGAACCTTTCATTCCAACACAAGCTCCTACGGGATCGATTCTATCGTCATAAGAGTCTACGGCAACTTTGGCTTTTTCACCAGGAATTCTCACTGCTTTCTTTATGGTAATTAGTCCGTCAAAAACCTCTGGAATTTCTTGTTCAAATAATTTTTCTAAGAAAATCGGTGATGTCCTTGAAAGGATAATTCTTGGCTTATTTCCTCTTAACTCGACAGTTTCAATAATTCCTCTTATGTTATCTCCTTTTCTAAAAAAGTCGCTTGGAATTTGTCTGTCTTTGGGTAAAATAATTTCATTTCCATCATCATCAAGTAGAATAATCTCTCTACTTCTAATGTGATGAACTTCTGCTGTATACAGCTCCCCTTCTCGGTCTTTAAATTGCTTAAAAATAGTTGTACTATCGTGTTCGAAAATTTTAGCTACGAGATTTTGTCTTAGATATTGAATAGTTCTTCTACCCAAATCAACCAATTTGACTTCTTCGGAAACATCCTCACCTACTTCAAAATCAGGCTCAATCAAACGTGCCTCTTTAAGAGCAATCTCTTGATTAGGATCTTCTACCATACCATCTTCAACAACAACCCTGTTTCTCCAAATCTCTAAATCTCCTTTGTCTGGGTTAATAATGATATCAAAGTTTTCATCTGATCCAAATTTTCGTTTTAATGTATTTTTAAATACATCTTCTAAAATCACCATGAGGGTTACACGGTCAATTAATTTGTCATCTTTAAATTCTGAAAAAGAATCAATTAAGGCTAAATTTTCCATATTCAACTATTTTCTATTTGACGAGTACTTTCGCAATACTAATTTGATCATACGAAAGTGTTTTTTGTTTTGTTACTGTTACTTTTCCTTTACCTACTGGCTTTGCTTCTCTTTGCTTCCACTCTAAAGTAAATGCTTGATTATCTGCAGCGGTTAACGTTCCTTCTAGGGTACTGACTTCCATAGACTCCACCCTTAATTTCCGACCAATATTTTTTATGTATTGCCTACTATTCAAAAGTGGACTTCCCACTCCTGCAGAGGCAACTTCTAGAGAAAAATCATATTCCTCACGATCTAAATTATGTTCAATTGCTCTGCTGACATTCATACAATCTTTTAGAGTCACACCTTGATCACCATCTAATGTTATATGAATACTATTGTCACTTCCTATTTTTAAATCTATAAGAAATAACGACTGGTCTTCCTCTAGGGCAGCTTCCAATAATGACTCAACTTTTGAACGAAAATTCATGCCAAAAAAAAAAGGGACTTATAGTCTCCTCTTACCTTATTAGTTCGATAATTTTGCCAAATATATAAATTTTACCGCAGTAAATGATGTTTAGCTATTGTTTTTTTTAACAAGGAGCACCTCAATTTCATCCTACTTATTTAAAAATTCAACTATCTGAGTTTTTAAAGGCGCTGAATTTTAATAAAATAATTACCTTGAGTTTTTTAATCAAAAAGGCATGAAAAAATTCATCTACTTAGTTGGTGGTATTATAGTACTTATTTTTCTTTTGTGGCTCTATCCGGAACCCATGCCGGAATATACTCCAAAACGTAATTACATCAATATGGAAGCCGAAATTCTGGAAGCATTCATTCTAGCCAAAGACAGCAGTGTAATTCAACTTCCAGAAGGGCATTTTTTATTTTCTCAATCCTTGAGTTTGGATGATAAAAAAAACATCACCATAAAAGGAATGGGAATGGACAAAACAATCCTTTCCTTCAAAGGTCAATTAAAAGGAGCTGAAGGTATTAAAGTGACGCAATGTAAAAATCTAATTATCGAAGATTTAGCAATTGAAGATGCTGCAGGGGATAACTTAAAAATAAGCGATTCCGATTCGGTCGTACTGAGACGAATTCGCTCCGCATGGACTGGGACTGTTTCTACAAAAAATGGAGCTTATGGTCTCTACCCAGTGCTATGTTCCAATTTGCTTATTGAAGAATGTGAAGCCATTGGAGCCTCAGATGCAGGAATCTATGTGGGACAATCTAAAAATGTGATTATTCGAAACAATAAAGCCTACTATAATGTGGCGGGCATTGAAAGTGAAAACAGCTCCAACGTTGAGATTTATGGCAACGAAGCCTACGAAAACACAACGGGTTTACTGATTTTTAATTTACCTCAACTCACCGTTTATGGAGAAAATATTCGAGCTTATGACAATCTAGTACATAACAATAATATTCCAAATTTCGGTGTGAAAGGGTCTATTGTAAGTGCTGTCCCCAAGGGTACAGGGGTTGTAATAATGGCCACTAAAGATGTTGACTTTTCAAATAATACCATACGAAATCATAAAACTGCAAACCTTTCTGTCGTTAGCTATGAACTATTTGCTGCAGACGATGATCCAGAAAACACTACCCTTGAGGAGGAAGCAGAAAGTAGAGGAATAAGAAGTGTTGATTCTGAATATTTACATGATCTGGAATATAATGCTTACCCTCAAAATATTTCAATACATGAAAATACTTTTGAAAATAAATATAATTTTCCAACGCTTTCAAATGATTATGGGGTTTTAATGTTTCTAAAAAATAAAGTCACCATACCGGATATTGTATACGATGGGATTTTGCCAGAAAATGTTTTCAGTAAAAGTAATATGCACAAAATATGCCTTGACAATAATGGAGTCATCAATTTTGTGATGATGGATGCTGCAAACGATTTCAAAAATTTCTCCAATGATCAATCTCCATACAATTGTAAAATGAATTTGTAGCTTTGTGATTCATGGCCTTTATAAGATCTACTTTTTATTTTATTTTGCTCTTTTTCGGAAGTTGCTCTGAAACTCCTAATGTTGAAAAAGTACCCATTGCTAAACGCGTAGTTCCGAGTCAGTCTCTTCTCTCGCAAAAGACAAATGAAAAAAAGAAACTTTCTGAATATGAATTCTTCAAATCCCCTATAGCTGAATTAATTCCAAATGTTAACGTTTATTCTTATGACGTTAATACCCCTTTATTCTCTGACTATGCCTCCAAAAAAAGATTTGTGTTTTTACCCAAAGATTCACAAATGGAATTTAGTCAAATAGAAAATACTTTACTATTTGAGACAGGAAGTATTTTAATTAAAAACTTCTATTATCCCATTTCTAAAAACGAGGAAAGAATAATTGAAACTCGCTTATTAATCAAAGAAAAAGAGGGATGGAAACCTTTAAATTATATTTGGAATACAGAACAAACTGATGCTTCGCTAAACTATATTGGAGCAGACATTGAGGTGGAATGGATGAATAGTCATGAAGAAATTCAAAAAGTAAACTACAGTGTTCCCAATCAGAATCAATGTAAAAATTGTCATATTTCAGGTTCAGAAATTACTCCGATTGGATTGACTGTGTCTCAGTTAAACAGAAAAAATTCTTTATTATCTGCTAACAAAAATCAACTTGCTTTCTTTCATGAAGCTAACCTAATTAAAAACCTACCTGAAAAAAGCAATTGGTCAAAGCTTCCGGTATGGAATAATCCACTGACTGGAACTGTTGAAGAAAGGGCAAAAGCTTATTTAGATGCCAATTGTGCTTATTGCCATAGTCCAAAAGGAAGCGCAAAAAATTCTGGCTTGTATTTAAGTTATTCCGAAACCAACTCTAGATACCGAGGTGTTTACAAGCCTCCTATTGCGGCAGGTAAAGGATCAGGAGATTTGATCTATGATATTATCCCTGGAGATCCAGAACATTCTATTTTACTTTATCGAATGAAAAGTAAAGACCCTTCCATTCAAATGCCAGAATTAGGAAGGTCAATTGTTCATGAAGAAGGTGTATCCCTGATTGAGGAATACATTAAAAACTTAAAAATTAATTGAAACAATGATCTTCATTTATTCAATCAATCAATAAAGCATTTTCGTTTTACTTACTCCTAAAATATTCCTTAATTTTGGAGACTATGAAATTTGAAAAGCGCACTTCCGGCATTCGTTTTACCAAACATAATCCTAAGGTGCAAACTCCTTTTGAGCGTCTGTTTGAAATTTTTAAAGAATTAATTACCCATACTTCTGGAGATTTCGATGAAGCAATTGACTGGCTGCGTGAATTGGATAAAGAATATCATCTTACAACAGAAGACTATACCATTGATGATTTTATAGAAGAACTCAAAAATAAATCTTTTATAGAGCCTAAAAAAGGGGATGGAGGAAAAGGAGACGGTTTTGCATTAACTGCAAAAACCGAAAAATTACTCAGAGAACATGCCTTAAATCAAATTTTTGGACAATTAAAAAAAACAGGCTCTGGAAATCATAAGACAAGTAAAGCTGGACTAGGGCAGGATAATACGGGAGAGTTTAAAGCCTATCAATTTGGAGATGGTTTAGAAAAAATAGCAGTTACAGAAAGCATTAAAAATGCTCAGATTAGAGCAATGGGCAATGATTTTACCCTTCAAAATGACGATTTAGTAGTAGAAGATTCATTTTTCAAAACCCAAATGAGCACTGTATTAATGATTGACATAAGTCATAGTATGATACTTTATGGCGAAGATCGTATTACTCCAGCAAAGAAGGTTGCCATGGCTTTAGCCGAACTAATCACTACCCGCTACCCTAAAGACACCCTTGATATTTTAGTTTTTGGAAACGATGCACGCCCCATCGCGGTAAAAGATATTCCCTACTTGGAGGTAGGTCCTTATCATACGAATACAGTCGCTGGACTTGAACTAGCTATGGACATGCTCAGACGAAAAAAGAATACTAACAAACAAATTTTCATGATAACCGATGGAAAGCCCAGCTGCTTAAAACTTCCGGACGGTTCCTATTATAAAAACAGTGTAGGTCTTGACGAAACCATTGTAGAAAAATGTTACAACATGGCACAACAAGCCAAAAAATTACATATTCCCATCACCACATTTATGATCGCTCAAGATCCTTACCTCAAACAATTTGTTAGAGAATTTACAGCAGCAAATCAGGGAAAAGCTTTTTTTACAGGGTTAAAAGGATTGGGTGAAATGATTTTTGAAGACTACGAAAAAAATAGAAAAAAACGCTTAGAATAATTGATACTCAATAATGAATAAAAAAGAAAATACTACACTAGGAGACTTATTAAAAAGTGATTACACCCCTCAAACCATTCAGGAAGAAATGGCAAAAAATCTTCGTGTAAAATTAAAGAAAGGAATTCCAACATTTGAAGGATTGATTGGTTATGAAAATACCGTTATTCCGGACGTAGAACGTGCTATACTCTCTGGTCACAATATCAATTTACTAGGTTTACGAGGTCAAGCAAAAACACGTTTAGCTCGTCAAATGACGCAACTCCTTGATGAGTGGATTCCTGTGGTTGAAGATTCCGAAATAAATGATGATCCATTGGATCCTATTAGTAATGATGCAAAGGAAAAAATCGCAAAATTAGGTGAAAAAACTCCAGTTAGTTGGCTTCATAGGGACGATCGTTTTTTTGAAAAATTGGCTACTCCTGATGTTACTGTTGCTGATTTGATTGGAGATGTGGATCCTATTAAAGCTTCTAATTTAAAACTTTCTTATGCCGACGAACGTGTGATTCATTTTGGAATGATTCCCAGAGCACACCGTTGTATATTTGTTTTAAATGAACTTCCCGATCTTCAAGCAAGAATTCAAGTTGCTTTATTTTCTATTCTTCAGGAAAAAGAAATTCAAATCAGAGGGTTTAAATTACGCCTTCCTGTGGCACCTCAACTGATTTTTACTGCAAACCCAGAAGATTATACCAATAGAGGAAGTATTGTAACCCCATTAAAAGATCGAATTGGCTCGCAAATCCTGACTCACTACCCTCACAACAGATCCATCGCAAAAGCAATTACGACTCAAGAAGTAAAAATAAGTGACGTTCAAAAAAAGAATATTCATATTCCTGAATTGGCTCGTGAGATTATAGAGCAGATAGGTTTTGAAGCTAGGAAAAGTGAATATGTAGATTCTAAAAGTGGTGTAAGTGCTCGATTGAGCATTACGGCGATGGAAAATTTAATAAGTACCGCCGAACGAAGGCTTTTAATAAGTGGCGATGAAAAAACGAGTATTCGTTTGGTTGACTTTCTGGGTGTTATTCCTTCTATCAACGGAAAAATTGAATTGGTTTATGAAGGTGAACAAGAGGGGGCTGAACAGATTTCATATCATTTAATCTCCGAATCAATCAAAACACTTTTTCCAGATTTTTTTCCAAAAATTGAAAAACTGGAAAAGCAAGACGAAGAGGGTCCCTATGACACTCTATTAGGTTGGTTTTTTCAAGACAATCAATTATTTTTAGAAGATTCTTTAACAGAAAAAAAATATCAAGACACTTTAAAAGGAATTGCTGGAATTGAAGCAATTCTAAAAAAATACCAACCAAATTGTGATCAACAAGATCTTTATTTTATGATGGAATTTCTACTCTGGGGCTTAGAAGCTTTTAAGAAATTGAATAAATATAGAACCCTAGAAGGCTTTCAATTTAAAGATTCTCTCGGGAGCTATATTCAAGGGTTATAAATTAATAATCGCCACTTTATAACAAGACCAACTAACATATGTCCATCTCTGATTTTATATAATTAGAAATAAAAAAACCCCTGAAATCAGGGGTTTTTTCTGCTGTTGTTGGCCCACTAGGAACCACCCCTATAAAATCAGCTCCCCCCAACACATATACGATTACAAGTAGATACATCAATATTAACAGGACATAAGGGAAATATCAACCGACAAATATAGACAATCAGGAACAGGTTAAGACAAGCAAAGACAGCAAAAGAGAGGGAAAAGAGAGGGAAATGATTACATTTACATCAAACAAATAATCCTCGTAATGAAACTGCTATTTAAGTTAGATATAGATAAACGGAATGACCTATCAAAGCCACAATCAATAATAGCCTACTTCAACGGCAACATCAACGGCAAAAGGACTAAACCTCAAAAGCCAACCCCTCATAAAGTATTAGCAAAGCACTTCTCAAAAGGCGAAGTATCAGGGACATACGAGAAGCACAAGATTAACGCATCACTCAATAAGTTAAGAAGCATATTCCACCAAGAGGTAGTAAAGGCAAAAGTCAAAGGACTGGAAATAGATAAATCAATACTGGTAAGGTCTATAATGTTAGAGGAGGGAATGGATGTTGAAATACCCGATGTTGTTTATTTAGATGATTATACCAAACACAACTTCTTAAATGAGATGAGGTTTATGCTAAACGATAAAGGAACCGCAGGATTAGCAGACAGCACAAAAAGGCAATATATCAACTGGAATAACCTACTCCTACAATATCAAAAAGAGAGAGAGGAAACGGGAGGAGCAAGAATATCATTAAAATACGCTACAATCCAAGAACTAAACGATTATGTAAAGTTCCTGATAGAAAGAGAATACGCACCAGCTACAATCTCAAAACGGATAAAGAACCTCAAAACCATAGCGGGACACGCAAAAAAGAAAGGGTTAGCAGTCAGCCCCGCATATAATGATTATGAGAATGGATTTACTCAAAAGAAAGATAAGGAAGACATTATATTCCTATCCAAAGAAGAGGTAATCAAAATCAAAACACCAAATGATGATTTACCCGACCACCTCAAAAACACTCAAACAATAGTAGCATTTAGTTTAGCACTGGGTCAAAGGGTAAGCGATATGATGAAAATAACACCTCATTCATTCAGGTTAGATGATTATGGAGACTATATAGCGGATATAAAGCAAGAGAAAACAGGTAAGCAAGTAAGTGTTCCTATAAAGGACAAGGCATTAGTCAAACTGATTAAAGAAGCAAAGTCAAATGGAGAACCATTATTCAGGTTGATCAGCGACCAAAAGTATAACGACTATATCAAGGAACTGGGGAAGAGACAAGGCATTACAGATATAATCAAAGGAAAACAAAGAATACAAACACAATACGGATATAGATTAACAGAAACAGAGGGGGAGAAATACAAGTATATCTCATCACACACATTTAGACGCACCTTAATCAGTCTATTATATCAAGCAAATGTTCCTGAATATCACATATTAAAGATTAGCGGCCATAGCGAAACAAGTACTTTACACGCATACATAGGAGATGACCCAATGAGAACTAAACAACAAACGCAGGAACTGAAAAATATGCTACCCGACACATTCTAAAATTATCGTGTCGTTCCATAGGAAGGGAATGACGTCTCAAAAAGA
>TARA_B110000503_G_scaffold43359_1_pt1 | contig 12184 bp, 7 predicted proteins | sample TARA_B110000503 | Tara Oceans TARA_B110000503 (sample SAMEA4397472) | marine metagenome | biome: Polar Biome; feature: [SRF] surface water layer (ENVO:00010504); material: water (ENVO:00002006), including particulate matter (ENVO:01000060) such as... | depth 5 m
GAAACGCGAACGCCAGTTACAGCCCTAGAAAGATATTTCTTGGCAGACGGCTGGAGAAAGGAAACAGTGGTTTACACGAGAGAACTGTAATGAGCAGCAAACCTAAAAAATCCGAATATCAACCTTCTGCTGCTGAGAAAGCGTCAGCTGCTGTTGCGTTGGCCGAGAACAAATACTTCAAGCAAAAGTACGACCCTCTTCTCCAGAAAATGCGCGATACGTCTACAAACGATAATAGCGTTGAGACACTTAGGGGTCGAGCTAACGCGGATACTATGCAGACACTTGCAGGTAAAGCGAGCTATGACCGCGCGGCGACTGGAGCAAATGGTGGAGCAGAAGCTCAAGCCTACCAAGCGCAGTTGGGGCTAGCAGATAAAGCGGGGCTCGAAAGAAAAAACAATATGCAGCTTGGCGTACTAGGTACAGCTAGAGGGCAGGCTGCAGACGCAACCACGGGTATGACTGCAGCGGCAAACATGGGCGCGTCGAGAGTACTGACCCAGGCTAAAGCGAAGCAAGAAGTTCGTTCAGCGAAATTCGGTGCATTAGCAGAAGCAGGCACTGCTTTTGTTATACAGGGCGCTAAGAATATGAAGTCAGAGGGCCAGCGTCAAAAGACCGATGCAAACGGTAACAAAATGACCAAGGCAGGCCCTGGCGGAAATCAAGTACCAGATATGGAAACGGTAAAGGGCAGCTTTACGTCTCCAGTCGATGGCGCGGGCAATAAAGTCTCCGGCTTGGGTAATCGACTATCGTACTCAAACGCGTTTAGCACATATTAAGGAGCGCTAAAAAATGTCACGAATAGCAATGGATTACAGCAGAGGCGGGGCAGGGATAGGCAGTGTTGGCGGTGATTATGTTTCACAGTTGCCAGGAGTTACCGATCCCGACAAAACCTACGCGAGCATTACTCGCAACGACTACATGGATTATGTGAGCCAGTATCGCGGCTTCGAAGAGGACCTTCTTGATAGAGCGCAGAATGACACCTCACTAATTGATGACGCGCGAGTTAACGCCAAAGAAGCTCAGGGGCTTATGGCCGGAGTAGCTAATCGCAACGCAAACAGATATGGCGTATCGCTAACCCCAGCACAGCAGCAAGAACAGTCACGCGGCCTAGCGCGCGCGAATAATCTTGGGGCGGCTCAATCAGTAAACGATGCGCGCATTGCCCAAAAAGATTTAAACCAGGCTGCTATAGGCGACCTTATTAATATTGGACAAGGGGTCAATCGCTCCTCACTTGGTCAGATGCAAGGCGCGGCGCAGAGCGCGACTCAACGCAAGAACGCATACGACTCTGCTAAGGCGGCTTCTAAAGCGCAAACTTATAGTGCAGTAGGTGGTCTCGCCTCTGCCGCAATTTTCGCATTCGCATTTTAGGTAAAAAACATGTCTCTAGCAGAAGGAATAGAACGAGCAGTGTCAGGCGCGCAAGCATCCTACCGTGACCAACGTGACTCTAACCGCCAACGCGAATCGCTAAAACTGGCTCGTGAACAGCAAGACATCATTAATACCGAAGAAAACGAGAGGCTCAACGTACAGGGCTTTCGCGAGACTATAGGTAATATTGCTCAGCACACTGGCAATATTACTGAGAAGCAAGACTACCTAAAGATATATAACGAACGCCCAGATGAGATTGTTCGCCTTAGTAACTTACGGCCTGAGTTTAATACATTCTTAAAATCTGACGGTACTCTGGGAGAAGCAGAACTACATAGTTTTGATAAAAGAGGTGACCTAATAGTTCCGATGGTCAAGCGAAGGGACACTGGCGAAGTTGTTCCAATGACGAGAGGAAAGTCTGAAGCTGGTGATGACGAAGTAGTAGAGCTAACCGAGCAACAGTTTAATGACCACTTTAAAAGCCGGTGGGAATCAGGTATCAGTAAAGGGGCACTACGAGATAACGATGGAGTCCTCTACACAGGCGCGCAAGACATGGCCGGATGGCAAGCCCAAGCCCAGAGCTCAGCGCTTAGAGAAAAGTCGCTGGATATTGTTGGCGGAGATCCCGAAAGAAGTCCCGCCCAGAAAGCGCAATTTTACCAACTTGTAAATGACACGGACGATGTAGACGCTTTAAAGCAAGTCTACGCGTCTGTTGGCGGCGACGTGGACGCATTAATTGCTGACGCTGAAGCAGCCGCAACAGCTGAATGGGAGAATAGCGTTCAAGGTAAAGCAGAGCGTGAGAAACAAGACTCAGAGGAGGATCGCACCCCGCTACAGCGCGCATTAAACCCCCGAAACCAAAGAGCTATGGGACGCACTGTCGGCGACCAAATGTCTGTCTTAGGTATAACAGATCCCGAAGAATATGACATGTTGCAGACTGTAACGACTGCGGTCGAGGAGTCTGGAATCAACGCCGCCGGTGGTAAGTCAGGGTTTTTATTCCAAAACCAAACTAACGAAGTTTATGAAAAAAACACTGCAGCTGAAAAATTCTACGATAGGCAGACCAATACTGTCGCTGTGGCTAAGGCGCTATTCCGTAACCCAGAGCTAAAAACCGAGTTCGACAAACTCGGCCCGATGGCGTTTTACGAGAAGTATGGGGACAATATTCAACAGCTTGGCAAGCCTGAGCGTACTCCACCAGACCCTTCGCAAGGCGGGTACACGCCAAAAGGTACAACTGTTGGTGGCAGACCCTCTGGGAATGCGACTACCGCACCCCAGCTGAAAACCCAACCGCCGTTCGAGCTGACTGCGGGGAACATACGCATGGCTATCAAGAATAAGACGGAGAAGGTTACAGCGGAGCAGACTGCTGAAATCGGTTCGTTCCTTGATCGTAATGGTATTAATACCGACCAAGAATTAATTGAAGCGGCTAACAACGGCACAATAGCGCCTGAAGATGCGTTCAAAACCGCCTACATAATGGGTATGACGCATAATGGTTCAACAACTGAAAGGATGGGTGAGGCACAAAAACTCATAAACGCCTTTACGTTTGGTGACCGAGACGTTGGTATAGCGGAAAAATCAACAATGGATTACAACGCCGCCAGCTCTGCAAGGGCCGGTGCGACTTTGCGACTTCAATACGAGCAGCACAACCTAGCCGTCAAGCAGTACGATACAGAAGCTGGACAGCAAATAGTTGAGGACACGCAGGCTTGGTCGAATGAACTGTTTGCTACTATCGGCTATATGGAAAAAGGTGATGACGGCGAATACTCAGTAGTCGAAGGTGCCACCTTTGACGGGACAAAAGATGAAGCGACTGCAATAGGTAACTTAATTAGCAGGCTAATCCCAAAAATCAATCAGGCATCTTCATCAGGTGTCTACACCGACGCAAATGGAGAACCTATCGCAAGTCCGCAGTCGCAGGCATACCTTGACCGTCTAAACCCCGCTTTAAATTTTTATGCGCAGGCAATGGCAAACGCCGATGAGGGAAGCATCTTTGGAGGACAGTTTTACGCAGACTTCTTTAGGCCAAATGCTGATGGCACTACTGACTTTGATTTAAAAAGAATTCGTATTGCCCGTAAGGGGCCAAAGGGCGTTATACAGAGAATCGCATATGTTGATGAAGACGGTGTAAACAGCCAAGAAATCGACATGAGCGATATCCAGAGCGACAACCCCATCGTCGCTAGACTTTTGGCCAAAGCAGCCACCGTTAACGGTATGGTTAAATAGAGGGCAGTACGTGTCTAATCTTGGAGTCCGTAACAATAATTGGCTGAACATACGCTACAACCCCTCTAATGATTGGGTCGGGCAGACTGGCGGGGATGGTAATAACTACGCCAAATTTGATGACCCAGTGAACGGGCTTCGAGCAGCAGACATCGTCCTAAAAAACTATGGGGCAAAGCACGGCATCGACAATCTAAACGATGCTATATTCCGCTTCGCCCCTCCCGCAGACAATAACCCGACTCCTGCATACGCAAAGTTCGTAGCGGATAAGATGGGAATCGGTGCTGACGACAAGATTGATTTAGCTGACCCCAATACGCGTGAAAAGATGATTTCTGCGATGGTGCAGTTTGAAACGCCTGATGCGACGGATATGTACTCGTCAACTTTATTGGATAAAGCTAGAGGAGTAGATACGAGTGCTAGCTCAAAGCCAGGACTTGTCGCTAGTTTTAAACAACAAACCGCTCAGCCTACGAAAGCCAAGCAGTCTATAGAAGTAGACCAGTCAACCGACGTGGTTAGTAGTTTTAGGAAGCAGCCAAGAACACCTGAGCAAGCAGTGCTCGACACTCTTGGTGAAATGCGTGGTGATTCAAACAACTCCGTCGATGGATTGCGTAGCGGTAGACTCCAAGCTGATGACATAACTTTTGCACCCTCTGGATTAGTTGAAAGTTTCAGGCGTGGTGTTACTAGCGGCGCGCAGTCGCTTTCTTCGGATTTAACTTATATGGGCGCGGGTATTGACGCGCTTCTAGGTGATAAAGAAGGTGTCGCTACATCTATTGAGAACGCGCGAATCCAAGAAGAGTTTGCTGCTATCCCGATGGAAGGGATGCAAACCTTCGGAGAGTTTGTAGACGAGCCGACAGTCGGCGGGTTCTTTGAGCAAGTTACATCGGGTACAGGCCAGCTAGTACCTAGCGTAATTTCTACTATTTCTGGGGCAGGCGTCGGCAGTGTCGCCATGCTTCTTGGTAAGGAAACTCTAAAACAAAGTAGTCGCCAAGCCGCTAAAAACCTCATTAAAGATTCTTTGGTAGCAGTCTCCAAAAAGCAGGCTACTCCTGACCAGACGGATATTGCACAAGCTGCATTCGAAGCGACAAAAGAAGCACATGTACTAGCTAGAAATGGGTATCTACGAAATAAGACCGCTAAGCAGGGCGGCCTTATAGGCGCGGGCTTGTCTGAGTACGCCCCGTTATCAGGTTCAAATGTTAGCGAAGCGCTAGAGTCAGGCCGCGAGCTCGACGCAGGGCAAGCTGTCCGTGCAGGACTAGTCGCATTACCCCAAGCAGCTGTTGGCCTCTTTGGTGAAGTAGGCTTGTTGAAGTTAATCTCCAAGCAGGCGTCGGCAAAATCAGCTGGGCCCAACTCTGTCATGGGTAGACTCGCCGCCGCTGTTGGTGGAGGTTACGTCAAAGGTGGTGCGCTGGAAGGTGGAGCTGAACTCGTACAAGAAGAGATCGCAATCCGTAACCGTATGGATATGGACGATACCTTCACTGATGCTGACGCAAATCTCCGGCGCATGAATGCCGGTTTCGTTGGGTTCTTCGGAGGCGGTGCTGCAGGCGGAGTAGGTTCACTCGCTGTACAAGGAGCACAAGAAATTGGCGGTGCCCCGTTGCTAGATACCGCAGCGGCAGTTGCCGAAAAAGCGTCTGATATGACGGACAGTATCAAAGAATTTATGACTCGCGCAAAAGCGCAAGACGATATAGCCGGTGCAGACGCGGACCAAACTACGCAAGAATCTGAGCGTGACATCAATGCGCAAATAGGCGCAATGCTTGACCCCTCTAGTTCCAAGGAAGCCGTTTGGATAAGCGGGACTGAACCTGATCCTAAATATAGTAAGCGCCCTAATAAAGTTAAGCAGATATTTATTAACGGCAAAGAGGTATACACAGCTTTTATACCTGGCCGCGGAACTATTATTTCGCCAGATGCAGGTGTTGTCGAAGCTGTCGTTAAGGGGCAAGCGTCTGATGCCGTACTAGCCTCGGCCCTCGGTTATAGCGCCGTAAAGACCGGCACAGAAACCGGCGTTTTCCGAGTGTATGACAGAGATGGTGGTATCGTTTCAGAGCAAGTAGTTGATGTAGCACCTGAGTCAATGGCCTCTGCTCAGAAGGCAGCCGAAGGGCTAAAGCCTGATGGCGGGCGTGTAGAGTTTATGACGACTGAAGACGCTATCGCTGATAGAGCGCGCCGCGCTGAGCCCGATGTAAAGTTTATGGATGATGACGAGGACGCAGACGCGCTTGAGACTGACCAAGATTCTAACGAGACGCAAGGCGACCAAGAGTTCGAACCTGAAACTCGTACACACAGTTTTGAAAACAAAGGCGAGACCATCGAGTCATACCAAGCTGTCGAAGGCGACAATAGCTTCGATGGCGTCGAGGAGGCTCGTACAGCATATAGCGAGATGCTTGGGTATGCCGTTGATTTCAGTACACCGTTTTATAAGCGCATGTCTAAAAGCATGCTCAATACCGCCGTTGCACTACAGAAAGCTAATACTGATGAAGTAGTTCAAATTGCAGTTAATAGCGACGGCTCTTACCGCATTGATATTGAGACTACCCCTGACACACAAAAAATAAGAAGCCGTGACGGAAAAGGCGCGGAAGAAGAAATCTCCATGTCGGAGTTTGTACGGCGGTCGATTAGTAAGGCCGCGAGTAGTTTATCTAAGTTCAGAACCGTAAACATTACGGCCCCTGGGTCAGATAAAGCTACCACCGTAAATCCTGTTGATTTGATGAACGCTGGACGGCGGATAGAAGAATCGGTATCGGGTAGTTTTACGGGTGATGGTGCAACACAGTCATCGCGACAAGGGCTGCTTGCTATGTTGGGCGAGTTGCAGACGCGTGGGTATGAGGTAGATATTCAAGGCGTGCCTATAGCTGACATTATGGCAAACTTAGCTGACCCCACTAAAGATTTAGACCCCGCAATATCAGGACTAACTGTAGGCTTTAACGACGGCGGTAAGCCCGTTAAATTAGGCTCATTACTGAAGCCTTATGTCCCAGGTGCGCCAAAAGTGACTATGCTAGAGGAGATCACTGATGAGCTAGGCGATATAACGTTAGTAGCAGAAGAAGACGCCCGCGAAGCTGCGCAAGATGCAGACCCTATCGAACCTTACGATATGGCTGAAAACAATGCCCGCACACCTGACGGCATCCCCCTTACTACAATGAACATCGAAGATGAGCGCAACGTAAATACTACGCAGAATCGCCCAGTAGGAAGTGCTCCGCTTACAGGACCCGCGAGAGATCCGAAGCCTCAGTTAAACTTAAAGTCAGGTGTGACATTCCCATTTGGCGAGGTCAATGAGCTAGTAGCCTCGTTAGCACGGCGGCTATCTCGACGCCTAAAGTTAAAGAATCCAGTGGCGATGATAAGCCTAAAGAAGTTTAACGAGTCTACTCGTGCCCAGCTCGCTAGCTACATCACTGCCAAAGGTAAAAAGTCTGCCAAAGGCAAGATCGCAATGCGCACGCTGATGGGCGATACCAAGACGAAGCCTTTAGACCTAAGTGACAAGAAAGCGGTCGGCGAGTTTGTGCAGCAGCTACAGAAAGATGGGTTGTTGAAAAAGACTATGGATGTTGAGGTAGCTAAAGTTACTGACCCAACGCTTGTTGGCCACAGCATAGTTCAGCGCGCGGCCTTTGAAGTATTGCAACCTCTGACTAATTCTACGCTGGTGGCTAAAGAGCTGGCAGAGTACTTAGTCGATAGCTTTGGTAAACAGAGCCGGAAAGGGTTCCACAAAAAGTATGACGGCGCGACAGTTATCATGCTCAATGATTTAAACAATATCAACGAAGCAGCGATTGCTATGACCGCGGCCCATGAGATGGGGCACGCGCTGTTTAATGAAGAGATCGACGGCGTTATTACTAACAAGCAGTTATTTAGTCGATTAGTTAAGAGGTTTGAGCGAGATAGGCAGGCAGCCCGAGACGCGGGTAAGCCGATACCGCAGTGGGAAACTGTCGGGTTCGAAGAGTGGTATGCAGACCAAGTTGCGGCATGGGCAAAGAAAGACATGCTGGCAGACAAGCGTACCGCAAACGATGCTGTGGATAGCCACTTCAAGCGTGTTGCACGTCGCTTCAAGCAGCTGTGGCGGGAAGTTAAATCCCACAACATCTTTAAGCGTACAGATAAAGTCGCGCCTGAATTCGACAAGTACATGACCGCCGTGACGAAAGCGCGGAGAGCGAACCGCGAAGTAATAACAGCACCCGTGCGTAACGAGGCGGGTGAGATCGTTGCGTATGCTGCGGCACTTAGGTCGGCGCAACTCACAGCTCCAGTACAAGAAGCACCCAACGCCGAAAGCCCAACAGAGCAAGCTCCGTTAGATTTACAGCCGCAAGAAGGCGGAGGTTCAGGTAACGACGGCTATGACGGCCCACCGCCACAACTGCCTGTCCCAGACGAGCCTTCTTGGGAGCAAAAGGCGCTTGTTATAGCCCTTAAAAATCAGATTAATATTCAGTCTGGCGCACAGGCGCGAGCTGAAGGATGGCGTAGAAAATTCGAAAAGTGGCAGAAAGCCTTCTTAGAGAACAACCCTCACGCGACTACGATTTTAGGCATTATCCGCACAGCGGATGGCATGCTTCGGATGACTGCTGGCGACACTTTTGCTGATATGTTCTATGTAAGATCGAACACTAGGTCAGGTCTTGGTTTTGTGCAGGCTAGACAGCTGGCTCGAGATAAGTGGCGCGCAGGATTGTTCGATGCGATAGGGACGGACTGGACTACAAAAGAAGTGGAAGATGCTTTGATAGAAGCGCAGGACAGAACACCTACGTCGGAGCTTAAGGGCAAAGCAAAAGCTATTCGTGAGTATCTTGAGAAGATGCACCGTGAGTATGTAGAGCCGTCCAACTCGGACATCGGCTTCCGTGAGAATTATTTCCCCGTGCTACTTAGTCTGCCTGAGATCGCAAACGATCCAAAAGCATTCGTCGATCTGGTAATGCAATACAACCCAAAAGCAGATCGTAAAGCTGTAGCAAAAACAGTCGAGCGGTTAGGTAAATACCAGCGCTTTATTGAGTCAGACCAAGATGTACCAAGTGATCTTGACGCGCTGAACCCTGCTGCTGCTGTTGAGAAGAGCATACAACTAACACGAGATATTCCTCTAGATGTGCTAGCGGAGTTAGGGTTTGCACAATCTCCAGAAGTCGCTCTCATGAGCTATGTCGACAACATCACTAAGCGCGTCGAGTGGAATCGTGCGACCAAAGGTGCAGATGGTAAAGATAAGGTCGGCCCTGCGTTAGCCGCTATGACAAAAGCACAGCGCGCGAATGCTGAGTCTGTACTTAACGCTTATGTCGGTAACGTTACGCATCTGTCACCTTTCTGGCGCAAGACGAATAGTTACCTCGCTACCTTAAACCTAGTCACTTTATTGCCTTTTGCTACGCTAGCGTCGATCCCCGACTTTGCAGGCGCGGTTGTACAGACTAGAGAGTTTAACGGTTTTGGTATGGCGCTCAAGCAGATCATGAGCACGATACAAGACAAAGAAGCGGCGAAACGTTTAGCTAATGACATCGGTGTAGTCATGCCGGAAGCTGCTGCAAATGCCTGGATGTCGCAGGCAGATAGCGACATGCTTGATCCTACTGCAAGAATGGCGACTGATAAGTTCTTTAAGTGGACTGGACTTAGCGGATTAACCAACCTGTCTCGCGAGTTCGCATCAGGTATGGGTAAGCGCTTTTTAATTGAACATGCTAACAACCCTTCAGAACGCTCAGAGCGTTATCTTTCTCAGCTCGGCGTAACGTACGATCAGGTACGCCGATGGGAGGCTAATGATTTCTCCTTCGACGGTCAAGACGGTCAGGCAGTTAAAGAGGCATTGCAGCGTTTTGTAGAAAGTTCTGTGTTGCGTCCTAATGCTGCTGAGAGACCTATCTGGGCATCAGATCCACGTTTCGCTTTGATCTGGCAGATGAAGTCTTTCATATACGCTTTCAACAGCGTGATCCTAACCGGCCTAGAGCGCGAAGGCTTTATGCGTTTCTTAGAAGGAAAAGGTATGGTGCCTGCGATGGCACCTCTGCTGTTGATGACGCTTGCTGCGTTTATGCCATTAGCGGCGCTGGGCCTAGAGCTACGCGAATACGCGAAGGTCGGACTGTCTTACGCAATTCCTGGGATTGATGGAAGCCTTAAATACCTTAGAACCGACCAGATGGATTACGGCACATATTTCATTGAGCTGTTCGGACGCGCAGGTTTAGACGGCCCTCTAGGTCTTATTACTATGGCTCAACGGTCAGGTGATTGGGGTGGCTCATCTTTAGCAACAATACTTGGCCCAACAGCTGAGCTAGTGGACAAGGTTATACAAGACGGGCCGTTTGATGGCGCGTACACGCGGATGAATTCCCCACAAGAGGTTGCGGGCACAGTCCTTGGAATTGGCGCAATTGCGAGAACTTTACTATGAGCATATTCACAGCATTACTCGGGCCCGTTGCGGAACTAGGCAAGACCTACTTGAGCAACAAGGCTGAAGAGAAAGCTGCTGTCCACCAGCGCAATTTAACAGCAATAAACAACGACGCTGATTGGGAAAGTAAGATGGCCGACGCCTCGGCGAATTCGTGGAAAGATGAGTACCTAGTAATTTTGCTCACCTCTCCTGTGGTTGCGATTATGTATGGCGCGATGACGGGTGACGTAGAGATTATAGAGCGCGTCCAATTCGGCCTCGCAACTCTTGAGCTTCTTCCTGACTGGCTTTCGTACTTGCTGTACGTGGCGGTGACGGCGTCCTTCGGCGTGAAAGGCGCGGACAAGATAATGAAGATGCGGGGTAAGTCGTGAACGATCAGGAATCTAATCGTCGCTTTGATCGACTTGAAACTAAGATCGACAAGCTGACAGAAGTTCTGACAAATGTAGCAAGGGTGGAAGAGAAGCTCATTGGTACTGATGCGCGTTTAAAACGTCATGAACTCCGGCTCGATGACGGCGAGAAGAAACTCGAAGAGCTTGTGGAGCAGGTAACTACAAACTCGATGGTAGTGAAAGTAGGGCAGGGCATCGTGGCGTCTATATGGGCCGCATTAATAGGCACCGTAGCATATTTATTTAGGGATCAATAATGTTTAAGTATTTCAAAATCGAAGACTTCGATTGTCAAGAGACCGGCGAGAACGAGATGAGTGAAGCGTTTATCTGGAAGCTGGACCACCTAAGAGAGATTTGCGGATTCCCCTTCGTGATAACTAGTGGGTACCGTGATCCCAGCCACAGCGTTGAGCGAGATAAACCAAATGGCGGGGGACAGCATACAAAAGGGCTGGCCGCCGATATTCGCGCCCGTAACGGCTCGGAGCGATATCAAATACAGAAGCACGCGTATGCGTTAGGTTTTACTGGGGTAGGCGTACACAAGGCATTTATCCACCTAGATATCCGCGATGCAGAGCCAGTATCTTGGCCATATTAACTACTGGATTTATATTAGCTTAGCTAATATAATCAACCAATCTATAGGTATATAACATGGCATACTCGGAAACGATAACCCTGGTCACAGGCGACACGCTGCCTGAACTGACTTTCTCTTTGAAAGACAGTCAAACTGCTGCAGCTGGCAAAACGCTAGATCCCAACAATAGTGCCACCTGGGCAGCAATAAATGTAGTGGGTGGATCAGTAAAGCTACGTATACGTGAGCTTGGAAGTACCACTGTTAAGGCCACATTGTCATGCTTGATTACGGACGGGCCTAACGGAAAGGTCGCCACTAACTTTCCTACTGGAACACTAGATAAGGCTGGAACGTTTGAAGGCGAACTAGAAATAACTTTTGCGTCTGGGGGTATTCAGACGGTTTACGACCTAATTAAGCTAAAAGTACGTAGCGACTTTGACTAATGGGGCCAAAGGCTAGCGTCACTTACGCAAAGATTACTGGCAGAGCAGCCTACAAACTAGCGAAAGGCGAAGTCTCGTACAGTGACGTCACTGCTACTGATATTAAATTGGATGCGTACTCACTTACTCAACGGCCCTTAGACCAGTTTAGCTTTTCGGAGTTAGCATCTCTTGAGCCCCAGAAAAATACCTTAGACACCCTTGGTTTTACAGATGCACAGGCGCTAGCTATAGCCAAGAGCGTCGTAGACAGTGTTGGATTTAGTGAAGATTTTGATGTTTTGCTGATTATTGAGAGGGCGTTCAGCGACTCATTCGCCATAAGTGACTTTTCTGCCATCGCCCTACACAAAGGGCTGGTTGACACAGTTGGCTTCTCGGACGGCCTACAAAACGCAATGTCATTAGGCAAGGCGGATACCGTATCGGTAAATGAGCTACACAGTGTCGCGATTGAAAAGTCGAGCAGCGACGCTTTCTCGTTCAGCGATGAGTTACAGACAGCAGCTAGCTTCGTTAGAGGGTTAGCCGATGCGTCTACTCTGTC
>TARA_B110000503_G_scaffold95003_1_pt1 | contig 12171 bp, 8 predicted proteins | sample TARA_B110000503 | Tara Oceans TARA_B110000503 (sample SAMEA4397472) | marine metagenome | biome: Polar Biome; feature: [SRF] surface water layer (ENVO:00010504); material: water (ENVO:00002006), including particulate matter (ENVO:01000060) such as... | depth 5 m
TATATTACAATATTATTTATTTATACTATAATATATTACAATATTATCTATTAATACTATAATATATTACAATAATGTGTTAATAACCAAATACTTTTAGTACAAATACATGTAGTTTTTATAAATAAAATTCTTTGTAAATATGCCGCTTAGTTAATATAATTTTATATTATTATAAATGTTAAAAAAATAATGAACTTAACAAACTTAGAGCTTCCATTATTTGTTTTTTTTTTTTTATTGTTTTTGTTTACAGTTATTATCTCATTTATTTTTTTACCTTATCTCGGTCTTTATGGGGTTTTTTTTTTAAATTTCATAAGTCTTTTTTTATTCTGAATCTCTTTGATTTTTTACATAAATAAAATATTTATATACCAATACACTTATAATATTTTTTTATTTAAATGATTTTTTATAAATTATAGTTGCAAGGTTAATATTAATTTATTAATAGACTCAGTCTCTTTTAGTTTTTTTTTTTTAACAACAACTATAGGTTTGTATGTATATGTATATGCCTTCTGCTATTTTAGATACGAACCTTTAGTTGAAAGATTTTTATTATTCATCTGTTCTTTTATAATAAGTATGTTACTTTTAGTTTCTTCCGGTAATTTAATTATGTTATTTTTAGGTTGGGAGCTGATAGGGCTAACATCTTTTTTTTTAATTAACTTTTGGGTAACAAAAATAAGCACTCTAAAATCCGCATTTAAAGCTTTTTCTTTTAATAAGCTAAGTGATTTTTTTCTTTTAGTTGCTATATTGTTAATTTATAATATAACTTATGAAATTGACATTCTAAGTATTAATAATCAAATAATTTTTTTTTTAAATTTTAAAGTTAAAATATTAAATATAAATATAAATGTTTTAGAGTTAGTGTGTTTTTTATTAATATCATGCTCTTTTATTAAATCAGCACAGATAGGCCCTCATATATGGTTGCCCGACTCTATGGAAGCTCCCGTACCAGCTTCTTCATTAATTCACTCAGCTACTTTAGTTTCGGCTGGTATTTTTATTATATTAAGATTCTACCCTATATTTGAAAACTCGTCATATTCTTTTTTTTTACTACCTTTAATAGGGTCTATAACAGCAGCATACGGAGGTCTAGCCGGGTCATACCAATCAGATGTAAAAAGAATATTAGCTTATTCTACAATTAGCCATTGCGGTTTTCTTATGTTTTTAACCTCATTTAACATAAATGAATTTGTTATTTTATATTTATATGTCCATGGTTTTTTTAAAGCTTCGGTTTTTATGTGCATTGGTAATATACTAAGAATAAGTAAAAACTACCAGGATTTTAGAAAAATGGGTGTTTTTTATAAATATTTACCATTTGAGTGCTTAACTTCTTTTATTTGTTTAATAAATTTAGCTGGGCTTCCTTGTAGCTTAGGTTTTTATATAAAACATCTAATTTTTATTGGTTTTGACTATAATATATCTTTGTATTATTTTATCCTATTTAACATATTTTGCGGATCCCTGTCCGGTTTATTTTATTCCTATAGGATCTTTTTTTATGTTTTTTTTGATTTTAAAAAATCAAACAAGTTAGTCTATAAAAATTTAAATAAAAAATACTACTTTTCTTATTTTTATACTAATACCTCTTTATTATCTAATGCTAGTATATTTTTTTTAGTTACAGTATCCTATATAGTAAGTTTTTACATTTTATTTTTATTTTTTAATAAAATAGGTTTTTTTTCGGACTTCTCTAATTTTAGTCTACACACTAACTATTATAATTTCTCTAATAAAAAAAACAATTTTTATTTATTTAATTTAAGCTTTATTAATTGGTTTGTTATTTTTTTTTTATGAAGTCTAATTTTTTTAAACTGGCGTTTTACTTTTAACTTACATAAAACTTATTACTTTTATTTTTTTTCTTCATTTTTAGCACTAGGATCTTATTTTATTATTCAAATTGTATAGTTTTTTTTTGAATTAAGTGATTGTACTTCATTACCAACGATAAATTAAAAATGGTATATAAATGTTTTTGTTCAAATGTTAAACTAAAATCAGCCTCATGTCTTCAATACATAAATTCCCAATACAAATTTTTATAATTTTTGAAAAAATAAAAATTCAAACATGAACTTCAAAATCAAACTTACCCAATAATTATTTTATCCATTTACCAAAAAAATGGTTATTTAATATAAATAATTTATTTAAATTTGAGTTATTTTTTTGAAATTCTAGCCTAACAGATTTATCTGCGATAGATTATTCTAACTTTAATGATAAAAGTAATAGTAATAATTTTTTTTTAAAAGATGGCTTTGTGTTATTTTTTCTATACTATTTTTTTTTTTTAAAAATAAAATTAAATATAACTGTTTCCTTTAAACCTTTTTCTAAAGAATCTTTAAAGTCAATTGACTTAATATATTTTAATGCTAATTGGTTAGAGAGAGAGGCTTCTGAGATGTTTGGAATAAACTTTATTTTTAAAAAAGATTTAAGAAAACTTTTGCTTGATTATTCTGGTGTCGATAACCCTTTAATAAAAAACTACCCGTCAGAAGGTTTTTTAGATATTTTTTATAATTTTTTTGAAGATCAAGTACTATTAACAACTAATATTTCTAATGAGCTTTAAAATTAAACAATTAAAAGTAGGGATATAGTTACTAAAGAGTGGGGGACATAGTTATGTTGTTTTTTATACAAAATATAATCATATTTTCATTAATATTTTGGGCTTTGACAGTTGTTGGTAGTTTTTTTTATAAAAAAAAAAACCATAAATCAAAAAAACATTTTTATGAATGTGGTTTTAAATCTATCGCTGATATAAATATACAAATAAATCTAAACTTTGTAATGATATGTGTTTTTTTAATTTTATATGATATAGAGTTTACTTTCTTATTTCCTTTTCTCTTTAATATTTGGTTTTTATCTTACTTTCAATTATTTATTTTTATTTTATTTGTGTTTTTTATAGTTATATCTCTATACTATGATATTTTAACAAACTCATTAAGCTGGCAATATTAAATAAATAATTTTAAAAGCGTTGGTTGCTTAATAATATAGAACCTTATTTTTAAATCGCTTTCTTTGAAAAATATTATAAATATTAGCAACATGAGAGAGGAATTGTTAAAGAATAACACAATACGCAAGAGTCATAAAAACAATTTAAATTTAATTTTCAATTTTTTTAAAAAGTATAATAATAATAAAACTTTAAGCAAAAATGACTTAAAAAAAGAAGTTTTTAGAATAAGGGAGGTTAACAATACACGTTTCGGTGAGAAAACTTTAGATAAGATAGATTGAAGGTTGAAAAACTTAAACCTTGAAAATTTAAATAAAAGAAATGTAAAAAAAAAAGAAGTAATAATTAGAGATTTTAATTTAAAAGAGTTAGGTATCAAATTCTTTAGAAAACTGAACGAAAGGCTTTCTAAATTAGAGCTTAAACATAAAAGAAATAAAGAGTTTGAAATAAATATGCTAAAAATAAGGGATTTGATGTTTTTAAAAAAACTAAATAAGTTAAAAAAAAAATTCTCATATGCTAAAGTTTTTAAAAAGTCTTTTAAATTGATTAGGGATTCTCTTTTTTTAACAAAGTATTTCTATTACCTTCGTAATAATAATTTAGTTTTTAAAAATTTTAGGTTGTGTAGCTATTATAAATTTCTTATTAATTCAAAATCTAAATGATTTTTAACTTCTAAAAATAATATAATAGTAAGAATTTTAAAAAAAAAATTATATTACTATTTAGTTTTAATAGTAAACAGTAAGGTAATTACAGTAGTTAGTATAGGTGTTTTATTAAAATTTTTTTCAATTGAGGATAAATTTAAAAAAAAGCACCCAAAGTCATTTAATTTACTTATAACAGTTATTAACAATATATATAGCAAATTCCATAGCATATCTAAAAATAAAATTTTAGTTATTGATTTCGCAGATAAAAATACCTTTTTTTTTATTAAAGAGTTGAAAAAAATAGTTTTTAAAAGTAAATTTTTTATCCTCAGTATGGGTTTAAGTTATGGGGAGTATAAATCTAAAAAATACAAAAGCATAAAAAAAAGACAAACAAAAGATAATGTAGAGCTTTACTTAAAAGACTTAAAAAGTTTAAATAAAAAGAATATTTTAAAAAAATTTAGAAGGCAATTAAAAAAAAAATAAAATTAACAACAATAATATTTTTATAATAAATTTATTAGTTTTAATATTTGTCGATTGTAGTTTATTGCTTTCATATAAATTTTTAATTATAACCTCCTTCTTTTTAGAAAATTTTTTAGAAAATTATAATACTAAAATATCTATATTGCAACTAATAATATTAAAATTAAACTCCCATTTTAATACCTTCCTGATGTGTTTTATATCTTTTTTCCATTTTTTTAATATAAATTTATTTAAATATTCTTATTTAATTTTTATTTTTTTTATTGAATCCCTTTTAACGTGTAAAATGTTTAACCCAATAAAAATTTTACTTAATAAAAACACTATAAATCTCGAATTAATAAATGGCCTTCTCCTAATACACCCGTTTTTATTATATTTCGCCTGTTGCTATATAATCAGTTTTTTTTTAAGAAATAGTCTTTTTTTTAAAAACAACTTACTATATCTTTTTTTAAATAAATCGAACACATTTGAAATTATGATTTTATTATTAATTATAATGTTATCGATAACTTTAGGTTCTTGGTGAGCTGAGCAGGAGTTAAGTTGGGGTGGTTGGTGAAGTTGGGATATTATAGAGTTGATATCTTTACACTATTTATTTTTATTTTTATTTTTCATCCACTTACCTAAAAAATATCTAAAATATAATTATGTTTACGCAAATATATTTGCTAATTTTATAATTTTTACTTTTATTATAAAATTTAACTTTTTAGACTCAATACATAACTTTTTATCTATCGACTCCTCTTTCCAAAGTTTTTATGAAATTGTTGTTTTTTATTTATTATTTACCTTTATAATAAATAATTTTAAAATTTTTACAAAAAAGGCTTTTTATAACCTAAATCAAGTAAATATCTTATTTTATTTTTTTTTTTTTATAAATTTACTTACTTATACTTATATATTTTCAGAGTTTTTTTTGATTTTTTATAAAAAATCTACATTATTTAACTTATTATTTAAGAATATAATGTTTATTAAAATATTATTTAGTTTATTTATTTTACTGATTATTAATTATTTTCCTTTAAATTTTTTTTTTATATCTTATTTAGAGCATATGCACGCACTATTGTTTTTTAAGGCTAAGGATATGTCTGCTGGCTTTATACATTTTATTTTTATTGTGCTGGCGTTTTATATAAATTACATTCATATGCATATATATACCTTTTTAAATACTAAAAATATTTTTTTATTAGAATCATTTTCAAGTTCTGACTTTTTCTTTAATTATAGGAATAAATTTTTTGTAAATATGAATATTAAAGAAAAATATATATTTAAAGGTAAAGGTATTTTTTTAAAAGATATATTCTGCATTGACCCATGTTCTTGGGAAAATCCAAATAACGCTAAGACTATTTTTTTAAATCTAAACTTGAATTCTATATTCAAACTTTTTTATATTTATATCATCTTTAATTTCATATTTTTTAAAATACTGCGTTATTTGTTTTTTTAAATAGCTATTATTAGTAATAATAGTTTTAGTGCTTGCATTCATTTTTAACGCCCTAAACCATACAACAACCCCAAGTGTACTTTTTAAAGTTAATTTATGGTTTTTTTTAAATGTCCAGGTTTATAGGAATAAATTTTCAAATATTATTTCTTATTATATAAGCCATATGAATAATTGTAAGCTTAAAAAAGTAAAAATTTTTTATAAAAAAAAAGACTTTGAAAATTTTTTTTTATACTTTTTAGTTTATATTGTAGTATTTATACTAGTTCTAATTTTTATATGTATGTAATTTGTTATGATCAATTTTAAGTGTCTGCAAAAATTAATTCTAATAACGCGTTTCCAGTTTCTTTTAAAAAAAGAAAAAATACTGGATATAGTTTAAAAAAAACCTCTTTTGGACTATCTTCTTTAAAACTAAAAAAATCGTTCTTATTAGAAAATATATATTTAGTTTTTTTAAAAAAAAAAATAAAAAAATTTGTAAAAAAAAAAACTAAAAAAGCTAAGGTTTGATTTTTTTTAATTGAAAATTACCCAATATCTAGAAAAGGAAAAAATACCAGAATGGGTAAAGGTAAGGGTAATTACATAAGAATGGTTACAAGGGTAAAGAAAAATAAAATTTTACTAGAAATTAATAATATCAATACAATTTTTTTAAAAAAGATTAGATTATTTTTTAAAAAAAAAACAGGTTTAGATTTAATAGTAGATTTTAAAAAAATTAAACAAGTTATCTTTAGAAAAAGAAATATCTCATTTTATAACTCTTATAGAAGGTTTTAAGGTTATCAGTTATATAGGTGTTATTTTTTTATTTTTTTAATACTAAATTTATTCTACTCGTGCAGTCTGGTTTTTATTTTGATTTTTTTTTAAAAAAGGTTGGTGAAATTTTTTTAAAAAATGTTTTTATTTACTCAGCTTTATTCTTTGGGGAGAAATATATTATAGAGGTTTTGACTAAAAAAATTATTGATAATTATATATTTTTTAACAACAGTAACTTGTATTTATCTTCCTTAAGTCATTATAATTTTTTTAACATAACTATTTCTATAATATTTTATTTTATATTTGTTTTATTAACATCTTTTTTAATTTTCTAATTTTTTTAAGACTAAATTTAGTAGATTTTGTTTAAAATAAGTTTATCCTTTTTATGTAATTTTAAACCTACCACCTTGGTAAAAAAAAAAAATTTAAAAAAAAGAATTTTTTGTAAAAATTTTATAATTTTTTTGATGTTCCTAAGCTTTAATAAAGAGTTCAACTCTTCAATTTTTATTAAGCCTTACAAAAAAAAAAAATATTTTGCAATACTCAAAGCCCCGCATAGATTTAAAAAGAGTAGACACCTTTTATGTTTTACAAGATATGAGGTATTATTATCGCTAAAGTTTATTGACTTTCAAAACACAATCAATGATTTTTTAAAAATACCCACGCTCTTTAGGTCTTTAAATAAAATTTTTTCAAAAATTGACTCTAGTATATGCACTCAGAAAACTAAATCTTTTTTATTTAAAGGTAAGTTTGTTAAGCAATTTACTTACGCAAATTAATAGTTTTAATTTATTATGTTGTGTCTTATATCCCTTTAACATCTTTTTTATTTATGGTGCCTTTCGCTTTATTTTTTAAATTAACTTTAGAGTTTTTCTTTAAAGTTAATACTTTTTTAAATTTAAAGGTCTTTTGTAAAGATAAGCTTAGGTATACTGGAGATTTAAAAAAAAACTTCTTTCAAAGCTACATAAATTTAAATATAATTATAGTTTATTTTTTTTTACTTAATTTTTTTTTATTAAAGGGTTGATCTTCAGAATTTTTTTTTGATAATTTAATTTTAAATAACTTTAATATCAACGTATTAGTTTTAGTATACTTGATAACTTTAAATTTATTATTATTTTATAAAAATATTTTTTTGCAGAAAACTAATTACTCTAATGATTATTTTTTTTCAATCATAAATATTTTAATATTTATACCTTTTATATTTTTTTCAAATAATGTTTATTCTTTCATATTTTTTTTAGAATTTTTAACTGTATTGATTTTTTATAAATTAGTAGTGTCTAAAACTAACTCTACCGAATTTTTTAAAAAAAAAAAAAACTTTTTTTTTTCAAAAAAATATATAAATATGCTTTTTTATCAATTTTGGGTAACTTTTTTCTCTACCATATTTCTTTTTTTTTTTTTAAATAACATTCTATTAATGTTCGGCACTTCAAATTTTTTTTTATTAAACTTCTTGACTTTTTCTAGTATATTTTTAAATTTTTTTGGCAAAATTAATTTATTATTGGTTTCAATTTTTTTTCTTATTTTTTTTATTATTAAAATGGGTGTAGCCCCCTTACATATCTTTAAAATAGAAATTTATGAAAGTATACCTTATATATCAATTTTATTTTACACTACTTTTTATGTTAGCGTCTTTTTAATATTTTTGGTCTATTTCATTTCCAATCTATGCTCTTCTTTATTTTTTTTATCAAGTGTATTTTTATTTTTTATAATAATGGTTGGGTTTATTTATATTTTAGGTTTAATATTTAACACTCAATTTTTAAAGTCTTTTTTAGCTTATAGTACAATTATTAATATAATAAATTTTTTAAGCATATTATCAATAACATTAATTTAGTTCTTTAGGTAGTAGATTTTGAAATTTTTTAAAAAAAAAAAGTATTTAGTAAAAAAAAAACCCTATGACTTAAAAAATAAAGATGATTTTTACTCTATTGTTGGTTTTAGAAAAGAAATTTTTTTTTTTAATAAAACTAATTTTAATTATTTAAGCAAATTTATAAATATAATATTAAAAAAAGGAAAAAAATTAAAAATAAATTTAATATTGTCTAAAGTGTTTAGCTACTTTTTTTATATAGTTTCTTGCAATAATTTTTTTTTAAATGATTATTGTAATAACTTAGATATATTTAAGTATACATTTAAAGCTAATAAAAATTTTTTTTTCGTCAATGCTATCTTTAAAGTAATAGTGTCTAGTTTATTGCCCAGCTTTAAAATAAAGTCTACTAAAGTTAATAAAAGAAAAAACCCTGAAATTAAAGATAAGTATACTATGAAAGCAGAATATGTTTTTAAAAAAGATAGAAAAAATATGTCTTTGAAATGATTATCAATTTATTCAAACACTTTTCTTGATAAGAAGTTTTCATCTAGATTATTTAAATCTATATTTTATACATATACAGAAGGGACTTCGTCATTTCTTTTTTTTAAAAAAGTTTCGATATATAACTTCTATATGCAGTCAAAAAAAAAAAAAGATAAATTTTAATTATATAAAAACTATGTTATTAGTTTCAGCAGTTAAGATTTTGGTTTTAGGCGGTTGCATGTTGCCAATCGGGTGTGGAGTTTTGGGTACTGGTATTTTATTTTCTTGCTATAACTTAGCTGTTTCAAGAAATCCAGAAGAAGTTGAAACATTATTTAATGCTACTTTAATGGGATTTGCTTTAATGGAAACATTTATTTTCTTATCTTTTATTGTAGGTTACTTAATTTATTTAACATAAAACTCTAAATAATTCTATTTTGAATAATAATTTACCTTTTAACTATGTATTTTATATATGCTTAATAGCTTATATATTTTTATATAAATTCGAATAGTAATCTTTCGTAAAGTTTAAATAGATAATAGTTTAATTAACTATGTTTGCCATAGTTATTTAATAAGTGCTAAATATAATAATATATGGTGTTGCTATTTTTTTTATTAAGTGGTATTTTTTATGAGTTAGTTATTAAAAAAATAACTTAAAATAATTTATTTATATACTTGAATAAATTAACCCAACTAATATAGTATTTGGAAAAAAAAAATGATATGAGTATAATTAATTATTTTAACTAAGTGAGCTGGGTAGTGGGTTTTTATATAACTCAGCCAACTTTATTTAATATAACCTACCCAATATCTTAACTAGCTGTTTTTACTATAACTATTTAATAGGTGCTAAATATAACAATGTATAGTGTTGTTATTTTTTTATTAAATATTGTTTTTTATCAGTTAGTTATTAAAAAAATAACTTAAAATAACCTGTTTGCGCTTAAATAACTTGGCCTAAGTGATATAGTATTTTAAAAAAATAAAAATTATATGAATATTATTAAAATTAATTATTTTAATTTAGGTAGTGAGTTTTTATATAAAAGATTTAATAATAACTTAAATAGCTGCCTTTGATGTAACTTTTAATAGTATTAAATGTAGTAATATATAATATTATTGTTTTTTTTATTAAGGTATAATTTTATATAAATTAGTTATTAAAAAAGTAATTTACTTACCCTTAAATAAATTTAACTAAATTATTTTAAACAACATAGTATATTTGTAGTATATTTGAAAAGTACTAAAATTATTATATTAATTTATGAGTAATCGTATATTATTATAATAACACAAAAATATGAAACTAACAGTGATATAATAATGAATGGGTGACCGAAGATTATTATAATAACACAAAAATATGAAATTAATAGTAATATAGTTATAAAAAATAAATTAGTATTGCGTAACATATTGTTTTAATTTATGAATAATCATACATTATTATAATAACACAAAAACACGAAACCAACAGCGATATAATAATGTATGAGTAATCGGAGATTATTATAATAACACAAAAATATGAAATTAATAGTAATATAGTTATAAGAAATAATTAGTCTGGGTAATGTATTATTTCTTAGTTAGTAAGCTTTTATACAAAAAATTTAATAATAACTTAACTCACTGCCTTTAATGTAATTTTTAATAATATTAAACATAGCAATATATAACATTATTATTTTTTTTTAAAAGGTATAATTTTACACAAATTAGTTACTAAAAAGGTAATTTATTTACTCTTAAATAAATTGGACTGAATTATTTTAAACAACGTAGTATATTTGTAGTATATTTGAAAAATACTAAAATTATTATATTAATCTATAAGTAATTATATATTATTATAATAACGCAAAAATACGAAACTAACAGCGATATAATAATGTATGGGTAACCAGAGATTATTATAATAACACAAAAATATGAAATCAACATTAATATAGTTATAGGATATACTCATACCATTTTTTTTTTAAATACTATGTTAATTAGATTAATTTATTTAAGTATATAAATAAATTATTTTAAGTTATTTTTTTAATAATTAAGTGATGAGAGATACTACTTAATAAAAAAAATAACAACGCTATATATTATTATATTTAGCACTTATTAAATAGCTATGGTATATATATAGTTAGTCAAGCTATTATCTATCTAAATTTTATGGAAGATTGCTATTTGAATTTATATAAAAATATATAAGCTATTAAGCATATGTAAAATTTATAAAATAAATTGGTCTGCGCAATATATTATTTTAAAAAAATAAAAATGATACGAAGGTAATTAAAATTAATTATTTTAATTAAGTGCTAGGCTTTTATATATATTTTATATATAAATCAGCCTAAATAACATAATATTTAAATAAAAAAATAAAAATGATATTAAGGTAATTAAAATTAATTATTTTAATTAAGTATCAAGCTTTTATATAAACCGGTCTAAGCAACATAATATTTTAAAAAAAATAAAAATGGTATAGATATAATTAAAATTAATTAAGCAGTAAATTTTTATATAAAAAGTTTGATAATAGCTTTAACTAACCATCTTTAATATAACTTTTAATAATATTAATATATAATATTAATATTTTTTTTACTAGTGTGTGATTTTTTACAAGTTAGTTACTAAAAAAACAACGCAGTATATTTGTAGTATATTTGAAAAACACTAAAATTATTATATTAATGTATGTATTAATGTATGAACAATAATATATTATTGAAATTAATTAAGTAGCAAGTTTTTATATAAAAAGTTTGATAATAGCTTCAACTAACTACCTTTAATAATATTAATATATAATATTATTATTATTTTTTTATTAGGGTGTAATTTTTTACGAGTTAGTTACTAAATTGTTTTAAACAGCGTAATGTATATGTAGTATATTTGAAAAACGAAACCGGTAGTGATTTAATTATAAAAAAAATAATTATCTTAAACAATTAAAAAACTTTTATAAAAAGTTTATACAATAGCTTAGTTAACTACCCTTACTATAATTATCTAATAGTATTAATATAGTTCAAAGTGAAGTTACTTTTTCTACTAAAATGTTATTTTTTATCAGTTAGTTGTTAAAATACCAAAGGGCTTCGATCCAGTAGTGTTATAAAAAGGTTTTTAAAGCCTTAACATTCAAAAAACCTATAACCTTTTTAAAATATTGTGTTATATGTGACCAGGTTTAACATCTAAAAGCCTTTTTTAAAATTTCGCATTGGTGATATGTAATATATAAAGAAAATAAAGTAATTCTAGATGTATAAAAAAAATAAAGTAATGCTAGATATATAAAAAAAATAAGTTAATG
>TARA_B110000503_G_C7172473_1_pt1 | contig 12169 bp, 5 predicted proteins | sample TARA_B110000503 | Tara Oceans TARA_B110000503 (sample SAMEA4397472) | marine metagenome | biome: Polar Biome; feature: [SRF] surface water layer (ENVO:00010504); material: water (ENVO:00002006), including particulate matter (ENVO:01000060) such as... | depth 5 m
ACACGTTTACATCAGTATAACTATCGCTATAAATAGAAATAACGTCATCTGAAGCAACCGAAGGTGCAGCAGCAGCAGCAGCAGGAGCATCTGATGGTAAGTTATAGAAATATAGATTATCTATCCAAATTTTTGAGGCACTACCATCCCAAACTAACTGCATGAACTTAGCAGTGTCATTTGTGTAGTCAGAAAGTGGAATATCTACACTTACCCACTCCCCTTTTGTAATAGCATCAACAGAAACAAGCGCTTCTTTTTTAGGATCTCCATCACCATAAGCTGTATTAACTAATTTTAAGCCTAGCTTGGTTGCGTCTACTGTCCAATAATCAAAATGAACATAAGTTTTACCTGTAAGAGCTGTGCCAGGATCGTAGTTAGTTACCAAACCTGAATAATTTAAGTTTTGATATAAAAGAGTTTCATTACCCTCAATTTTGACAGTTTCTAATGTTGTTGATTGACCCCAATTAGGATTCCACTCAGACACATTTACATTAGTATACTGGTTACTAAAAATTGAAACTACATTGTCTGGATGAGCAAGTGGTTTAGGAGCTGCTGTTAAAGGTTCTGTAACTTTTGCATCTTGTGAAAAATCATCAACATAAAAAGTCCAGTCATCACCACCTTCACCCATAGTTCCTAAATCAAAGAACCAAACTATTTTTCTATATTCTTTAGATGAATCAATAGCACTCATATCAAAAATAACCTCTTCCCAACCTTTATTTCCAGATAAAGTTGCTGAAATTTCTCCGCTGTTTACAGCGGCATCATCGATGTTTTCTAGTTTCATCGTCATAGTTCCTCCGGCTCTAGGAGACCAAACCTTAACTTTAATTTGATTTTTTATAGATAAATCTTTTATTGGATTAGTAGTTGTAATGACATTTCCTGCCCAAGTTTCTCCAGCTCCTTTAACAACTTTTCCAACTTTAGCTGATGAATTTCCAGATGAATCAGGATTGTCGATAACACTATTACTTGTTCCTCCAAAACTTATAAAAACATTCGTGTCAAAACTCTCAAAGTCTACAGGCAATAAGGTTTCTGTAAACATAGTTACCGTTTCTGTTTTTTCAGTTGTAGCAGAGCCACCACTAAAAGCAATAACTTTTACATCATAATCACCTCCAGTTGGATAAGTATAATTTACCGATCCATCAACAGCTAACTCAACAGGATCTTCTCCTTCTATTCCAAAGTATACGTGAAAATAAGTTGCAAAATCAGCTTTAGCTGAAACCGTAAGAGTTAATGCTTCAGGTGCTAGTATTAAAGTTAAATTTTCTGGTGCTCTGAAAGAAACTGTTAATGGCACAGTAGCAGATGTCTTTAATCCATTAAGTCCATTGGCCGTTAAACTAACATCAAATGTGCCTTCAGTATAAGTATGACTAACACTTGTGCCAGGCATAATATCATTAGCTGCATCTGAAGAGCCATCACCAAAAGAATTAATGACAAAACTAGTAGCTCCTTCTGCTTGAGGAGTAATGGTTACTAAACCTGTATTATCTTGAGTAATTACAAAATTAGCAGTAACGTTTGCAGGAGCTTCGATTACAAAATCAACTTCCTCCAAAAAATCCTCTTGACAACCAATAAAGGCTGTGATCAAGAAAAAAAATGTAAATATTTTATTTATTTTTTTCATATTATTTATTTATAAAATTAGTATCCTGAATTTTGAATTAACCCAGAAATATCAATTTCTGTTTGAGGAATTGGAAATACTTCATGCTTTCCAGCAACAAAGCCTGATATTTTAGTAGAAGCTTCTCCTGTTCTTACTAAATCAAAAAATCTGTGACCTTCCATAGCTAGCTCTAATCTTCTTTCTTCCCAAATTTCACTAGTTAAAGCAGTTCCTGTGGAAGAAGAAGCTTTTGAATCATCTCCAAATGCTCTAGCTCTAACTTGATTTAAATAATTTTGAGCTTTAGTATCCTCTGAATTCGATTTTCTGTTATTAGCTTCAGCAGCCATTAATAGAACATCCGCATATCGAATCGCTCTATAATTATTTTCATAATTCAATTCTTGTTGAGCAGCACTCGAACCAGCTCTTGGAATATATTTATGATTATAATATCCTGTGTGTTCATACGCAGATGTATATTCTGCTCCAGTTTCAGCTGCCCAAGCAACTATATCTAATACGGCTGTTTTCTTTCTTTTGTCTCCATTAGCATAAGCATCAAAAAGATCTTTGGAAGGAAGGTTAAAACTCCATCCTGCAGCGTAAACCGTACCGTTATATCCTCTAATTCCGTGGTGAATAATACCAAAACTTCCTTCAGATCCTTGAGGAAATCCCCAATCCCACCAGTTAGAATTTTTAGAATGTTGCACTTCAAAAACAGCCTCAGGTCCATTTTCACCCGATGTTAAAAACACATCTTGCGGATTATCAGGAAGCGTGTAAAGTCCAATCAAAGGCTCTAAAATATTAGCTGCCTCATCAAATTTATTTTGATATAGATAAACTTTACCAAGTAAAGCATGAGCAGTAAAAGAAGTAGCTCTACCATCTGTACTTTTTGAAGCTGGGAGTACAGCTATAGCTGCTTGTAAATCTTTCTCAATTTGAGAATAAACATCTGCTTTTGGAGATCTTGATAAAGTAGCAGAATCTCCTGCAGTTAATCTTGATGTAGTAAATAACGGAACATCACCAAAAATTTTAACTAGTTCAAAATAAAAATAAGCTCTTAAAAATTCTACTTCTCCATAAAGCTCAGCTTTTCTAGAAAACTGCATTTTATCTTTATTTTCAACTAAGTAGTTAGCTCTATTAATGCCTTCATACATCCATTTCCAAGTTGAAGTTAATTGATCGTTAACTGGATCATGAATCATGTCATCGATTTTTTGTAATCCAACAACATCAGTAGCACTTTCTCCACCGCATAATGAGTTGTCAGAAGCTATATCTCCAATCATTATACTATAAATATTCCATTGAAGAACGTCGTAAGTTCCAATCAAAGCTGCTTCATAATCAGCAGAAGTTTTAAAATAATCATCTGCAACGATAGTATATCCTTCAGATGCTTCATAGTCAACGTAATCTTCACAGCTAAAAAAACCTAAAGAAAGAATGATAATTAAAATGTTATTAAAAAATTTATTTTTCATGTGATATATTTTTAAAATTTAAGATTTAAACCAAGTGAAATAATACTTGGAGAAGGGTATGTTCCTCTATCCACTCCTGTATCAAGGACTGGACTTCCACCGTTTGAAATTTCAGGATCATAACCCGTGTAGTCAGTGAATGTAAAAGCATTTTTAGCAAGAGCATAAACTCTTAAACTACTAAGGCCTAACTTAGAAGCTGCAGTTTCAGGAAAATTATATCCAAACTGAATATTTTTTATTTTCACAAAACTTCCGTCTTCAACGTATCTATCAGAAGCTCTACTATTATTGTTAGCATCTACAAAAGAATATCTAGGCTCTAAATTGCTGGTGCCTTCACCTGTCCATCTATTTAAAACTGAAGCAAATTTGTTAGTATAGTTTAAACCTCTTTCGTAACCTCTAAAAATATCATTTCCAACAGAAGCGTAAGTAAAAACTGCCAAGTCAAAGTCCGAAACTGTTAAAGCAAAATTCCAACCCAATGTAAAGTCAGGGAATGGGTCTCCTATTTTAGTTCTGTCTTCAGCATCAATTATTCCATTACCATCAACGTCAACAAATCTAATATCTCCTGGTTGGGCATTTGATTGAGTGGCATGATTAGATACGTCAGCTTGATTTTGGAAAATGCCATTAGTTTTATAACCCCAGAATATACCAGGTGATTCACCTTGTCTAAATTGAGTTAAATTAGTATAAGGAATTCCGTAACCACTTCCCCAAATATACTTATCTCCATTATTAATTTCTTTAACTAAATTTTCAGCAGTCGTAAAATTAAACGTTGTATTGAAACTTATGTTTTCTGTGATTTCATCGCCATACGATAAACTAATTTCATATCCTTTTGTTTCGGTTTTACCAATGTTTGCTACTGGATAGCTTGGAATACCTAAATAAAGTGATAACGTTGGACTAAATAATAAGTCATCAACTGTTTTAATAAAATAATCAGCCGTAAATTTAAGTTTAGAATCAAACATTCTTAAATCAACCCCAATGTTTGTCTGTGTTTGATTCTCCCATGAAACATCATTATTAGGAATCCCTAATAATGTCGATCCTGAATAAATAGTTTGTCCAAATGTGTATTTTGGAAAAGTTGAAATAGTTCCAAATTGAGGAGAAGCATTGTCATTACCTACAGTTCCGTAACTGGCTCTTAATTTTAAAAAGTCAATAGTTGAGGAATTGAAGAATTCTTCATTTGATGTTACCCAACCTATAGATGCAGAAGGGAAAATTGCAAACTTATTATTTATTCCAAAACTTGTTGAACCATCTCTTCTAACTGTTAAAGAAGCTAAATATTTCTCTTGAAAATCATACTCTACTCTTCCCATTAGAGAAACACTTCTACTAACACTCTGCCAAGAAGAAGTAGATTGATCTTCAATACCACCAGAAGCTGAACTTAAATCTGCATAAGTCCAAGAATTAAAAGGAACATCAACATTGCTTCCACTAAGACCATTGTTTGTTCCTTTACCAATTGTAAATCCTGCAAAAACATTGAAATTATGTTCATCGTTCAAACTAAAATCATAATTCCCAAATAGTTCATATGAATAGTTAAACCAATTTTGTTTGGTTTCAGAAACTCTGTTATGATCATCTTCTGTCCTAGGTGTTAAATCTATATTTGCGTTAGTTCTATTATGCCCTATTCCATAAAATTGAAGTGGAGTAAAACCCTTTTGTTGTTGCCAAACACTAGAATAACCTAGTCTAGAAGTGATTTTAAAATTATCCATTAATTGATATTGTAATTCTATTTTACCAATCAATTTATCTGTTTTATTATCACTGTATGAGTTAGAAACTCCAGCAAGTGGATTGATAACTTCTTGAGTAATAGTGCTACTCATTCCATACGCTTCAAAAGGCATCTGTTTAACAGTAGGATCAAAATTTAAAGCATTAGAAATTTGATTTCCACCAAGACCATTTCCTTGAAGATTAGAATACTTTGTATGAACAATCGCTTTTAAATTATCTGAAATATCAGAAGAAAAGTTAGCCGTAAAGGTTGCTACATCAAAAAAGTCTTTGTCTCCTCCAGCTGCAACACCTTCTTGTGATGTGTAACCTACAGAAAGAAAATATGTTGTTTTATCACCTCCTCCAGAAGCAGAAAAATTAGTGGTCGAAATAGGAGCAGGCTCAAATAATTTTTTTTGCCAATCAGTACCTACACCTAAATTTGAAATGTCAGAAAAAAGTATTGGTCCACCAGAAGATACACTACCCTCATTTAAAATAGCTGCATATTGTGAAGCATTTAAAACATTTATATATTTCGTAACATGCTGCATACCAAATGAAGTATCTAATGAAAAAATTGTTTCTTGATTTTTATTTCCTGATTTTGTAGTAATAACTATTACACCATTCCCACCTCTAACTCCATAAAGAGCAGTTGTAGAAGCATCTTTTAAAACTGTTAAACTTTCAATATTAGCAGGATTAATAGCATCCATATCAAATAAAGAAGAATTAATACCGTCAATAACAACTAAAGGATCAGTTCCTGAAAAAGAAGTAATCCCTCTTATTAACACTGAAGGCTTGCCACCAGGAGAACCGCTAGAAATAACATTAAGCCCAGCTTGACCTTGTAAAGCATCTTCTACTCTTAGTGGCTTAAGTTTCTCAACGTCATCACTAGAAACAACTGAAACTGAACCAGAAATATTAGATGATTTCTGACTACTATAACCAACAAGTATTACCTCATCTAAAGATTCGACATCTTCCTGTAGATAAACCATAAGGTTTAGTGGATTACCAATAGTAACTTCTTGAGTTATATAACCAATGTAAGAGAATTGAATAACGTCTCCAATAGAAACTCCCTTAAGACTAAAATTTCCATTAAAGTCTGTAGTTGTACCTGATTGAGAACCGCTAATTACAACACTTACACCGGGTAAAGGACCATCAGTAGATGCATCCAATACAGATCCATTTAAAGTAACATCTTGAGCTACCATAATAAAAGATCCAAATAAGATAATTAAGGATAAAAATTTTGTTTTCATATATTGTTTTTATTTAATAAAATAAACTTAATCGAAATAAATTGTATGGCAAACATAAATAACCTATACAGAATTGTCAAAATCACATTAAAAAGAATGCAATCTTATCAAAAACATAAATTAAAGGTGTTAAATGTTGTTAAAATGACAATAAACAGGGTTATAAACTAAATCTCAATGTAATTTAAAACAAAACATGTAAAGGTAATGTTAAGTTATTTTTATAAAATTATTAATTTTTATAAACTTAACAAATGGTCCGTAAGTCCCTCATTACGCGTAAGGTTCATCTTTTTTCGAAGTCTATATCTCTTAATTTCTACGCTACTTAAAGAGATATTTAGTAAAGGTGATATATCTTTTGAAGAAAGGTTTAAACGTAGATATGCACATAGTCTTAAATCATTATTTGTAAGCGAAGGATGCGTTTGTTTAACTTTTTTTAGAAAATCTTGATCAGCGTTGTTAAAAGCTTCTTTAAAAAACTTCCAATCATCTTTGTTGTTAAGATTTCTATCTATCATTTTAATTACAGAGAAAACATTTTTAGTAGGTTCAATTTTTTTAAGATCCAATTTTATCTTACTTAAAAATTGATTCTTCTTAATCATGCTCATTGTTGAAATAGCCAACTCTCTGTTCTTTGCCTCTATATCATCTTGTAATTTATTGTTTTCAATAGAAATAAGAGCCTGCTTCTTTTCAATTTCTTTTAGTTTTAATTTATTTTGATTAACTCTAATGATCTTTTCTTCTTTGTTCCTATAGAACTTAATGTAGGCTCTATTAATAAGGAAAATGGCAATTAACAATGTCAAAATGTAATTCGTAATCATAAAGTTTGACCAGTACCATGGAGGTTGTATAGAAAACTCAAAAGTTTTTTCATCAGATGATACAACTCCGCCAAAATAGGATTTAACTTTGAAAAAGTAATCGCCAGGCTTTAAATTGCTAAATACAATTTCTGAATCTTCTGTAAGGGGGCTCCACTGATCTAAATAACCTTCTAATAAATATCGATATTCTACTGTTTGAAATTTATAATAATTCCTGGTATTAAAACTAATCTTTACATTATTATAATTATAATCTAATTCAGCTCTATTAAATAAGTTTAGTGCAACTGTATTGTTATTAATCTCACTAGCTTCGACTTTTTCAATTATTATATCTGGAGTAACTTGAGAATAAGTTTCTAAATTAAAATCTATATATCCGTTGTTAGTCCCTAATATATAGTGCTTATCTTTTGTTATTGAAATATTTTCAAATACTGTTTTTCTTAATTTTTCAGGAAACAAAATAGACTTAATTTTTCTTTCATTGGAAACAAAATCTTTAGTCATATAGTTCATGTAACTTTTCGAAAACATCCAAAACTTACCGTCATCATCGTTAATTATTATACCATTAATCAATTCTTTTGAAGACAATTCTGAAAGTAAAGCATCTTTCTCAAAATTATCACTCTTGGAATTATATTTATAAAACCCTTTATCATAATTATAATAAATATTGTCATCAAACTTCCCTAAGCTCACGTTACCTCCAATAGAAACCGAAGTATCTATTTTGACATTTAATAAATCGTTATAATCTTTAGAAAAAGAAAGACTATATACTCCTTTATATCCATGACTTACAATTACTTTTTTATTTTTAGCAATCTCAAAAAGCCTAGAAGAAGTCTCAAAACCATTTATTTTATTTCGAACTTTCCATCTGCCATTATCTTTTTCTAAAATTTTAAAACCATAATAACTACCCTCTAAAATTAAATTAGATTCATCAGGGATTGCTCTAAAAGCCCAGCTTCCAGAAGTTTCATCAATTTTATATGCTTGGTTATTAAGGACTTGAAACGCCCCTTCATTATGCCCACAAAACAACTGATCATTTATTACAGATAAACTCCAAACTTGACCAGACGTGTTCTCTATTATTTTAAAAGGGTCAGTAGAATTATATTTTTTATAAAACAGCCCTTGATTAGTTCCAATATAAAGAAAGTCATTATAGTGTTTAGAAGCATAAACAGTGCCTAAGACTCCATCGTAATCATTAAAAATCTGAAACGGAGATTTACTGTTTATTACAGAAATCCCATTATCCAGGGCTAACCAAATATTCGAATTCAAATCTTCAAAAACTGATAAAACAGTATTATTTCCGATCCCTCTTGATTTATCAATAGTATTTAAATAAGATCCTTTGTCATTTAGTAAAATAACTCCCTGACCAACTGTGCCTATTGCGAAGCTATTGTCTTTTAATCTAATGGCGCTATAAACAATATTTCCTTCATTTAAAATATTAGAAGAAATATTCCAAGGCAACAATACTCCATTTGGATATAATTCAAAAGATTCTAATTCATCAGTAATTAAAATAAGGTTTTTATTATTCTTAAACATACTAACGATATGATGAGAATTATTACCATCAATTAACCTAAGGTCACTTGACAAGAGGACTTTATCACCATTTTGAAAAATATACAGTCCAGATTTTGAAGTAAAATAGAGTCTTGAGTCAACAATAAAAGAATTAGATATTTCTTCATTAGGATCAAAAAATTCTATTTTTTCTGAAACCTTATTAAACATTATTAATCTTGACAATGATTGAAAAATAATCCAATCATCATAATCTAAGACATCCCAAAACTCCTCATCAGTATCAATAATTAATTTTGATTTTTCAACCAAAGAAGTGTAGACGTATGAGCCTTTATTTGTTTTTTCCCAATATCCAAAATCCTGATATGATCCAGTGTAAACTCGATTGTCTATGAATTTTGTCGAACGGATAATAGAACCATTTTTGGAAAAGAACATGTTCCATCTAGAACCATTAAAGGTTAGAAGACCTGAACTATTGGCAATAAAGATTTCTCTATCCTTAGACTGGGTAATCATCCAGTTTTGGTTGGCTCCGTTATAATCTTTAGGCAAATAAGATTGTATAGGTGGCAACAACTGGGACTGCATGCTAAATGAAAGCAGACTGAATAATAAAAAATGTTTTAAATATCTTTGATAATCAAGCACTTAAGTATTTTTAGATAGTATTTAAACACAAACTTATAATAAATTAAATTAATCAAATAAAAACAGATATGTATAGGTTCATATTAGCACAGTAATGAATATAAAAAAGCAGTAATTATATAAAAAGTAAAATCCATAAAGTAGCCAAGCCAACAGCAAGTACGTTCACAGCAACAAATTACTAACTGATATGTTATCGGCTATAATCAAAGCTCCAACTGTCCGTCAGGAAAGTGGCCTTCCAGCTAAAAAATAATCTTCTGCACATTTATTTTTTCCGTCTTTTTCTCATGAAATACATAAGGATATACTTTACAATAGAATGTTTTTATGCAAAATATATATAAATACCAATCACTATGACACAAATAATTCCTCCAACAAGTTTTGTATATTTCCATGGAGTGATGTCTACCTGTTTTGTGTAATCATGCACAAAAGCATACTCTGTTGGATATAATTTTCCAATAATCAGCATAATTATAATATTCAATGTAAACAATATTGCCATTACATCTAAAAAGTGAGGATATGCCTGCGCTTCAATCAAAGCTAATTGGGCTAGATCTGTAATGTTAGATACAACAGCAGCATCCATTGCTTTATCAATAAAATAATCTTTTAAAACGAATTGACTTATAATGTATAAAATGTAATTGTTTTTTTATCATAGATGAAATTATAAATATTCAGATAATCTCAAAAGTGTTAAGACGGCACGAAATGAAAACAATAATGTCTAAAGCTGAAATGCCCATAACAATTAGCTATTTGGTTATAATTAATTTAAATGTAAATCTAGCTTATTTAAATAATTCTAATAAAAATAATTCATAGTTTTGAGTAATATGAAAAACAAAAGAAGAAATTTTTTAAAAAAAGTATGTCCCTCTGTTGCCCTTGCATTTTTTGGAGTAACTATGTTAGAGGCATGCTCATCTGGGGGTGAAGAAGATTCTTCGTCTAATGGTGGGGATAGTAGTTCTAAAGGATATACTGTTAACGGGAACACTGTTGTAATTGATTTGAATCACTCTTCATTTAGTTCATTAAACAGTAATGGCTGGATTAATTTCGGATCACAAGGAATGCTTTTATTAAAAATAGATGCTTCTACATATAGAGCATTTACTAATACTTGCCCTCATCAAGGCAATCAAAGTCAATGGAGTTATAATAGCTCAGTAGACAAGTTTGTTTGTGGTGCTCACGGAAACTCTTATCCTACTGATTGTTCGACAGCAGGCACTGCAGGTGGCGCTTTGAAATGCTATACGGCAAACTTTAATAGCGGAAAATTGACAGTTACGAAATAATAATTTTCTTGATTTATTTCTATAAAAACACATGACTAACCTAGTTTAGAATTAAATTCTTGACTGGAAATTATAGCTGATCAATGTTATTTATAATTCTTCTATTAAAGCTTAGAGCACCAATCTTATTTTTCAATCCTTTAATCCATGGCCCGTTGAATATATTATTTGTATTCAAGTATTCTTTATTAGGTAACCAGGTAACTGTAGAATATTTTTTATCACTTTTTAATTTAATTATAATTTGTTTGTCTTTTAAAATTATTCTTTTTACGTCTCCATTTATAAGAGCTGAATTCTTTTCGATACTAAAAAAAAACTGATCCTTTGAGAAATATTTAACTCCTTTTAACTCTAGGACTTCCTCTATTTCAATTGCTTGATCAAAAAGTAATGTTATTTCTTTTTTTCCACTGTAATAAGCATTCAATAATTGAGGAGGGGTAATGATAGATGTTTGTTTTTCTTCAAAAAAATCTCTAGAAACCAAAGGCAGTATTCTCTGGGCAAATTCTTTATATCCCTCATATGAAAAATGACAACCATCGTGGCCAATAACGCCTGTAGTAGACATTATTTCTACATAGTCATAGCGCTTAAAAATCTGATTTTGAATTTCACGTAATTCCGATTGAAAACTAGATCCACAGCCAGGGTGTATCTGAAATAAATATATTTTTTCTAATCCTTTATAAACTCGTTTCCAATCTTTATTTAATCTGTCAAACTTATCTGCATATGATAAATAGCGTTTGTCAGAATCTGACTCACCTTGATGGTAGAAGATAGCCTTAATTCCATTCTTAAGACCTGCTTGATCCACTCTATAAGCTAACCTGCCAAAACTAGTTTCTAGTGAACTTTTTTCAGGAAATAGCATATTTTCTTCAATAGTTGAAGAGCCACTTCCTCCGTTAATAATACATACAGGGATCTTATGTTTCTCAACTAATAATTTTGCTAATTCCATTCCCCAAACTCCAACACCATGTTGTATTTTGGTAGACCAACCACCATCATACCCTTTTTCCCATCCTTCGCCTTCGCAGTTTTTACAATTTCCAGTTGCTAAGCCCCATCTAGTTTTTTTATCAGTATCAGAATATTTTTCATAACCAGTTTTTACTCCAAAACTTCTACAAAATGGACTTGAATAATTTGATTGTAAGCTACTTGCATGAGAATTTGATTGGCCTGTAATAATATACGCATCACCACAAACTACATTATCTGCGATAAAAGAAAGTTTCTTAACACCATCGGTTTGATGATATAGCTCAAATTTATACTGAAATAAACCAGCCTTAATTATTGTTGAAAAATTAAATTTATTATTATCAATTTCAGGAACTATTTCTTCAAATAAAATTCCATCCTTATATACTTTTAAAATCAGTATGTTAATATCGTTATCCTCACTTACTGTTCCAGAAAAAACAACAGATGCGTTATCATTTTTATCCCGTGTAAATAATTGGTTTTCTTCAGGGTGTTTTTCAAGTTTTAACTGTTGAGTATAAGAACTAGTTATCAAGAAAACGAACAGGACAGTTGTAAAAAATCTAAATTTCATTATAGTTTTTATTAAATTGAATAATCCAATATA
>TARA_B110000503_G_scaffold14883_1_pt1 | contig 12164 bp, 8 predicted proteins | sample TARA_B110000503 | Tara Oceans TARA_B110000503 (sample SAMEA4397472) | marine metagenome | biome: Polar Biome; feature: [SRF] surface water layer (ENVO:00010504); material: water (ENVO:00002006), including particulate matter (ENVO:01000060) such as... | depth 5 m
TCTTCTACTTTTGATGCAGGATTACTTAGATTAAGAGGTGAAACTGGAGTGTTATATGTTGTTGATGGTGTAAAAGTGTATTCACAAACAGATATTAACACAGATAATATAGGAAACATTTCGGTACTTAAAGGTGCTTCAGCAACTGCTCTTTTTGGTGTTGACGCAAGAAATGGAGTAGTTTTAATCACTTCTAAAACAGCAAAAGCAGGACAGACAAGTTTATCTATAGATCATACCACTTCAATGACCTCTGTTTCTTTATTGCCAGATTATCAAAATGAGTATGGAGGTGGTTACTACCAAGATTGGGATACTTTTTCGTACAATCCAGCAACTGACCCTGCTGAATGGGCTGCTTTTGAAGGTCAAAAAATTCCTTATTACGCTGCGGATGAATCTTGGGGTCCAAGATTAGATGGCACTTTAGTAAGACATTGGGATTCTTGGATACCTGGTTCCCCAAGTTTCGGTGAATTAAGACCTTGGTCTCCTAATCCCGACAATGTTAAAAACTTCTTTCAAGATGCTATCACCAACAATACTTCCTTAAACTGGTCAAAAGGCGGTGATGATTATAAAGTTTCAGCAGCTGTAAGAAATATTAATACAGAATTAGTTCTTCCAAATTCTTTCAGAAACCAAATAGATATTAACCTAAATGCATCTTTTGATTTTAATAAGAAGTTAAATATGTACACAACGGTTAACTATCAGACTCGTGTTACTGAAAATGAGCCAGCTCAAGGATATGGAACTTCATTAGGCTCTAACTTTAACCAATGGTTTCAACGACAGCTAGACATGGATAGATTAAAAGATTTGTATAATCAGGATGGAACTAACTACAGCTGGAACATCCGTTCTCCACGAAACTCTAGACCATTATATTGGGATGCGCCTCACTTTGGAGTAGATAATAACAACACCAATCAGAGAAAAGATGTCTTATATGGTAATTTTGGTTTAAACTACCAATTAACAGACAACATTAAAATGAACTTAGAAGCAAGAAGAAGAAACAATAACTACTTCTCAGATGCTAGAACTGCTTTTGGTGGTCTTTCTACTCCTAGCTATTCAGAATCTAGATCTAGATATGAGCAAAATGAATTATTTGGTTATGCTAATTATGTCAATAGATTTTTAGGAGATGCTTTAGACCTTGATGTTAAAGTTGGTTTCCAATTGCAAGAAAACAAAGATATAAATACCTCTGCAAATTCTGTAGGTGGTTTATCTGTTCCTGATTTTTACAGCATAGCTACTTCTGTAGATAGACCTTCTTATAGTACCGGATTTACTAATTCTAAAATAAATTCAGCATTCACTTCTGTGTCTATGGGATATAATAGCACCTTTTATTTAGATGCTTCATACCGTTTAGACTGGGGATCTACTGCTAATCCAGAAAACAACAGATTAGAAACTTACGGAGTGTCAGGAGTTTTTATATTCAACCAATTTTTAAACGTAGACGCAATTTCATTTGCTAAACTTAGAGCAAGTGTAGCTCAAGCGCCTATTTTTCCAAATCCTTACCAAACAACTTCTATCTACAATGTAGGTAGTCCATATGGTGGTAATGCTTCTTTTTCAGTTCCGAACACTCAGTCTAACCCAATGTTATTAGGAGGGACTAGAAATGAAACAGAATTTGGACTGGAAATGAAATTCTTAAAAAATCGTTTAGGTTTAGATTTAACATATTTCCAACGTGAAGATTCTCAATTACCTGTAGCTATTCCAGTTTCTGGTGCTTCTGGTTTCACTGGCTTATCAATTAACTCAGGAAAAACATCTTCAAACGGTCTTGAATTATCAATCTCAGGAACTCCAATTCAAGCTAAAGATATTACTTGGGATGTAGCTGTGAATTTTAGTACTCTAGAAAAAACCGTTGACTTTATCTATGAGGGTATAGAAAAAAATATTTTGCAGACTTTAAGCTGGTACTCACTTCAATTACAAGAAATTGTTGGTGAAGAGTGGGGTACATTTGTAGGAAGAAAAAGATCAGTTGACGAAAACGGAAATTGGATCTTAAATGCAAACGGTTCTCATGTGTATGAAACTAATCAAAAATTAGGAAATGTTTTACCGGACTTTACTGGCGGTTTCTCTTCTACTTTTAGATATAAGAACTTTTTCTTATTCACTGGTTTAGATTTTCAAAAAGGTGGATTATTCTTCTCTACAACTAACCAGTTTGCCGCTTATTCAGGAATCCATGCAGACACTGCTGGAAACAATGACATAGGTAACCCATTAAGAGATGATCCTTCTGATGGAGGTGGTGTTCATGTTGTGGGTGTTGACAAAACAGGCGCCACAGTAGATACTTATAGAGAGGCTTCAACATACTTTGGTGGTCTTTTTGGAGCTCATGACGCTTGGTTATACGATGCTACTTACATTAAATTACGCCAGGTGAGATTAGGATATACATTACCTAACGCTTTATTGTCAAAAACACCATTTAAAAAGGTAGATCTTTCAATCATTGGTAATAACTTATTACTGCTTTATTCTGATGTTCCAGGACTAGATCCAAGTGAAATTGAAGGAAGTGGAACATTCTCAAGTCCTTATAGAGCAGTAGAAGGAGGTCAGTTACCTCCAGCAAGAACGCTTGGATTAAACATAAAAATTAACTTTTAGAAAAAAATAAAATGAAAAATACTATTAAATATTTAGGAATTTTAGCGCTTTCTCTTGGTTTGCTGGGTTCTTGCGAAACTATTGATTTTGGAAATGAAAACCTTAACCCTAATCAACCATCAAAAGCTTCTACAGCCGCGTTATTAACAAGTGCTTTAAGATCTCTTCCTTCTCATGTGAGTGAGGTGGATGGAAATATGTGGGTACAATACATTTCACAGATTACATATACAGATGGATCTAGATACTCCACCACACAATGGTCTTACGACGGTTGGTATGCTGGGGGTTTAAAAGACCTTCAGGAAATTATAGATTTAAATGAGTTAGATGCAACTAAATATTCTGGAGATGGTACGTCTGCCAATCAAGTAGCTGTAGCTAAAATTTTAAAAGCTTACTATTTCCAATTTATGACAGATACATGGGGAATGATTCCTTTTAATGAAGCATTATTAGGTGTAGACAATATTACACCCTCTTTTGACACACAGGAAGCTATTTACACTGCTGGTTTTGCCTTAATTGATGAAGCATTGTCTTCAATGAAAGCTTCGGGTACACTTAAAGGAGATATCTTGTTTAATGGAAACATGAGCAAATGGTCTAAATTTGCGAATACTTTAAAACTTACCATGGCTTTAAGAATTGCAGATGCTAATGAAACTTTAGGAAAAGCTAAATTTAATGAAGCTTTAGCAGGTGCTATTGGAAGTGTATCTGAAAATATTAATTATCCATATTTATCAGAAGACACTAATGATAATCCTTGGCAAGATAGATTTGAAACTCGTGAAGATTTTGCTTTAAGCACAATGTTTCTATCCCATTTAACTTCGCATAATGATCCGCGTATTTCTGAATTTGCAGAGTTACCTTTGTCTGGTGGTGATTTCACGGGTGTGGCTTACGGAGTTGAAAATCCAAATGTACTTCAATCAGAGGTTTCATTTATTGATAGTGATATTATTTATGATGGCACTCAAAGAGGCGGGGTTATTTATTCTTACGCACAAGTTGCATTTTCAGTTGCAGAAGCTGCAGTAAGAGGATGGAATTCTCAATCTGCTGCAGATTGGTATAAAAAAGGAATTCAAGCTTCTATGGACCAATGGGGAATTAGCAGCACAAATGCTGCTGCATACATTGCACAGTCTGAAGTTCAATTCAAGACTTCCAAAGCTATGGAGCAAATTGCAACAGAGAAATGGGTTTCTTTATACTTACAAGGATTTGAAGCTTGGGCTGAATGGAGAAGATTAGATTATCCACAACTCAATGCAGCCCCAGATGCATTATCAGGAAATGGAATTCCAACTAGATATGGTTATTCTGCAAACACAGCTGCATTAAATGAAGCTAATTATAACGCAGCAGTTTCCGCTCAAGGAGCAGACACACAAGACACTAAATTATGGTGGGATAAGAAATAACGATTATTTAACAAAATTATTTAACCAAAAAAAAGCACCTACAATTGTAGGTGCTTTTTTTTGGTTAAATTTAGATTATGAAAAATAACTTACTCTTACTCTTTTTTTTCCCTACACTACTTTGGGGTCAAAATATATCAATAGACCCTAGAAATTTTAATTCTGGAAATATAGAACTCATTAGGGCTGTAAATGAAAATAGAAACATTAAAGGAAACCCCTATTTAGATGAGGCTTTCTCTAATTCCATTATAAAATTTAAAGATGGGGTTAATTATGAAGGAATGTTAAGATTTAATATTGGTAAAGATGTTTTTGAACTAAAGAGTAAAAATACAGATGAAATTTATGAATTCAAATTAACGCAAGGGATCACCGTTGTTCATCTTAACAAAGAATTTGAAACTAAAATGTTGAGTTCTGAAAACAAACTTGCCACTTTTGAAATTCTTATCAAAAATCAGCCTTACTCTTTATATAAGTATCATAAAAAGATTATAAAAGAACCAAGAAAAGACGTAATTGCAATGCCGAGCTCTAATCAAGGAAATGACCGTGATGCTTATTGGAGTGAGCAATCTATTTTAATTTTAATGACTAATAATTCTGTGTATCAGATTGAAAATTCCCACAAAAAAATGATCAAGTCTGGATTGGTAAATGTTAATAATTACAATGCTATAATTAAAAAAAATAACTATAAGCTAGACAAAACAGAAGACGTGATTAAATTGATTAAAGAGTTAAATTCAAAACAATAAAAAATACTACATTCAAAAACCCCCTACCAAAAGCAGGGGGTTTTTGTTTACTTTTGCAGCATGGAGAAACAAACCTACATATACGGAATTAGAGCGGTTATAGAAGCTATTGAAGCTAAAGAAACCATAGATAAGATTTTTATTCAAAAAGGACTTCAGGGTGACTTATTTAAATCTTTAGAGACGCTAATTAGAAAGAACGGCCTAAACAGCTCTTATGTTCCCATAGAGAAACTAGACCACTTGGCCAAACAACACAACAATCACCAAGGGGTTGTGGCTTCTATTTCTCCCATAGAATTCCATGAACTAGACCCCTTTGTAGAAAAAGTTCTCGCAGAAAAAGAAGCTCCTTTGTTTTTATTGTTAGACCAACTTTCAGATGTTAGAAATTTTGGTGCTATTATTAGGACCGCTTCTTGCACTGGAGTAGACGCTATTATTATACAAAAAAAAGGAACCGCCCCAGTCACAGCAGATACTATTAAAACCTCTGCAGGTGCAGCTTTTCAGGTACCCATTATAAAAGTAGACCATCTTAAAGACGCTGTTTTTCACTTACAAGCCTGTGGTGTTCAGGTAGTAGCTGCTACTGAAAAGGCTCAAAATGATTTATATGAGGTATCCTTTAAGGGTCCTATAGCCATAGTAATGGGATCTGAAGATATGGGAATTACTCCTTCTATATTAAAAGTAGCCAACGCACAAGCCAAATTACCTATGCAAGGATCTATAGGCTCATTAAATGTATCTGTAGCTTGTGGTGTATTTTTATATGAGGCTGTGAGGCAAAGACAATAGCTCCTGAAAAATTTATTTATAATTCACTTTCATGAATGAGCCTTTAGCAGAAAGAGTAAGACCCAAAAACCTAGAAGCTTATATAAGTCAACAGCACCTAGTGGGTCCTAATGGCACACTCACCAAGCAAATAAAACAAGGGATTATCCCTTCTATTATTCTTTGGGGACCCCCTGGTACCGGAAAGACTACATTAGCCCATATTATTGCAGAAGAAAGTGGTAGGCCTTTTTACGCGCTCAGCGCTATTAATTCTGGGGTAAAGGATGTAAGAGAAGTCATAGAAAAAGCGAAACAATCTGGAGGCTTATTCACTACAAAAAACCCCATTCTTTTTATAGATGAAATACATAGGTTTAGCAAATCTCAGCAAGATTCTTTATTAGCAGCAGTAGAAAAAGGTTGGGTCACGCTTATAGGTGCCACCACAGAAAACCCAAGTTTTGAAGTGAATGCCGCCCTGCTATCTCGCTGTCAGGTAAACGTGTTGCAAGCCTTTGGCAAAGCAGATTTAGAAGCTCTTTTGGAAAATGCTATAAAGAATGACTCTTGGCTACAAGAAAAAAACATTTCTATTAAAGAGACTAACGCACTCTTTAGATACTCTGGAGGAGATGCTAGAAAGCTACTCAATATTTTTGAATTTCTAGTCACGCAGTTTTCAGAAGGCATTATTAATATTACAGATAAATTTGTTCAGAGGAACCTTCAAAACAACACTGCTTTCTATGACAAGTCTGGAGAGCAACACTATGACATTGTTTCTGCCTTTATAAAATCTATAAGAGGCAGTGACCCCAATGCAGCTGTCTATTGGTTGGCTAGAATGATAGTGGGCGGAGAAGACGTTAAGTTCATTGCTAGAAGAATGCTCATATTAGCCTCAGAAGATATTGGAAACGCAAACCCCACAGCCTTGGTTTTGGCTAATAGTTGTTTCCAATCTGTCTCCATTATTGGCCACCCAGAAGCAAGAATTATCCTGAGCCAATGTGCCGTCTATTTAGCGTGCTCTCCAAAGAGTAACCGTTCATATTTAGCCATAGACAAAGCCATAGAAAAAGTGAATACAACGGGAGATTTACCAGTACCTTTACCTCTTAGAAATGCCCCAACCAAGCTCATGAAAGAACTGGGTTACGGAGAAGAATACCAATATGCACATGACTTTCCAAACCAATTTATAACCGCAGAATTTTTACCAGAGGCCATTGCTGGCACTACTTTCTATAAGCCAGGAAACAACCCTAGAGAAGAAAGTGCCAAGACCTTTTTAAAAAATCGCTGGCAGGATAAATACGGATACTAGCTAGTTGTAGTTTTTTCTAAATTAAAAAATTAAGCTTTGTCTTTAGAATATTTACAGATACTTCTTAATCTCATCCAAAGAATGAATAATAAGGCAGTGGTCATGTGAAGGTTCCATATGTGCGTTAAAATGCATGACTTCATACCCTGCTGCTTTAGCTCCTAAAATATCTGCTTCTAAACTATCTCCTATCATTAAAGATTTATGAGGGACAACCTTTGCCATTTTAAGCGCCATTTCAAATATCTGAGGATGTGGTTTTTTTACACCAGCAATCTCAGAATCTATGACAACATCAAAGTAATGTTCAATGTTAGCGTTTTTCATTTTCAAACCTTGAACCTCAGAAAACCCATTGGTAATAATATGTAATTTATAAAGAGGCTTTAGGTATTCTAATATTTCTACAGCACCAGGGAAAAGATAGTTGTATGTAGTAAGAACTGTCATATACTGATCTGCCAAGTCGTGAATAAGGGCGTCAGTAGCTGGGTACTCTAGGGTGTCAAAAGTGAATTTTAAACGCTCATAGCGCAGTGTTTCCTTAGAAACTCTTCCGTCTCTGTACATTTTCCAATACTGTAGATTAATAGGGATATAAGCTTTTAGAAAGACATCTAGAGGTATAGAAACACCGTAATCTACTAGTAATTTCTGAAAGGTAAGTGCAGAATTTTTTTCAAAATCCCATAAAGTGTGGTCTAAATCAAAAAAAATATCAGAAATTTTATCTTTAAACATGAAGGCAATTTTTTTTTCAAAGATACCTCTAAAATATATAAAAAATTACTGCTAAAATTAGTTGTTAAAATTTGTGAGTTGTTTTTGAAAAAGCTCCTCCCAAGTATCAGCCCTATCTCCACCCAAAAGTTCATTAGAAAAAACCACATTAAAATGGGCGTTAACTAACTTGACAGATAGGTACAAAGGTGTCATTTTTTTTATAGCATCTAAGGCACTTTTCTCCTTTAACAAAGCGTAATCATGCACTGCAAATGGGTGAATTTTCACAGGTAATTGCACCTCTAAATAAAGATCATAAAAAAAGAAAGGGGTGGCGGTTCCAGCTCTAAAACCCAGCTCATGTGTATAGCCCATAGAGTAATCATTTTGAATTTCCGCAGCTACCAAATCTCTATAAGAAACAGGAATATCTACCCTGTTGTACCTCATTCTAGCTGCCAAAATAGGTCTGTTAACTACCTGAGCCAATTCTTTCTGCTCCTCCATAAGCACTTTAGGTTTGCCAAAAGATTCATATGAAGCCGCTAAAGCTACCTGAAAATGATCTGCAACAGATTTTATTAAAGCTTTAAAAGAAGCGTTAAAAGGAGATACATTTTTGTCATAAGGCCCATAAGGAGCAAATTGAAAAAAGAAAATAGCCTGGGCTTTGTACTGTTTTAGAAGTATTTCTAAAAAATCAAAATGGTCATAAGGATCTTTTGCTAATTGCAGCCAAACCCCTAGCCTAGTCCATATCCTCTTAAACTTAAAGCCAAATAAGTCAATAAAAAACCCAGATACTCCCCTTATAAGACCTCTATGAGCAAAAGCATGTGAACTAGTCACGTCTATTAAATTGGTGTAGGTATATGTAGAGGGTGTTGATTTTAAATCTGGAAATTTATCTTTTAAAGCTACAAACAGCTTTTGAACCCAAATATCTAGAACAGGTGTTTGTAAAAATCCATGAGTATAGCCAATGCTTTCTTTTGGTGGGAACCTGCCGTGAATGTCTTTTACATGTGGCAAATACTCCTCATACCTAGAAAGCAAATAGAAACTAGCTGCAAAAACATCATAAGGAAGGCTGCTTTTTTCACCCCCACTAAAAAAACAAGGAACCTCATCCCAAAGGGTAGGTTTTATAATATGGTCATTAATGCCTTGTTCAAACAACAGCTCATGTGAACGAATAAAAAACTCATTTTGCAGAGCCTGCTTGGTATAGGTTAGTTTTGGTCCGTCATGTTTAATGAAATCTAAAACCTCTGTGGTATAACTAATGGGTATCCCTAGCATTTTTTGAAAAATATGCTTGGTTATATAAATAAAACGAGGTGTAATTTTATAGGTATAGATCAGCAGCATTAGCACTTCAATTTTACTCCTAAAATAACCAATTAAAGTACATTTTGGTCTGCAAAACTAAAGTATTCACTCCTGCCAATAATAAGGTGGTCTAACAACTTCATGTCTATTGCAGTAGCGGCATTTTTTAATTTAAGGGTTAGGGCCTTGTCTTGGCTAGAGGGCAAAAGAGTTCCTGAAGGGTGGTTGTGTGCTGCAATAAGTCCAACAGCTCCTAAGTGAATGGCCTGCTTAAGCACCAATCTAATGTCTACCAAGGTCGCCGTAAACCCACCCCTACCAATCACCAGCATCTCTATAAGAACATTAGAATTATTGAGATAGAGTACCCAAAATTCTTCATGAGTTAATCCCATTAAAACAGGCTTTAAAAGGTCATAAGCCACACCACTAGAACTCACTGCTTTTAATTTAGTGGGCCTGGTGTTTAGAGCTCTATGCCCTAAATCTAAAGAGGCCTTTATTTTTATGGCTTTTACCGCCCCTATCCCTTTGTGCTTTTGTAAATGGTCCAAAGACATTTCAAAGAGCAAGTGTAAATTATGACCTACTCCTGCCAAAATAGTTTTAGCAATTGAAAGCGCAGACTGTCCTCTAAAACCATTGCCAATAACAATAGCCAAAAGTTCAGCATCGGTTAGTTTCTGACCCCCTAATTTTTTATATTTTTCTCTTGGCCGGTCAGAAACATGCCAAGACTTAATTCCAGAAGTAGGCTTATATTGCATATAGTAAAGATACCCATGCCACTGTGAAAGACTGCTCCCCATAGACAAACAGCAAGATTTACAGATTAACGGAAAACTAAATAAATGAAACCTTAAAAAACCCTATTAGCTAGTGTTTTAAAATCTGTTCCACCATAATTACCAGAGCTCATAAACAACAAAACACAATTGTTAAGTTCTATAGCCGTGATATAAGCTGCCAATCCTTGGGGAGTTGTTTCTATAAGTAATTTTGGCGCATTGAATGCAGCTCTAATAGCAGGAGGTGCAATGGGTTTCATATTTTTAATAGCCAAAACCTGTGGCTCATAAAAAACCATGGCTTCATCTGCCAAAGCTACCGCGTCCTGGTACTCTTCTAAAAACTTTTCGTTTAAACTGCTATAAGTGTGTAATTCTAAAATCACCACCATTTTTCTGTCAGGGAATTGTAATCTAACCGCTGCAACAGTTGCTCTTACCTTGCTGGGTGCGTGTGCAAAATCTTTATAGATAGCGGTGGTATTATTATTAGCCACTAATTCTAAACGCTTAGAAGCTCCTTTAAAGCTAGAAATAGCCTCATAAAAATCCAAGGCGTCTATGCCCATATGCTGGCATATCCATTTGGCTCCTGCCAAGTTATTTAGGTTGTGGTCACCAAAAATTTCTAAAGGAAGCGCACCCTCTTCAGTCTCTAAATAAGTGAGACCATTTTCTATAGTGCTTTCTGGAGTCTGGTAGGGAATTTTTCTTATAGTATTGTTTGCGGCATTTACTATTTCATCTAAAACTAAGTCTTCTTCATTATAAGTCAGGCTCCCGCCTGGCACTATGCTCTCTATAAATGCAGCAAATGGCGCCTTATAAGATTCAAAAGTAGGAAACACATTAATATGGTCCCACGCCACGCCACTTAAGAGAGCGATATGTGGTTGATAATGTAAAAATTTAGACCTAGCGTCTAAAGGTGAAGAAAGATACTCATCGCCCTCTAAGAGAATAAAATCATTCTCATTTGTTAGATGTACCATTCTGTCAAAGCCTTCTAACTGGGCTCCTACCATATAGTCTATTTCACGTTCATGGTAATGCATGACGTGCAAGATCATAGAAGTAATAGTGGTTTTACCGTGACTCCCACCAATAACAACCCTTGTTTTGTGTTTGGAGTGCTCGTACAAATATTCAGGATAAGAATAAATAGTAAGCCCCAATTCTTGTGCTTTTAATAATTCTGGATTATTAGGTTTGGCATGCATGCCTAGGACCACTGCCTCTAAATCTGGTGAAATAGATGCTGCAAACCAACCCATTTGGTTAGGCAATAAACCAGCAGCATTTAAACGGCTTTTTGAGGGTTCAAAAATAATGTCATCACTGCCGCTTACTTCATGTCCCGCTCCCTGCAATGCCAAGGCTAAGTTGTGCATGGCACTCCCTCCTATGGCTATAAAATGTATTCTCATTTGGTATAATATTGATATCTCTACTTTTTAAAAAGGTATTAAACCCTAGCTTTATGGTCATGAATCATGTCCCATAGTTTGTCTTTTAAAGCCACAATTCCCTTTTGAGCCACAGATGAGAAAAATAGAAAAGGAATGTCTCCCAATACTGGCTTTAATTGAGCCGCTATCTCTGCCTCCAACTCTGCGTCTAACATATCGTTCTTAGAAATGGCTACGAGACGATCTTTGTCTAACAATTCTGGATTATACCGTCTGAGCTCATCTAATAAAATGCCGTATTCCTTAACAATGTCGTTACTGTCTGCAGGGATTAAAAAAAGTAAGGTAGCATTTCTCTCAATATGTCTTAAAAAGTAATGTCCAAGACCTTTTCCTTCTGCCGCTCCCTCAATAATTCCAGGAATATCTGCCATTACAAAACTTCTGTAATCCCTATATTCAACAATTCCTAAATTGGGTTTTAAAGTAGTAAATTCATAAGAGGCAATTTTAGGCTTTGCCGATGTAATAACAGAGAGTAGCGTAGATTTACCTGCATTTGGAAAACCTACCAATCCCACATCTGCAAGTACTTTTAATTCTAGGGTAAAAGAAGTCTCAATTCCATCTATTCCAGGTTGTGCATATCTAGGTGTTTGGTTGGTAGCGGATCTAAAGTGCCAATTCCCTAAACCTCCTTTACCGCCTGGAACGGCAATAATTTCCTGATCGTGTTCAGTAATTTCATAAAGCGCCTCCTGGGTTTCACCGTCTTTAATTACAGTTCCTAAAGGCACTTCTAGATAAATATCCTGTCCATCTTTTCCAAAACTTCTATTCTTACTCCCGTGTCCACCGTGTTCTGCACTGAAATGCTTTTTAAATTTATAGTTCACTAAAGTCCATAAATTTTTATTTCCTTTTAAAATAATATGACCACCACGTCC
>TARA_B110000503_G_scaffold143646_1_pt1 | contig 12127 bp, 8 predicted proteins | sample TARA_B110000503 | Tara Oceans TARA_B110000503 (sample SAMEA4397472) | marine metagenome | biome: Polar Biome; feature: [SRF] surface water layer (ENVO:00010504); material: water (ENVO:00002006), including particulate matter (ENVO:01000060) such as... | depth 5 m
AACAAATAGAAACTTGACAAGAAACAATTTTATATGCGGCGGTTGAAAACTATAGTGGTATAAGAGTAACTTTGACTGCCTAAAATTATGAACGGAGTACACATACATCTGGTCGTTAATCATTTTCCGATTATCACCCCCATCCTTGCATTATTAATACTAATCGCAGGTTTTATTTTTAAATCACAGATTGTGAAACGAGTGGCTTTTGCCCTTTTTATTTTTGGTGCGTTATTCACCTTTGCAGCAATGGCCACGGGTGAAGGAGCTGAAGATATGGCGGAAGAATTAGAAATAGCAAGTCATCTCACCATTCACGCACACGAAGAACACGCAGAGATTTTTGCCATCCTTACGTACGTGTTGGGCGCATTTTCGCTAGTCAGTTTATGGTCTAATGTTAAAGGCAAAGACTTTGCAAAAGTTCTAGCCTACGTTACCCTTGCTTTCAGTCTTATCGTGATCTATTTTGCGCAGCAAACCGGTTCTTCTGGAGGAGAAATACGTCATACTGAACTGTATGAACCTGCTACTAGTACGCCAAGTAAATAGGCTTAACTATATAGTACTCCCCAAAAACAGGACATTTCAGATGATTAATAAATTTGAATTGTTAAATGAGCAAAAAGAGAAGAAAATTCAGTTCAGGTTTATAGCGGCAAAAAACGGTTGCATATCCTTATCTACGGAATTGTTTTTTAACAAATAGAAACTTGACAAGAAACAATTTTATATGAGGTGATTGAAAACTATATTGGTATAATACCCCATCTGGTGCATTATCGAATTAATTGTAATGCACCAGATTTATTTTGCCAAGTATCATTCTCGGTTGTTTTGTAGCGCATTACATAGCTATACACCCCTTGCGGAGCCTCTCTACCAGCATATAGTCCATCCCACCCTAGTTCTGCACTATTACTCTCAAAAACTTTGGCTCCCCATCTATTATAGATTGACAGCGTGTACTTCTCAAAGTTAATTAAGGTAGGCTTGAAAATATCATTTAATCCGTCACCGTTGGGTGAAAATGCATTTGGAATAAAGCTTTTACTAATACAATCCGGTCTAATTACAAATTTGTCTGAACCCACGCAGCCAAGCTTACTGGTTACCGTAACGGTATAGGTGGTTTGTTCGGAAGCCCGTATGGTTTTTGAGGTTTCGCCAAAAGGTTGCCATAGATAATCCATTCCCGCATTTCCTGCATCCAATAGTAAATTAAATTCACCACACAACGTGGTATCTGGGCCTAAATCAACAATTGGATTTTGCCCTATGATAAATAAAACACTGTCTGAAGTTAAGGCGCATTTATTGGAAATTGTAACCCAATGTAAGCCACTGGTGGCAATAGTATTTTGATTAGTCGTATTTCCATTAGACCATAAATAGGTTTCACTATTACCCGGCAGGCCTACGTTGTAAGTGACACTTTGTATTTGCTCACAAAAGATTTTATCCTCTTTTAAATCTACGCGAGGACTAGCTAATTTGTCCACCGCTAAACTATCTGTAACGCTACCACAGTAATTACTTACCGAAAGTTTATACGTGCCAGGAAGGCCAATAAGCAAGGTAGAATCTATAGATCCCGTATTCCATAAATACACGCAGTTAGCCCCTAAACCACCATTTACGTTCCAATTTATTTGATCGCAAAAAATACTGTCTTCTGGTAATGTTAGGTTAAGACTTTTGAGCAGATATAGATTGATGGTGTCTCTATCTACTCCACATTTATTTTCTATTTTAGCCCAATAAACACCCGGCTGGGTAATAACTCTGCTAGCCGAATTAGCATTGTCATTCCAAGTATATTGATCATTATCGCTAAAACTAGGAAGGTTTATAGGTAACAGAAGATTATCACAAAAGGTAGTATCGTTAGCTAAGTTAAAATCTGGCGTTTTAAACAGTATAACGTTGAGGGTATCCCTAGCTATTCCGCATTTATTTTGTGCTTTCACCTCAACCGTTTGAGGAAATTTAAGCGTAATAGAATCTAAACTAGTAAAATTCTGTGTACCCGTTTCTAGGTTGGTGGAGCTATATACTTCTCTATTATCAGACATTCCATATTTTATGGTCCAATTAATTTGATTGCAGAATGCACTATCATCTGGCAATTTGATAGTAGGAGTGATTAATTTACTAACCATTATTTCCGAAGAATCTACACCGCAAATATTGGCGCCCACAACCTTAAAAAATCCAGTGTCATTAATGGCTAAAAACGAGGTTGTATCTCCTGTATTCCAAGTATATACCTCATTATTAATTAGACTGTCTCCTACGCGCAGTGTCATAGAAACTGTATTACAAAACACACTATCTGGTGGCAGTGTAATAGTAGGTGTGAGCTTATAATCTACATTCAAAGTATCGTACTTCGTACCGCAATGTGGCGTTTCTATTTTTACCCAATATTGCGACGGATCACTGACTTGAATGGCTTTAAGCGTGTCACCAGTGTTCCAGGTATATCGTGCGAGCATGCTATCATTTCTTGCGTCCAAAAAGAGTGTGGGCATGATATCACAATAAACAGAATCCGAGGGCAATACAGGAACTTTTGGCCTGTATTCCAATTTGATATAAATTGAATCTCTTACAGTATCACAGCCATAGGTAGCCTGTACAAAAAGAGGTCCTGCTTTTTCTACGATGATTACCGATTCTTTTTTGCCATTCGACCAAATAATATCTGCTCCAATATTTTTGGCATTTAAAATCTCAAAAACTTGATCACACTCAATTATGGTATCCTCGAGACTTAAATCTATGGCGTCAGTATAAAGGGTATCTCTGAACTTAGAAATAAAGCCGGTCCAAAAATAGCCAGTACTTGACGATGATTTTGATTCTTTAAACGCACCGCTTGTGGTAGGATAATCTGAGGAAGCAGTAAATCCACCATACAGAATATTGGTAAAGCAACTTATGCGTTTTAATTTATTAGCCCCAGGAATTTCAAAACTGGAGCCACCATAATACGTACCATATAGCAACTTGCTTCCAAAGTAGTCGAGCTTGGTAATGGTTGCAGCTGTATTCCAATAAGAACCAGAGTTGCTACTCGGATTTGTATTCATAAGGGCATCGGAAGTTACAGGATAGTCTGTAGAACGCGTTATACCACAAATTATAGCCTCTTCTCTAACGTTAGCCGCTATTCTTATATTTGAATTATAGATGTAGCCTGAATAGTATATTTCATCGCCAGAACCTCCCAAATAGGTAGAGTAAATAACATTCTGTCCTCCAGGATTCATCTTAACGATAACGCCTTCTGCGCCACCTTTTGATGTTTTTTGATAGGCACTAGACGTCGTATAAAAATTACTAGATTTACTGATACCTGCCACATAGGCTTCATTTTTTTTGTTTACATATACCCCTTCAAACCAATCTTCGCCGGTCCCTCCCATCATTTGGCTATAACTTAGGGAAGTTCCCGTGGGATTAAACTTACAAATAAATCCATCAGAGATTCCTTTCAGACTTGAATTAAATATTCCTGATCCATCCGTTGTAGGGAAGTTAGTAGACGTAGTTTTACCTACAATAAAAATATCTCTGTTAGGCCCAAGTGCCACTTGATAGGCTACATCGTCATAAACACCACCAATAAATGTGGAGAATACCAAACCAGAGCCGTCAGGTTTCATTTTGGTAAGGAAAGCATCCCCCGTATTATACCAACCATAGTTATTGGAGGCACCACCAAACGTAGTTTGATATGCACCTGAGGTCACCGGAAAATCAGGTGAACTGGTTTGACCTGTGATATAAACATAATTGGAATCATCGAGTACCATAGATTGAATTAAGTCTGACTTCGTACCACCTAAAAAGGTCGAAAAAATCAATGAATCGCCATTTTTGGAAAATTTAGTAACATAACCTGCAAAATAATTGCCAGCTCCATTATTGATATTGGGGGTTTTGTCAAAGGCATTGCTGGTTATTGGAAAATCTGTGCTGTAAGTAAATCCAGAAACCACTGGCTGTTCCTGGCCATTTACCGCCAATGAAAAGCAATACTCATAATTAGAGCCTCCTAAATAGGAAAACCAAATTATACTATCTCCTGCTGGGGTGAGCTTACAAATAAAAGCATCATAATATCCATTGGTACTTGTATCATATGAATTTACCGTACTCGGAAATCTGTCATTAGTCATGCCAGCAACATACACACTGTTATTAGCGTCAATATCCAAATCATATACCCACGTGTAGCCGTAACCCGTTGATGTACGACCTGTACCATAAAAATAGCTACTCCAATCTACATAAATAGGATCCAATATTACTTCTTCAAGCACTACATCAAAATCAGCATCAAATTTTAATGTATCGTCCTTTAGCGCGTAGTCTATTTTCACCTCATTCTTATTTCGTTTCACAAAAGAATAAGGTGCTTTTTCATGAATAGTTCCAAGCACGGTAAGATATGATAAGTTACCATTCTCTAGAATTTCCAAGTCCTCAACCCCATGATAAATAATGGCAATATCAGAGAGTTTCGCATTTGGATGTAGAATAAAATCGTATTTCAGCTCGTGGTCTTCCGACTTATAAAATACCAAATCGATATTGGGATAGATATTGGAATAGAGTAATGAAGCTGTATTTCGCTGTTTAATCGAACTTCCATTTGCACGAAAACTACTGACATTACTCGTGGTTAATGCGTCATTGTTTTGCACCAGGTTACTAGTAGATTCAGCGAACTCTAGTGACCACGTTACGTATTCAAATTGAATAGATTCCTCTATTTTACGGGGGTTAAACTCCGTTTTGGCGGTTCGAACACTAAATCGAACCTGATTTTTATAAAAATCAACACAGGCATTTCCATTCGTAAAGCGGTATTCAAATGGATCGTCATATTGTCCATCATTTTTCTCAAAAAGAGAACTAGACAACAAGTGGCTCATGATTTTTTGCGCAGCAGTATCTTTTTTAGATATATTTTGTTCTGCATTCTTACCTTTGACCGTAGAACAGCATAAAAGCAAAAAGACAAATGTCATAAAATAGCTTTTTACCCAAGGCATATAGAACAAAAGTATTGTATCTCAAGCGTAAAACCATATCACAAGCACAGTTATTGGCTATTTCTTATGTCATATTATTTGCTTTTGTATTTCTTTTTACTTATTTACCTCATTTGAATAATGGCCCGCGGGGTATTCACCAATGGGCACAGGCAGATAGGGTAGCCGTATGCTTGAGGTATGCAGAGGGTAAACAACTGCTAGATGCGGCGACTTACAGCATGAAAACCCCTGATGGTAATACCGGCGTTGAATTTAGTGGGTTTCAATACCTAATTGGTCAGCTTATACGCATGGGAGTTTCTGAAAACTATGTTTACTTCTTGCTTCGATTTGGTACTTTTTTAGTTTTCTTTAGTTCCTTGTTTGGGCTGGTTTTTTCTTTACTGCGTAAGGAAAATATATGGATTAAAAGGTTACTCTTCATTTATAGTATAAGCTCTCCCCTGTTGCTTTATTACGGGTACAATTTCTTGCCTGATATATTGGCCCTAAGCCTGGTTTTGTGGAGTTATTTATTGCTCGATCGCAATTTCCAAAAGCATATTATATGGATTCTGCTACTTAGTGGTTTAGCTATGCTGGTAAAAACTTCTTCCGGTATTTACTTTATTAGCTTTATGGGGCTATATATTTTACAAGTCGGCAAAAAGATAAACGTAAAATGGGGTGCAGCCATATTACTTTTTGGCGCTATAGCCTCTGGTATAGCTTATTATGATTTTAATTACGTTCATCTACGAAGCAAAGAATTATGGTCTACCGTCTTTTTAACTGAATTTGTCCCGGTAACGAATTGGGGACAGTTTACGGATGTAATTGATACAGCAAGCCGATTTCAATATGAATACTTTAGTAAGCCCCAATGGTGGATTATTTTGGGACTAGGCCTTCTTAGTATTTGGCATAAACGCAAAGAAATTACAACGAATATCAACTGGAGAATAGCGATAATAGTGCTTCTTGGATTAGTCAGTCTGACCCTACTTTTTGGTATTCAGTTTATGAATCACGACTATTACGTAATTGCCACCTTTATGCCTGTCATAATCTACTTTACCTTGAAAGCATTGGCCTATTTTGTTCCCTATATTCATCCTCGTACTGCGTTAATTATCAGTGTTTTGATAGCCATAACTACCTTTTCAAAAGGGAACAGTAAGTACTTTGAGCGTATGAGCGAGATTGTACATATAGACGGTCATCCTGAGCCGTATAATCGTAAATGGATATTAGGAGCCGAGCAAGTAGTTGATGAGCATGTGCCGAAAGAAAACCTTATCTTCTCGATTTACAATATGGAGCCTAATTGGTCACTGGTATATGCAGGCAGAAAGGGTGCTGTTTTTAATGATGAAGAAATGAAACGAGATGAAAGTCCTATGTTGTATTACTTTCCAATCCTAAAACCATCTCATATACTATGTAGAACTCTATTTTGCAACGATTTTGCCGCAGACCAACCTGCGTTTTTTAGCCATTGTAGCATTGTACATCAAGACGATGATATAACGCTGTACTCCTATGGATATTGAAGTACTTCGAGATTACTGTTTAACCAAACCTTGCGTAACGGAGGAGACTCCTTTCGGACAGGATGTTTTAGTTATGAAAGTTTTAGGGAAGATATTTTGTTTGTTTTCTATCAGCAATTTTGAATCTGTAAACCTTAAGTGTGACCCTGAAAAAGCAGAAGAACTGAGAGCTAATTACCTAGCAATACAACCCGGTTATCACATGAATAAAAAGCACTGGAACACAATCAGATTTCATCAAGATGCAGATGACAATCTAATTCTAAAAATGGTAGATTATAGTTATCATTTAGTGCAATTGAGTCTCCCACTCAAAGCACAACAAGCTATAAACGATACGCTGTAAGAAGTTATTAAACGTTTATCTAGTACACGAAAGAGGCCATATACATTCCGTCTGCTTTTTGACGTATCCCATCAAAGGCAATTTCTTCTTTCAACTTAAGCTTGGTATTGGCAAGTATCCAATCTTTAATTTCCTCATTTTCCGCTTTAAAAACAGAACAGGTTATATAATAAAAAACACCGTCTTTCTTTAAAAAAGGAATGGCATTTGCCACGATAGCCTTTTGTTTGTCTGCATATTTGGCAAGTTCGTTGTAATCAAATCTCGTGAAATGCTCTGGTGTACGAAACCATGTACCACTGCCACTGCAAGGTACATCTGCTAAAATAATATCAAAATATTCAGCCTCTATGCTCTTTGCTCCAAATGTTAAATGCTCAGTCTCTTTCGACATATCTGCAACACCCAGTTTTGCATCGTAATGCATTGCTCTAAAACGAGATTTTGCATTTTCGATAATAGACGGTCTAATGTCACTTAAATATAACTCTCCTCGATCTTGTGACGCCAAATTCAAACTTTTGCCACCGGATCCACAGCATAAATCCCAAATTTTGTCACCTTCATTCAATTGCATTTGCAAGCAAATGAACTGCGATGATAAATCTTGTACCTGAACCGTTGCGTCCAACACCTGATTTACGGCTAACTCCCTGCACCCTATTGCCCCAAGATTACGTGGTTCTTTATCCGTATGGTCTTTCGCCCAGTTTTTCGGTCTAAAATTAAGGTTTTGATCGTCATTATAATGTGCAAAATCTGCCATTAAATGAGGTTCAGGATAAAAAGTAATTGGCTTTTTAACAAGCGTTCTCAAGTATTCTAGCTGATTTTCTTTGATAAAGAAATCTTCGTGAACATTGTAGGTAAAACCCAATTCAGCGCTCAATTTATTCCAATCCTCTGCATACTCTATGTCTAGCATTAACGCGCTCAACAATAAGCCTTCTTGTAATGAATATTCGCTAAATGCGAGACCAAAACGCAGGTAATTATAACATACGTCTGAAATTGCCTTTCGGTCTTTAGACCCAAATTTCTTATGTTGTTTAAAAAAGTTTTTGGCCGCTATATGAAAGGGCTCTGGGTATGCATAAGAGCCTAAAAGCTCTTTGGCTACGGTGAATCTTGATCTGAAATATTTCAATTAATAATTAGTTACCGGTAATACAGCTAATTCCTCAAATTTGAATACTTGTAAGAATCTATTTTGAAAACAACTTGCTGTTTTTACCAAGTGAAAATCTGTGTTGGAATAGCTTACCGATTTGTCGGTAATAAATAATGGAAAGTACTTACCAAAGGCGTCAAGTGACTCGCAAGCAAATAAAAGTTGATCGTATCCCATGTAGGCATACGTACTCGGATCATCCTTATACATCGAGCGATATTGGGAAAGCATAGCAGAAGAAGATACCATGGCGATGCTTGCCTTGTTCGTTGTTATAAACGATATATTCACTTTACTCCATTGATTATAATCAATGTCCGAAAATTCAAGCCATTTCTCTGGACCTACTAAGGTTATTCTGTCTCCTTTTCCCAATAGACCATTCACGGAGTAAGTTAAGTTATTTTTATCAAGTGTAGTATGAACTATAACTGCTTTACCATTACCTATGTAGTCATCCCACTTTAAAAATTTAGAAAAGGGAACGGCCTGATAGTTTATTTTTTGGGCTATACATTCTTGTACTAGCGCATTACCAAAAGCAAGGTCATATCGCTTTCCATCTCTTACGATTAATAGCTTTTCACCCGGATGATTTGCTTTAAAATACCTTAGGAAATCTTTAGCCTGCATTTGATCTGACGGATTAAGATTAAAGAAAAACGGATTGTTGGTCCCTAATTTCTGTACCACTGTAATAGGCGAAAAAAGTGGAATCTCTCTTTTTTTAGCGAAGTATGCAGCAATTTTGAGTTGTGGCTCATCCGTAGGACCTATAATCAGGTCTATGTTCTCCATCTCTGGTTTTCTCAGTATAGCCTTTAGCTTATTGGTATCATTATCCGTATCAAAAAAATGCAGCGTAAATTTAGAATTTAGTGCTTCAATATCGGCAATGGCCGTAAGCATCCCTTGATAATACTCTAGCATAAGGTTTGCCCTTCTTTTATCAGAAACACTATTTACAGCATCACTGTGAAAAGGCAGTAAAATAGCTATGTTAAAATTCTTTTTATGAGCTGGAACATCATAGTAATCGCCTTTAAATTCCACTGATGTATAGGTAACCTCATCCTTAACGGGTTCAATATCTAACCGAGTGAAATCGTTTTGGGTATCATTAACTACAGTATCTTTTTCCTTTTCACTTGTAGTTATCACTTTGTTCTCTAGCCATTTTGCAGGCTGCGTTTTTCTAAACGCAGCACAGGATACGAGACTAATAGGAATAAGTAAGACCCATAAAAATCTATTCCCACTCAATGGTTGCTGGTGGTTTGGAGCTAATATCATACACTACTCTATTAATACCTTTTACTTGATTTATTATTTTATTCGAAACGGAAGCCAGAAATTTATGAGGAAGATCGGCCCAGTCTGCGGTCATTCCATCTACCGAAGTTACGGCTCTTAATGCGATTACGTTTTCATACGTGCGCTCATCTCCCATTACTCCAACAGATTGTACCGGTAAAAATATAGCACCGGCCTGCCAAATATCGTTATAAATGCCAAACTCCTTCATTTCATTGATAAAGATAGCATCTGCCTCTTGAAGAATAGCCACATTGCGATAGGTGATTTCACCAATTATACGTATAGCTAATCCAGGTCCAGGAAAAGGATGTCTTTCTAAAATTATTTTTGGGACTCCCAGCTCTGCCCCTATTCTGCGTACTTCATCTTTAAACAACAAGCGAAGTGGCTCGGCTAGTTTAAGTACCATATCGTCTGGCAAGCCCCCTACGTTATGGTGTGACTTGATGGTCGCTGAAGGCCCGTTAACGGACACAGATTCGATCACATCTGGATATATAGTACCTTGACCTAGCCATTTAGCATCTGCAATTTTACTTGCTTCTTTATCAAATACTTCAATAAACGTGTTTCCGATAATTTTTCGTTTGGTTTCTGGATCTGACACTCCGTTTAAACGGCTAATAAACATCTCTGATGCATCTACACCAATTACATTAAGACCTAGACCTTTGTATGCTTCAAGTACTTGTTCGTACTCACCTTTACGCAAGACTCCATTATTGACAAATATGCCTACTAATTGATTACCAATAGCTCTATGCAAAATGAAAGCTGCCACCGAGCTATCTACCCCACCAGATAGTCCCATTATCACTTTATCAGTGCCAATTTGTTCTTTGTAATGCGCAACACTTTCGGTTACAAAGTGTGCAGGCGTCCAGTCACCGATACATCCACATATGTTTTTTGTAAAATTTTGAAGCAAAAGCGTACCGTCTGTACTATGGCTTACCTCTGGGTGAAACTGTACAGCATATATTTCTTTATGTGTAAATCGATATGCAGCTACTGGAATACTATCTGTTTTGGCCAAGGTCGTCGTGCCCTCTGGCATTTCTAAAATGGTATCGCCATGACTCATCCACACTTGACTTCCGTTTTCCATACCTTTCAGCAGTCTATCTTCGGTTACTTTAGTAATGTTGGCACGGCCATATTCTCTATGTATTGATTTCTCCACTTTACCACCGTTACTAGCCGCTAAAAACTGGGCACCATAACATAATCCAAGTACGGGAACAGATAGATTCATAATATCAATATCTGCGACTGGAGCATCAGGTTGTGTGCAAGAAGCGGGGCTTCCAGATAAGATTATACCCTTAATATCTGAGGTTAGCTCTGGTAGGTTATTAAATGGATGTATTTCACAATATATATTAAGCTCGCGTATTCTACGCGCTATAAGCTGGGTAAATTGCGAACCGAAGTCGATGATAAGAATTTGCTCGTGCATATAATAATAAGCTGCAAAGGTATTACATCCACAGTGGACTTTTGCCGTGTGTGCACCAAGTTATAAACAGATAACCTAGTCTTATGTAGAATTAAGATGTAAATTTATAGCCCACGCCTCTTAGAGATAAGAAGTATTTTGGATTTTTGGGATCAGGTTCAAAATATTTTCTAAAAGCAAGTATAAAGTTATCAATTGTTCTTGTACTTGGATAAACAGAGTAACCCCATACCGTCTGCAATATTTTTTCCCTGCTTACCACCTCATCCTTATTTTCGATTAGCAGCTTAAGGAGTAAGGCTTCTTTTTTAGTTAACGAAAATTTTCCGTCCTTGCCATGGGCTTCGTAACTATCAAAGTTGATTGTATTTGATCCAAAAGTATGTTCTACGAGGATATCACCCTTTGTGGTATCTTCATTTCTACTAATTAATTTATGAATCCGCAACATCAGCTCCTCAATGTTAAAGGGCTTCGTTATATAGTCATCGGCACCTTTTTTAAGTCCAAGCACCCTGTCTTCAGCACTGCTTCTAGCACTTAAAAACATAATGGGCACATTATTATCATGCAGTCTTATATTTTCACAAACGGCAATGCCATCTATGTTAGGAATCATTATATCCAATATCACTAAGTCAAAGCGCTGCTCTTTGAATGTATTTATTGCTGAAGATCCATCATAAACCACGATAGGATGGTAATCCTCTATCTCTAAATTCAACTTAATAGTATCAGCTAGATGCTTCTCATCTTCTACGAGTAATATTCTTTTCTTCGACATACAATTTTTATTATATACGATACAAATTTGTCATTAATTCCTCATTCTAAAGTCAGTTTATTATCACAAAAAATGAATTTAACCAAGAATAATCTTAAAAACCGTCCCTTTAGGCTCATTTACACTTACCCAAACGCTACCGTTATGACGCTCAATAGCTTCTTTTACTATAAATAAACCTAATCCAGTGCCTTTTGTTGTTCTTGTCTCTTCTTCTTGGATTCGATAAAATTTCTTAAATATATTTTTATACTCTTCTTTGGGAATACCAATACCTTGGTCTTTTACTTCTATTATTTTTTTATCATTTTGCGTATAAAGATTCACTTCTATTGGCTTATCAGCAGAGTATTTAAATGCATTTTCGATTAAATTATTGATAACCATTCGTAAAATAAAATTATCCCCTTGTACGTGTATTCCAGAATGTATATCTCCTGTAATATCAC
>TARA_B110000503_G_scaffold119317_1_pt1 | contig 12084 bp, 17 predicted proteins | sample TARA_B110000503 | Tara Oceans TARA_B110000503 (sample SAMEA4397472) | marine metagenome | biome: Polar Biome; feature: [SRF] surface water layer (ENVO:00010504); material: water (ENVO:00002006), including particulate matter (ENVO:01000060) such as... | depth 5 m
TTCTTCTTTCCATGGTTTAACTCGTTTGTCTGTAACTTTAATATCGCAACCTTCGTAAGGTGCACCGTCATCATTATATAATCGAGTTGCTTCAAAGCAATACAAATCAGTTTCAAATAACCTACCACGAAATGATGTAACATCCATCTCAATTTCTTCGGCTTCTAAATGATCCAATGGATCATCTATAGCATCTTCTCTAACGTACCATACGTCGTCTATTTTAATTCTGTTTTCCATATTATTATTGTTTTTTAATTATAGTATAAATATAAACAAAAAACCCGAGACTAAAAAATCTCGGGCTTAAAAGTTATTAACAACTTTATTAGTTTAAAAAATGTCCAGTTTTTATACCCTGAGTATAAATCCTTTACTCATTAGGTATTCCCAATTTGCTTCTTGTACTAATCTAACTTCATCCTTAGATTGTCCGAGATATTCAACTGCTAATCGATTTTCTAGAAGGTATGTATTAATATTAATTCCTTCACTGGTAATAAATTCGCCTAGAATTCTTCCGTATTTTCCAGTTGCATCTAAATGAGTTTGTAATGTGATAGGAGCCCCAATAGGACACATATCTTCTACAACTTTCGATGCATAAATACCAGCTGATTTCTCGATAGGATTTTTTGTTCTTTTTTCTGGAGTATCGATACGATAAAGTCTAACTCTCTGGTTATTTAACCAAACATCGAATCCTAGATCGATATCTACATCGATGGTATCGCCGTCTACTACTCTTTTTATTATTGCTCTGTATGTGTACATATTTTTAATTTATTTTTTTATATTCATAATAAAGAATTTAAAAAGGTAAACCATCCGCCTTTTTAGATTCCCAATAAGGTTCTCCGTCTAAATATATAGATTCTAAATCATCTTCAGTATTGTCTAATATAGATTGGATATAACTCTTTGGATGTTTAATATTATCATACGCTCTGGGTTCATCGTTATTTTTAATATGGACAGTTACTACACTACCTCCAGGAGTTGAGCTTAATATATTAGATCTATATTTAGAATCTACATAAAAACCTTTTTCTATTTTCTTCATTGTATATATTGTGTTAAGTATTGTGATACGAAGTAAGCTATCTTATATCCTATAAATCCACCTAATGCTGTTGGTATAGGAAATAAAATAAACTTAGCTAAACTTGTTGTATATTGTGGTCTGTTTATTACTTTACTAATATAAAAGTAATGAACCAGATAACCCATAAGTACTGCTATATCCATTCGTAATGCGATGAATGGAACTATGACAGCTCCACTAAATCCAAAGAAGAAGTTTTCAAATATTGCATTCCCAACTTCTTTCTTTGGTGCTTCCTTAAACTCTTGTCTAATTTTCTTTGTTGGCATTTCAGTTTCTTTAATTATAAGGTATTTAAGAATTCCTCTAATACATCTCGACTAATAACTCCTGTTTTCTTTTCAACAATATTACCATCTACTTCTAATATAGTCATTGGAATTCCTCGAACACTATACTGAGAAGCCATTTCTGAATCTTCATCAACATCAACGACAACAGATTCCCAATCATCATTATTTTCTAAAACTTTGTCAAATATCGGGCCATATACTTTACAAGGACCACACCAATCTGCCGTAAATCTAATTGCTCTTTTCATTAAAATATTTTTCTATAGTTTCTAATTTATCATCAGCGTCTGCTAATAATTCTAATGCTTCATTAGCATCTTTTAAGAAATCATGTATCGTATGATCGCCAATACCTACAGCTTGATTTTCTAAAAGGTCTAATGCCATTAAGGCTTTTTCTTTATCAGCTAAAGATTGGGCTTTCAAAGCCATAATTACTCTACTCTTCTTTATCATCTTTTTGATTTTTAATGTTTGTTAATATTTTATTATATGTTACCATGGTACATAAAGTTATAATCACGTTCAATTAATTCTACTTCTTTAGTCAGACGAAATATTAATCCAGCTCTATCCATTTTAGGATCTTCTAACATCCACCTTTCTACTAAATCTTTTTCCCATAATTCTATTTCTTCTGTAGTTAATTTAGACATCCATCTATAACTAACAAAGAAATTAATCACTGGTTTATCTCTAAGATTTTTAACTGAAATTTCCATAACCTTTTTTATTTTCTGTTTCAGAAATATAAAATTTCTGTTTCTATCATATAATCTTCTGATTTATGAATTTTGCCTTGAGTAATTTTCATTTTTTCTATGATTTCTGGGTAAATTAATTCCGGATGTACATACCAATCTTCATAATCTTGTCTATTGTCAGGTGCAATATTAGGAACTAATCTAACATAACCTAAGTCTGTGAAGAATTTTCTTGATTCGTTGTATATATGATCTCCAGAATACCATCTATCATGCTCGAAAGTGATTACTCTGAATTTGTATTTATCGAAAGGAATCATTTTTGTTACTTGATATGTTATCTCTGGAGGATCGCAATCTAATTGAAGATAATCTATAACATTATTTTCATCAGAAATTCTAGATAATATTTCATTATAATCTAAAATTGTAGCGTCTGAACATATTACCTCGTTTGATCTTGCATTTTTAAACCTTTCAACTAATTCTTTATCAATTTCTACTGAAACCCCAGTCCATTCGAATTCTTCTAGTAGAGCAGTATTACTTCCATAATAAGGATCAGCAGAACCAATTTCTAAATAAGTTCCATTCCTTTTACCTTGTAAAACTGAAAGAGTAAACATGTCTTGATATGCCTGAGAATAATTTTTTTCTATCGTTTCTAATCCATCAAACTTAAACTTAAATCTATCAAACATACTAGGCTCGTAATATGTATGCAAAAATTTATTCAATCCCATTAAATCCATATTGTTACTAATCAATTGACTGTGAGTTTGATCGGTAATCATATCAAACCAGAGATGTTTTGTTATTTCTCTTGCTTCATCACATCTACCGATAAACCAACCTGATACTGAACGTTCAAATAATATTGCCCATTCACCAGGATATTCTGATAGTGGAAATATATCATCATCTTCAAAATCACATAAGCTTAATGCTATAGAAGTTTGTGTATAACATTCTTGATAGTCCTTATTAATTTCTAATAATCTTATTAGATGATAGTGTGCTTCTGGTCTTTTAGGTAATAATGATATTGCATGGAGTAATAAACCTCGAGCAGAATGTGTTCGTAATCCTTGCTTATCTAAACAATGTGAAGATAGAACTAAACATTGATATGACAAATTGTCATCTTCCGATAGTTCAGCACATCTTAAAAAATACGCAAATGCTAAAGCACCATGACCTTGAGTATAATATTCAAATCCTAGGTTAAAGTTTTTTACCGGATCTAGATGGTCTTCTATATATTCGTGTACTAGATTCTTTAATCTTTTATTATTATTCATATGATACTTCTGTTAACATTTTTTCAATTAGTTTTTTCGGAACCTTTGCAGTGTATGCAGCAGCATCAGCATAACCAAAGGTCATTAGAAAGAATTCTCCATATTCAGCAAGTCCTGTAGTAAATTCGATTCTAGCACCCATAAAGGAGAAAGCATCAGATACTTTAATAATATTCCAATTATCATCCCATATAACGAATCTACTAAAATAATAAGCGTCTTTAAGTTGTAATTCATTATGATTAAATGGATCTAATTCGTGAGTTACTGCAAACCACTGATTATTCCATCTAACAATCTGAGATCCACCACGAAGATCTCTACCTAAACTAATTGAGGTGTCTGCTATAAGTGTTTGCTTAGATGTATTATTTTTAAGATCTGCTTTGACAACTTCAGTAGGGTGTGACCATTTAACAAAATGATATGGATTATCTAATATAGGCATCCAATTCTTTTCACAATAAGAGTTCATATCTACTGGAGGCTGTATTCTATTTCTTTTTACTTCTCTAGCATAAGAATTTTTATGGTTTTTAGGATCGAGATTATATTCAATTTCTTGAAATTCCATACGACCTTCACCATTAGGCTTCACGTCTCTTCTTACTCCAATTCCATATAATTTTCCATCCCATCGAGCTAATCTAGCATCTTCTAATCCGATAAATTCCCATACAGGAGGTATATCTAATTTAGACGTATCTATTTCAGCATAAGCTTCTACTTCTAAACTTTCTGTATTAAGTTTACATAAAAAATTTGTAGTTCTTAGGGTTAAATCGTTTTCTGGATGCATATATGTTAAAGGACCCCAACGACTGTGGTATTTTTGATCATAATCAGAGTGGAAAAATGTATATCCTACATTTCTTAGATTGACTAAAATTTCATCACCTTCGACTAGTATGGAAGGATTCATAATACCTAATCCGTTTGTTTCGCTACTAGGAATCATGATAGGAACAATATCCCCTCCTTCTTTTATGATTTCTTTAGCTAAATTTGAATCCTTAAGGGTTCTAGGTTTATTTAGCATTGATTAATTTGTTATTTTATACTTTATATTCGTGAATGGAATAGTTCCTGATGATACGAAATAAGATTTGGTATTTCGTTCATGATCTTCTAAGGTATTTTCAACATCTATCCAAGATTTAACTAATTCAGAAGCCCATGAAGGATCTATGATTGAACATAGTTCATCATATATTTCTAAAAATTGATCCTTTATATATTCCATTTCTATTTCATCTTCTATTTTTTCTCTAGGAACATATTCACTCATTTCAGCATTATATTCAAAATATAACGGGTTATGTTCAATAATATAGGAATTTAGATAAAAAGTTTCTCCTTCCATGATAAACATATAATCATCATCACTGGATCCTTCATTTATTTCTTTTTCCATAATCGTACCTGAAGGTATTTCGATAATTGTATCGTTTTGTAAGGTTGTGAAAGTTTTTAAAACTTTATAATATATAGTATGCATAAATTTATTTTTTTATATTAATAATATGACTTTTTCTCTTACGAGTTTCTAAACAGTTAAAGTATTTCGTCTATAATTTTCAACTTAATAGCTTCATCCGTATCAATAAACCAATCAGATTTTTCTTTATAAATTTTCTTAAGTTTCCCAATTTTTATTTTTGTATTTTCTATAGTATGTTCTTCTATCATATCTTGTAATCGAAGAACTTCTATCACTTCCTCTTCCAAGTCTTTCGATTTACCAATAGCTCCACCAGAAACTTGGTGATATAGGTATGTGGATTTTGGATAGCCATATCTTTTATGTCCTGCTATAGAAATTAGAAATCCACAAGACATAGCACATCCAGTAACGATTGTATGGATTGGTATTTTACTTGATTTCATAATCCCAAGAAGACCAAAACATTGATACACTTGTCCTCCATAAGAGTCAATATATAAATTAATAGGTTTTGGGTTATATGAAAGATCATGAGCTTTAAAAACCCTTTCTAAATACTCATCATTTTCATTAATGGATATTATAGCTTTGGATATATCATTTATCGAAGTCTGGTCTACTTGTTTTGCTAAGAATAAGGTCCTATTCATAGGTTGAGGTAATATCATTTGTATCGACATTTTTTTAATTTTATTAGTTAATAATTTGTAATTTACCGGAGAATGATTCTAGTTAATACTAGATGAACTTTATATAATTTATATGGTATACTATATAAGAGTATTATCATTCAAAGAGTGATCTCTATTTGATTATTTCTATTTCCCAAATCTTTTATTCATTGAATTAAAAAAATTGAATATGATTCTTTTTGTTTGATAATCAAATACTTTGGTGTTATAAAACCCTATTTCTAAATCACCATCAATAAGGTCTTCAATTTTAAATTTTGCTTCTTGTAAAAGTCCTGGTTTTGATTCAGAAATTTTTCTAATAAGAGTTAAAGCTTTTATCCTATTACTTTTGTCTATCAATGAATCATATTCGTTAGAGAAATTTAGATTTGGTTGGATCATTTTTTCTTTACGGTTTCGTAAGACCTTTCATATGATTCTACTTGTGACATCAAAGGAAACTCCTTTTGTAATTCCATTGCCATTTTCAATACTTCGGCAAAAATCTTCTCTTGATGAGAATTATATAATATTTCTTCTATTATTTCTTCAGAATTCATTTTATTGTTATTTGTTAGTTTCTTTATATAATTTTGCTGCCTCCTTTATCTTAGTATTAGGTTCGGGTGGGTTTTCATTAGCTTTTACAATTTCTCTAATATCTTCTTCAGTAAAATCTTTAACCATATCATTCATTACCAAATCTAATGCGTGAGATTCATCAAACACTTCAGGTTCTATATTCTTTGATTCTACTAATTTCTTTAATACTATTTTCTTTGATTCTACTAATTTCTTATAAATACATTCTATCTCCTCATAAGATAAATTGCTCTTCTTTCCATTAATATCAATCGTACATGAAACTACATTACCTTCAATATACCCTAAATCGGAATCAATTCTATCAAAAGACCTAGATTCAGATCCTTCTTCAGTAAATGTTTTCCCAGTATAATAACAGGTTTTATATTCTAATAGTCGTTTAACATACTCAAAAGATAAATTAAATTCTAGTTTACGGTCTGCTGCGCTTTGGTGGATGTTAATCATCTTTTTTGCTACTTCGATATCGCTGATTTTTTTTACCTTAATATCTCTCGAAGTGTATTTTCTCTTTTTACTTTTGATTATTTTTTCCATATAATTTATATGACATATATTTTAAATTGATTATTTTTTGATTCTATTATCTAATTTTTCTTCTCTCTAAAAATTTATATTTACCATCGTCATACAAAAATAAAACATACCATTTTGATTTATTCCATCCGCCTTTTAATATACGATGAATGTCGTTATCAACAAATCCTTTTTTAATAGTCGATTCTGTATATGCTTTAACCTCAACATAATCACCATATTTATCAATTAAATCATGATAGATATTCGGTGAAGATTTAAACGAATAATTTTCAATTAGAAAAACTTCAGCAACTTTTCCGACGGTAACAGATTTTTTAATTTCATCATAAGATCTACCACTAGATGATTCTGGTGTAGAATTTCTTATTCTATTAGATTCGGATTCGATCTCATTATCTAGATAAGTTTTATTTTTTATATCGCTTATGGTAAATTCTATTTCCATTTTTGAATTATTTAAAGTTTTATATTTTGTTATATGAAAAAAGTCCAGAGAGTATCAATCACTGGACTTTAAAATTTTAATACGGACTAGGTATTAAGAAAAAATAGATATATTTAAAATTATCATCCTAGATCTTCATCGTCTTCAGAGATGTTATTCTTCTTCTCTTTTTGTATATGGGTAACCATATATCCACTAATGGCAAACTCAACACCTGCCCATAGAACTATATCTGATGCAGTCATAGTATTATGATTACCTATTAGAAAATAAATCATTCCCCACTGACCTACTATAAAAGCAATTCCAGATTCTACTCGTTTTTTTGAAAAGTAAGCTTTTTTCCCACTATATAGATTACCAATCTCGGTAATAAACCATTTTATGTTTGTCCATCCAAAGAATAATTTCTTTTTCATTTTTACGATTTCTTTATTTTGAAGTTTGCCATTAGAGGCTGACCAAAACTATTAAGTCCTGACATTTTATATTTAGATTTCTCTGAAGAATACATATCGAAAGTAATTGAATCACTCTTTAATTTTATACTGAAGTTTAATTGAAAGACGGAAACTGCATAATTTATTAAATCATTAATAGCATCCATATATGTTTGTCCGTTCTTTTGTTTTTCATTAATGACATAATCGGTTATTTCATTAGAACATGGATATAATACAGATCCTATCAATAGGTCTAAACATTCTTCATACTCCGGTGTTCCTGTAGATTCTATTAATTTATCCCAAGAAGTTTTTGATTCTTTAGGATTTTTTGCTTCTATTATATTTAAAAATAATTTATTGTTTGTTTGTGGAGAAAATTTAACAGAATCCATATATGATTTTAATGCTTTGTAAAGATTCCCTGTTTTACCTAATCTTTCGAAACTATTCATAATGTCGTCTCTGTTTATATTATTAGAATCAGATAAACCAAATTCTTTTTTGAAGGTCAACCAACCTTTACGATTCAATGCATTGAATAAAGTTATAGCTCCAATAAAAACTCCCGAACCTTTAGCTCTACCAAACCATTTCTTTGGTGGTCTTTCTTTCGATGTTTCACCTAGACTTAAAGGGAGTAATATTTTATCCTTTGCTTCTATTTGTTCCGGTGTTAATTGCCAACCATTACTTATTGCAGAATCAATTCTTCTAATATATTCTGTTATTGTAGCAGCTGCACCTGTTCCTGCTTTAGATGATATTTCCTTACCATTAAATCTAAAGTCCATTAATTTTTCGTTCCCTGAAGGGAAACTTACACCTCCACCAATTCCTTCAGGTTTAACAAGATTAAAAACAAATATAGATCCAAGAACTTCTCCAAAATCATTTTGGATATTACCCATATTCCCTAATTCTTCAATTTTACCAAATTCATTAAAATTAGATTTGATTATATAACTTCCAAGGGTATCATTTATCGTGTCTTTTAATTGAGTTTTAAATCCATAATTTTCAGCATTTTCACAAACATCTATTAATTTTAAAAGGAATTTCTGATGTAATTCATCAGTAACGAAAGATTTAACTTTTGATATTGTTGCTAATGCCAATGTCGATTTTGATACATAATCTTTTACATCTAATCCTAATTTAGATGGTGTTAAATCTTTTGGTCTGAATAACTTTTCAATACCTTCAACTTTTACTTTTGTTGATGTGGAATTATTTGTTATATAATAACCGTCTTTATTTTTATCTGTTTTAACTAAGTATGTTATCATATCACCAGATCCGTGGGAATTTTGTACTCTATTTTCCTTAGGTAAAAACTTTTCTATTTCTATCACGGTTTCACCCACGTCAGTAAAGAGTTTATTTATATTGTTTTTAGCCGTGTCTGAAATATCTCTATTAGTAACTGAATCCTGTCCGAAAGATGCACGGATCAATTCATTCTTTTTTGTATTAATAGGTTCTTTCTTAGATACATTTTTTAAGTATGAATCTGTGTATTTATTTCTTTGAACGATATATGATTCGTTTAAGAATTTTTCTACAAAGTCTTTAAATTTTAACATCATTGTTTCTCTTATTATTAATTTTTAAAATAAATTCGGATATGCTTCAACTGCTTCAGATGGTAATGGCATTTTACTAGCCAATATATAAGTTTTAAATCTATTTAATATTTGATCTAATTTTTTCTTATGTGGGAATTTAGGTGATTGTAATCGATTCCAAGCATCTTCGAAAGTCATAACCTCTAATGGTTTTACCCCTTCACCGAAAGCTAATTCAACAACATCTTCTGGTGTATTTGTTATAAATTTATCTTGATCTTTCAATAAATTAGCTGTTTTAATTAAGGATCCTTTTTTACCCATAAAACTCTTTTCTACTTGAAATATTCCTTTTTCTAATCGAATAACATATTGTTTATATTGTTCGGTGTCACCCTCTGGTGTAAGTTTACTTGATTCCTTAAACATCTCTGAAACAATAGACATTAAGAGTACGTTTCTATACATGCCTTTATATTTTGATTCACCAATTATAAAGTTTGGTGAATGATACATGAATTTAGACCAATTTAGATCAGTTGATAACATTAAATCGACTTGCCCAATGCCATTTTTATAGTCTCCATCAATAGGAGCACCGAATGAAATTTGTTCAAATCCTCTAACCATTTTCGTAGAATAACCTAGAGATTTTAATTTTTCATCCAACCAAGGAAGAACCTCTTCAAATGTTAATCCATTTACTCCTGCTATTTTATCTACCGAAACCGCTATATCAATATCACCAGAAGTAACATCTTCAGTTTTCTTTGCATATGATCCGATAGGTGAATAATCAACACCATTTCCGTCTAATCCAAGAAGTGGTAGTACATTTTTTTCAGTCCATTCAAAAGTTTTAATAACCTCTTTTTGTGTCAATGGCCTTGATTCTTCAACCGCATTACCACCTTCATTAACTAATGATTCATCCACATTAACACCTCTTTTCTTAAGAAGTTTTTCTATTTCTTGATATGTTTTTTTGTAATCAGATTTTGGATATTGAAATCCTTTTTGCCAATATGCATATCCGTCTAAAGCTCCATCGTACATTGCTTTTAATTCTTCATCAGACATTGTATCATTAAATACAAATGGTCCAATAAATGATTCTTTAACTACTGATTCTGGTAAAGGTTTTGAATCTTCATATCTTAGTTTTTTATACAATTGATTTGATAGAATATAATTATCTGCAAAAGCTTTTAAGTCCCTTTCACTACCAAACATATGACCACCTACATCAATATCATGCCCTTTATAGTAAAGGTTGTAATGAGCTCCTCTTGAATTCTCTTTAGTTTTAAGATAAACTATTTCGTCATTGCCAATAAATTTATTTGGCATTTTACCTTCAGTAACCAATGATTCACTTAAACCTTTTGTCCATTTAGAATCAATTTTATATCCATCTAACCAGTCTTGAATTTCTTTAAGAGTATCTCTTTTGATTGTAGTGATTGCACTAGAATACATACTAGCACCTTTCTTCATTATATCAAGTTCCCACCTTTTTTTAGATGAAACATATTGTAAGTCATATCCTTTTCCTGTTTTAGGATCTTTATATACTGCTGATGTTTTACCTTCAGTAACTACAGATTCACTAAATAATCTCTTACCTGTCTTATCTTCTAAATGTAATATTGCTTTTGGATATTTCTCTTGCATTACATTAAATGTAGCAGGAGCAATATCAGGGGTAGAAACTGGTTCTTGGTGTATTACTTTACCATCTTGAACTACTACAATTACTGCAGGATAGCTTCCTTTTTTTGCGGCTTTGTATACTGTTCCTCTTTTAGCTTCATTCAAGTAAGAAACAAATTCTTTAAATTTTAACATTGTTTTGTTTTGTTTTAGTTTTATATAGTCATATTAATATACCATTACCCCGTCGTCTCCGTATGAATATATCAGAGTTTCTCTTCCGTGTTTTACCGCTACTATTTCTTTGTCGATACCCATGTCTTTTAATTCACTTGCGACTCCTGTATCGTCGTATTTCATCATGGATTTCAAATCACCTTTATCAATAATTTTAACTTTAATCCCGAAATAATCTTCTCCTACATCACCTTTTTTAACTTCTATAAAAGGTTTCATTTTATTTCTAGATTCATTGATATTATCAACATATTTTTCTAATTCTTTATAAAATGGTTGTATCGATTTAGGTGTCATTTTATTAAATTCTTTTTCGTCACCATCTAAAATAGATTTTCTAACTTTTGTTCCTGAAGGTCCGTTGGGAATTCTTTCATCAACCATTTCTAATCTGAAAGGTTCTGAAACAGGAACATCGGTTTTATCTGAATTTATATACTTAATTTGTGGTTCATATGCTTTCATTCTATCAGACCCAGCACCCATACCAACAGCTTCGAAACCTTTACCTCTAAGATATTTTACCATTTGTGGTATTACCGTTTTTAGGTTACTCGGATATAATATATAATCTTCGATAAATGAATATTCTTTAACAACAGATTTACCCATTTTCTCAAGTAGTGTATCAGGGAATGGTGATTTATCATTTTTTGAAAGTATTTGTATAGGAATTACCGGTAAACCGAAAACCTCAGAAGCTTTTTTGAATGCTGCAATATGCCCTAAATGAAAAGGTTGGAATCTTCCAGGAAATATAACAACTTTTTTGCCATTGAATAGATCTTCAAATACTTCTAAATTTTCTAGGATAGCTCCTGCCTTATTGAACATATTTAAGTTTATTTTCATAGGCAATCCTCCTTTGATTGGAAGAACTTTGATTAAAAATCCATCATTTTCTAGGACTTTATATCTAGTTCCTGCATAAAGAACTATAGAATCAACTTCTATTTTTTCAAAATCCTCTTTCGTAATTTTCTGTCCGTATTGCTTTTTCCAATCCTCGGAAATAAATTCTTCAAATAGTGGTATATGTTTATTCATTATGTGTAATTGATTATTTTTTAC
>TARA_B110000503_G_scaffold23740_1_pt1 | contig 12069 bp, 15 predicted proteins | sample TARA_B110000503 | Tara Oceans TARA_B110000503 (sample SAMEA4397472) | marine metagenome | biome: Polar Biome; feature: [SRF] surface water layer (ENVO:00010504); material: water (ENVO:00002006), including particulate matter (ENVO:01000060) such as... | depth 5 m
AATTAGATCTATGGGTTGAAGATCTGCAAACGCTGTTTAAAGACTTCAATGTCAAAGTCAGACTGAAAAATTCAACAGGAGCTGGTCGAGGCGAACGCTATTCTTCTTTATGGAACGATTTTGACTGGGCAGATGTTGTTGTGAGTTGTGCTTCTGCCAGCACTGCCGAAGCATTTTGGTACGGTAAGAAAGTTATAAGTTTGGGACCGTGCCCTACCTTGATGTGCGATACTGGTAGTTTAGAAAATTTTATAAATCCCTTGGAGCCTGCAAACAGAGACAACTGGCACGAGCATATAGGATGGATACAATTTTTAGAAAGCGAATGGACATCTGGAAATGCTCAGGAAATGACTGCTGTATATCAAGGATGGAACACTAATTAATAAATTTTTTTATGTGTTGCCATGCTAGACCGGACATGATTTCTTGCTGACTCCAGTGGCACATAGCAATACGTTCTAGCCATGCTTGCCTGTCTGGCATAGCAGGATTTTCTAATAGTCTAAAATCTGTATTGGCAACCTGCGCAGCTTGACTCTTTTCTGGATCAGTGACAAATATTGGATACCCTTCGATCACAGATCCCACAGTGGGACTGGAATTGTGATTTACCACAGCCCAACAATCTTCGAGATCGTCCAACAGCGTAGATCCCAATTCTGACAATCTTACATTACGCATGTGACTGATATCACCAATATGTTGCCTTGCTGACTTATCTCCCGGATGCGGACGTAGAACAATAGGCCGGTCTGTTGCTTGTTGTATTTTGGCAATGGTTTTGGCAGCCCAGTCAACTATGTCATATGTGCCCATACTCCATCCGCCGTTGCGTTGCAAACAGACCAGTATATGCTTGCCGTTCTGCCGCCAGTCTTTTAGTGCTATGCCAGTGTTGCGACTTATTGATTGCCAATGGCCAGGATCCGGATTGTCCCAAAAATAATTTCCTGTACTTGGAAATATTCCATCAAAACTGTATCTGGAGTATTCGTTCTTTCCGCGGTAGTTGAACAAGTTGCTGTCAACTACCAGCAGTCTGTTGTTGTTGCTTTTTTGAAAATCGTATACTTCTTTTCTAAACAAATTGTGTGAGGCCTGTTTGCCTGTGGCATGCGGCCATCCTTGTATAAATGCCACATCGGCATTGACCAACTGAGGACGGGCGGCCAGCACTCCGTGATCACCTGCTGCTTGAACTCCGCCTACAAATCGTCTTAACAAATCCGACTTGTGTTGACTTTTTTTGCTGGGCGGAACAGACGCCAAGTATGCTACAAATTTCATTTGATTTTTTCCCAGAAGTTTGTAGTAGCAAGACGGGAAGATTCCAGTGCACCTTCGCGTATCTTGACAAGATCAACAACATCTTTCCAGTCTTGCTCGCGCTTTAAAATCCAAGGAGCATATTTCATACTCAAAAATTTACTGCTCCACGGTTCTACCACAATAACTTTTTTCCCCAGCAGCACACCCCAGTAAGCGCCGTGATAACTGTTGGTCAGGATTATGTTTGCACTGCCCAATAATTCTATAGTCTGATCAATGTTGTTTCCAGAATTCACAAACCGCGGCATACTGTCATTGCCAAAGTTTTTGATCAATTGTTTCTTGTGTTCATAGAATATAACATCATTTTTAATTGCATATTTTCTGTCCAATGCCGGATGCATACAACTGGCACAAGGCACCCATGGTTGATTCTGATCCCAGTCTCGGATACCCACTTCGTCAAAGTTCATCAGCCAATCCGGAAAAAATATATCAGCTTCGCCACGTTTGTCCAACGGGCTGTTGTGGCCTGCGCCCCAAATGTGTCGTGGTGTAGACACTGGTTTAATTTTATTCATGTACCGTTTGACAAAATTACGGTGTGCAAATTGAAATTCTTCATGGGCCTTTTCGTTGGCCGGATCTCTAAGATTCCATTTATGTTTTTGTATGCTTACCAGCTGGTCTAAATCTGCTGACGGCAACAATGATGGAATGACATCACCAAAAAAGTCATTGCCAATGAGGCCACCACCGCCAACAATCATTGGCAATTGACTATCGTACTCTGTTTCTTTTATTCTTGTAATGTCAACCACTTGATATTCTTCTGGTTTAAGGAAGTACTGCAATGGATTACTGGCCAAATCACCCACATTGTTTGGGTCAGCACGGTGCACAACAGTAAACTTTGGTTTAGTCATGTTTGGTCCTCTGTTGACAGTATTCAGTTAGTAGCCTTTCATTGTGCCACTCATTTGCTTGTGGAGTATCGGAAAACTCGTGGAAGCAAGGTGTGCCTAACGTGTAGTGCAGTAGTTTGGCATCTTTGTTTTCGCCAAACTCATCCGGTAACCAATTCCATTCTATGGGCAATTCTCCTATGCGTTCGTCATCTAACCAGGTAAATCTGTGCAAATCAGCACCTGTGCTTTTTTGTATAAATTCTGGTGTAAGCACTTTGTTGGGATGGTTAGCGCAGTTCCACAATATAACACTTGACCAGTTCTTGCGTGGGTAATCTTCGTTTTTACTGCCAAGATACTTGACAGGCATCCTAGTTTTGTAATCATGCTTGACTACCATGACATCTTTGTATGGATCACGCATATCCCAGAGTTTGGTGATATCGTCCCTGACAATCATGTCACCGTCAATAAAAATAGCCCATCCCTTAAATCTCATCAAGTGCGGCACCAAGAATCGTGTGTATATAAAGTGGTTGGACCCGTCTTTGTGTGTTTCTTCGTAGTCACTAAACAAGTTCAGTGCCACTGGTACAATAGCAACAGGCTGACTAGCATGTCGGATAATGCTGTTGACACAAGTGTGATAAGCAATTGCTTCTCTTGGATCGTAGCCAATAAAAATAGGAATAGGTTTTTCAGGATTTGTAGTCATTTTGTTTATTTGATGTTTGAACAATCGGCAATGATATAGCCACTGGCTTTTATGTACTTGCAGTTGCTCCACTGGGCAGACAACAATGTAGCAATTGACTCTTGTGTGAATGATTGTCGCCATTCTGGCTTTGGCACAGATCTTGCCAATACCATAATAATAAATCTATCAGCAAGCGGTGTTATTGCCTGCACAAATGCTGCGGGATCTTTGATGTACTCCAACACGCCAAGCACAAGGCCTGCGTCGTAGTGCTTGTCTAATGTGATGGCATCAGTATCAAAGTCAATTTGAATATCAGCAGTGGCTGCACGATCTAACCCTATGTACTCGCGGAATGTTTGATAGTGCAATACACTTCGATCACCGCATCCAAAATCAACTACACTACAGTCTTCAAGTTCGAATTGATCTAACAGCATATTGCGTTTTGCCCAAGTTGGTTCAATCATCGAAGTATACTCTTTTCAAATGATTCCATGCTGTGCCGTCGTTTAACTCGTTCATATTCCAGATCATATAAGCAGCGTTGTGCAACCACTGTGTGCGATCTATGTCTAATGCCGGGTTGGATAAATTTTTAATTCGATTGCTTATGTCCCACACAACACTTTCGTCACTGAGCGGAAAAGTAGGAATTCCTTCACAAGTGCTTTCTACCAATGCGTTGCTGTTGTACCCTACAACTGCACAGGCAGCATCAAAGTCTTTTTGCAATCCAACACCGCCTTCGTACACTGTGCGCTGGTTCCATGTTTTGCTCAATCTTATATTTTTTCCTATAAACTTGTTGAAGTTTATTTTCTTTGTTTTCAAATGTGGGCGAATCATTATAGGTGCATCTGAGTACAACTTGATTTGTTCTACAGCATGTTCTATCCACGCTTCGTATGTGTTGTACTTCTGGTACAAACTGTTAAGAGTTGAATCTCCGGGCTTTTGTAAACACAGTAGCACATGGCCGTCTCGTTGTTGCCAAGGCTTGATTTCTATGTTTTGTAATTTCTGTATATGATTCCATCTGTCTGGCGGACTGTCGGCATTGTTGAAGTTGCCGCTTCTTAAGAAATGTCCCCACCCTAATCTATAATAGCATTTGTCTGGATAGTGAACCGAATAACTGTTTTTTCTAAACAAATTTGATTCGCAAACAAGCACAGGCTTTCCCGACGCTGTTATAAAATCATATTCTTCCATGTGTTGACTCTTGCGTTTCTTTACATTGATTTGAAAGTAACAATCAGCATTGTGTTTGTCTGGATCGTCAAAATTTAATATTTTCCAGTTGGGTATTTTAAAATCAACTTGAAAGAATCTATTGATCAAGCCATTGAATGCTACAACACGGGTCATCTGCGTTCGATGTCTTCTTCTACGCAGTTATCGCCGTATTGTATTTCGATCAGTCTAAGTGGCCGATCAGTTTCGTTGCACAACATGTGCCATTCGTTTGTGGCAATAAAAGTATGCTGGTACGCTGTCATGTGACATTTCAAATCGTGGTCAGTTGATTTGTCCAGTGTGTATACTGCACCCTCACCTTCGGCAACAAACCAAAACTCTGCACGGTGTTCGTGACGTTGCATACTTAGACAAGTTTTTGGAGCAACTGTGAGTTCTTTTAGTTTGACATTGGCACCGACTTCGTGTAACACACGATAGTATCCCCATGCTCGGGTAGTTTTGGGTTTTTTCCATTCTTCTAGTATCCAACTGCTGCTGTTGGCTTTGTTGGTACCGCCCACGCCGAACTCAAATGTCAACCGATCATCTTTGAAACTCATTTCTGGAATGTTTACGTCGGTCCTGTCTCCACCATTGGCAAACACCAGGTCAGCATCAGGATATAACTGTCTTACATTCTTAATAGCTTCTACAGCAGACCCGTCGTTGTCGTTGAACAACAAAACACCGTCTACTGGTTTGAGATTTTCTATAATTGTCACACGCTCTGTGACAGGCATAAACGACTTGCCCTTCTTTCGTTCAAGCCATTGGTCTGAATTGACACCGACAATAAGTCGATCACCCAACTCACGTGCTGCTTTGAGATATGCTATATGTCCGGAATGCACAGGATCAAACCCGCCAGTTACTATTACGATTTTCATAAAGATATTTACCGTTATATACACACATAAATATAGAATGACACCAGCAATTGCCAACACAGAGCCCATAGATTGTGCCTGTGTAATACACGGTGCAGGCTACGATTGGATCTACGTGGATCGATTGTACAACATGTTGTGCAGACATTTGACACGACCTGTACGGTTGCATGTGTACACCGAGTCCCACAGACCAGTGCCGGATCACATGATCAAACACTCGTTACAAGATTGGGGATTTGCAGGACCCAAAAAGAGTTGGTGGTACAAACTACAATTGTTCAACACACAACATCATGTGGGTCCTATGCTGTATTTTGATCTAGATGTTGTTATTGTCAACAACATAGACTGGCTTTGGCAGTTGCCATTGCGGCATTTTTGGACCATTCGAGATTTCAAGTATTTGTGGAAATCAAATTGGACTGGCGTAAACTCCAGTGTCATGTGGTGGGATACAACACAATACAAACACATATGGGAAACTGTGGTGAAACAGGATATTAATTTTTTTACTGCTAAATATCGCGGAGATCAAGATTTTGTCTCGGATGTTATACCGGTCGCGCAACGACGTTTTTTTCACACAGAGTGGGTAAAAAGTTGGAGATGGGAATGTTTAAACGGCGGGTTTGACTTTCGTAGTAGAAAGTATTCGAATCCTGATTCAGGAACAACGTTAAGTAAAGAAACAAGTATTTTAGTGTTTCATGGCAGTCCTAACCCCCATGAAACAACAGATCCAGTGATTGCAAAACACTGGCAATGATAAATAAACACAACAGGAGACCAATAAATGGCCAATAGAACACTACAATTTTATGGATATGCATACGGCGACGTGCCAGTCCAACTAAACGCACACATCAACGGACAGTTGGTGTTTAGCGGACCCGTCGCCACAACAGCAGGCCCGATACCGGTACAACCTATTGATATGGACACCGCTCCAGTATTATTCAGTGTTGTTGATTCTGCTTTATACCCAACTAGTTATTCTGGTGCGTATCCGATGACAGTTTCGGTTGCAACAGGAAACGGTATTGCACTTATGGCTGTCTGGTCCAATTACCAACATGAAATAGATAATAGTGCAGTTGAGTTTTCCGGAAGTATTAGCGGAACAACTTTAACTGTAAGTTCTGTAACATCGGGTGAAATAGCAATTGGCCAACATTTGCACGGCACCGGTGTAACCGATGGAACAACAATTGTATCAGGCAACGGATCAAGTTGGGTAGTTTCTGCCAGTCAAACAGTAGGCGAAACAACTATAAGCGGCGAAATTCATGTTCCGGGAACTGCTGATGTTTTTAACGGTTGCTTTTGGGGCACGCCTACAAACTCAGAAGGCACAGTTGATCCACGCAGTAGTGTTCGAATTGATAACGTCCCACAAGTACCGCCTCTAGAACCATCAACAGGCTGTTGGTGCTGGGCGGTTGATAGCGGTAGTACACTTGAGTGCAATCTCAACGTATCTGAAGGTAACGAGTAAAAACCACACTTAGCGGTACCAAAAACCCTGTTTTATACAGGGTTTTTTTGTGGTTGACGTATAATACGCTGTTTGCTATAATATGTACATACAGCAATAAAAAGGATCTAAAATGCAATACACGTTGATCACAAAAACGGGAAAAATCATGCAATTTTACATCAAGTCTGTAGCAGACACTTACCAACTCAATTTAGGAGGTGTCGTTTTTACACAACAAGTACTAAACACCACAGCAGTTGTCAACAACCCAGTTGACGAATAATTGCTCTTTTGCTATAATATACACATAGACAGCAACAACAAGGAGTTAAAATTGAACGCAATTCGTATCAAAAACGGTGTTTACCGCAATCGTCCTGTCAACAACATCAGTTTTGCCCTTGTAAAAGGCTACACTACTGGAGCAAAAGGCAACTACGTAACTGTAGATTCAGATGGATACTTTGGGCCAGAGTTTAAAACTGTTCGCATCCGTGTAGATGCAATTGAAGATTTTGAATACATCAATGGAGAAAATATGGAGCAACAATCAGCACCCGCTGTTCCTGTGGCGAAAGAAACTGACGAAGAAGCAATCAATCGCATCCGCGAGCGTTTTGACATTTTGACTCAAATGACAAAGGCAACAGTCAGCGGCGACATTCGTGCTATGATTGTGAGTGGCCCTCCTGGCGTAGGCAAGAGCTTTGGAGTTGAACAAGAAATTGAAAAATCATGTTTGTTTGACAAACTGGCAGGCAAACGACTTCGTGCAGAAGTTGTCAAAGGCAGTGCTACTCCAATTGGCTTGTATCAAACACTTTACAAATTCTCTGATGCCAACTGTGTTGTGGTGTTTGACGATTGTGACAGCATCTTGCTAGATGACGTTGCTCTTAACTTGCTCAAAGGTGCGTTGGATTCCGGCAAGAAACGTGTTATTTCGTGGTTGAGTGAAAGCAGTGCATTGCGTCGCGAAGGCATCCCAGAGCGTTTTGAGTTCAAAGGCAGTGTAATTTTTATCACCAATTTGAAGTTTGACAAAATGAAGTCACAAAAACTCAAAGATCACCTGGATGCATTGCAGAGTCGTTGTCACTACTTGGACTTGACACTGGACACAATGCGTGACAAGATTTTGCGTATTCAGCAAATTGCCAAAGACGGTATGTTGTTTGTAGACTATGACTTTGAAGAAGAAGCACAAAAAGAGATTGTTGCTTTTATGGATACAAATCAAAATCGTTTGCGTGAGGTGAGCTTGCGTATGGCATTGAAGATTGCAGACTTGCGCAAACTGAGTGCCGGCAATTGGATGCGTTTGGCAGAAACAACTTGCATGAAAGTTGCTTGAACAATTTAACTCCAGGGTAGACAATCTACTCTTTACAGCAGGCATTGGTAAAACAGTGCCTGTTTTTTTTGACTTTACTGTTTAAATAGTGTATAATGTAGAATGACAAAGTTTAACAAGATTTTACTAGTCGGGTGCTCGTTTTCAAACGGGTCAGGCCTACCTCGTGAACATAATAATTCTCGTATATGGGCCAATCAATTAACTGCTAAATTAGGTGCTTGCACAATAAATAATGTTTCTAGAACTGGAGCAAATAATCATTGGATATTTTTAGAAACAATATCGGCACTGATCAAAGACAGATACGACCTGGTACTGGTTGAATGGTCGGCGATCCCAAGATATAGATTCAAAGTTGGGTTAGAATTATATTCAGTTGACTCCTTACTGGATAGAGATGTAAATCTAGTAGGTGGCGAAACAATAACCGCAAAATGGTTGTCGGAAATCAAAAATCGATTGTTAAGGATACACAACGACCACTGGGATATTTTAGATCTAATCAAGTATGTCAACACATTGATCGAACTGCAAACAAAATTAGCCCAAGGAAAGATATTCTTTATTAACGGTCTTGGCCCTTGGTCAGACCAGTATTTTGCAAAAAAACAAATATACTTGCCGAGCGATCTTGACAAGTATACACACAACTTGCTACATGCAACGGATCGCGATGACGACGAAATTTTTCAACTATACAATATGATACATGATAATTATGCTGCTTACGGCGGCATCCAGGAAAAATATTGGTTAAATCTTTATCAGTCGCAACAGTCCTTGAAGATTGATGTTGTTAGTACCGTTGATTCACATCCTGGATATAATAGTCAGGATATATATGCTGACTATTTTTACCAACAAATACAAGAAAAATTAAGTATTAAATGAAAACAGCCACAATCGTAATACGAGACGAAGTCAATATCAAAATTGAAGGGCTTGAACTAGATGCACGGCGTGCGTTGACTAATGCTTTCAAATATGATGTGCCTGGTGCTCGCTACTTGCCCGCAGTGCGGCTAGGTCGCTGGGACGGCAAGGTCAGTTACTTTCAGCTGGGCGGCAGTACATATGTAAATTTATTGCCAGAGATTGTGCCCATACTTGAAAAGTTCAATTACGACATTGAGCTGGATGATCAACGCACATACTCGACCACATTTGATTTCAATCATATCAAAGAAGATTCTTTTGCACACAAGTCATGGCCAAAGACACATCCAATGGCAGGACAACCTGTGGTATTACGTGACTACCAAGTTGAGATCATCAATGCGTTTCTTGGCAACCCACAGTGTATACAGGAAGTGGCAACAGGTGCTGGCAAAACATTGATGACAGCAGCATTGAGTTTGAGCATTGAACCGTATGGTCGCAGTATTGTTATTGTGCCCAACAAAAGTTTAGTTGGTCAAACAGAAGCAGACTACATCAACTTGGGGTTGGATGTGGGTGTTTACTTTGGAGACCGCAAGGAATTTGGACGTACACATACAATATGTACTTGGCAAAGTTTAAATATACTAATGAAGAATACCAAGAGCGGTGTAGCAGAGTGTTCCATACAAGACTTCATTGAAGATGTTGTTTGTGTAATGGTGGACGAAGTACACATGGCCAAAGCAGATGCTCTCAAAACATTGTTAACCACCATTATGGCAAGAGTGCCGATTCGTTGGGGATTGACCGGAACTGTGCCCAAAGAACCGTTTGAATTTCAAGCATTGAAGTGTAGCCTTGGCCCTGTTATCAATCAACTAAGTGCCAGCGAGTTACAGGATCGCGGCGTACTTGCACAGTGCCATGTGAACATTGTGCAGTTGGTGGACCATGCTGAGTTTTCAAATTATCAAAGCGAGCTAAAGTTTTTATTAGAAGAGCCAGACAGGCTCACCGCCATTGCCAACTTGGTTGCACATGTCAATGACACAGGCAATACACTGGTATTGGTAGACCGTGTGGCAGCAGGCCACGCCTTGATTGAGCGCCTGGGCGATCGAGCTGTATTTGTATCAGGCGCAACCAAAGCAGGAGCAAGACAAGATGAATATGATGAAATTGCAACAAGTACTGGGAAGATTATTGTGGCGACTTATGGTGTGGCCGCTGTGGGTATTAATATTCCTAGGATTTTTAATCTGGTTCTTCTTGAGCCCGGAAAGAGCTTTGTCCGCGTTATACAATCAATTGGGCGAGGTATTAGAAAAGCAGAAGACAAGGACCACGTCCAAATCTGGGATGTGACCAGTACTTGTAAATTTGCCAAGCGACATTTGACCAAACGAAAAGTATTTTACAGAGATGCCAACTATCCCTTCTCACAGGAGAAGTTGGAATGGAAATAATGGTTGTAATTTTTAACAAACCTGCTATAATAACAACATGCGTATATTAACTTTAGACACAAACGAACCATTTGACCTTGACCACCTTCCAGAAGAGGTAGATGATATGAGATTTGCTATTTTTGACAATAGCGATCCCAAAGATCCCGACTATCATTACATTCCTTTGATCTTTCTTGAAAGTTTTAATGCGCCTGCATTGGTATTAAAAATTGGCGAACACAAAATACGTATGCCCATGGACTGGCAAATTCTTATTGGCGAACCAGAAATAGGTGACCTCGAAGTGTTGCCGTTGACCAGTATCAACGATCGCGGATTCAAAGTATTTCAGTTCAACCCATTGAGCAGTTTCCGTCCCAGCTTCCCAGACATTGAAATTGTAGATGTGTACCACGAAGTTGCTTGGTATGCTCCCAAGTTAAAGAACGGGCAAATGCTGTGTGTTCCTATCTCCGACGGCCCAAAGCCGGATTGTGTATACTTTGTAAAAGACATCAGTCGTAACTGTGAAATTGTCGACTACAGCAAGGCTTGGTGATGATCGACAAGTTGAACATTATCAACGAGATGCGACAGCTTGATCGCAAGAATCGCGGGTTCTATCAAGAGCTGACCGAAGAAGAACGCAAGAAATTCTCAACATTTCTAATGGTGCGATGGGCCAGTTCAGTAGAAGGATCACCGGAACTGCAACAGTTTTATCTTATTGCCACCAATGAAAGACTCAACAAGCATTTCTTTGCACTGAGCAAGCATCCAGAACTGCAATGGCTGTGTGCTACCACTGTGAGTCCGGACATGGGCACACCCAGACATACTTGGATTGCTCCAAAGAAAAAAGAACCGGGTGCCAGCAGTATACGCAAGCAGTTGTCGGAACTGTATCCGCATATGAAGGATGATGACATTGCTGTGTTGGCGTCAATGACAACCAAAAAAGAAATTGACGAACACCACAAGTTGATGGGTCAAGAAAAGAAAAAATGAAGTACACTTGTCAGTTTTGTAAAAAAGATTTTGTTAGAGAAACCAGCCTCTCTGTGCACAGTTGTGAGCCACGTAGACGTAGACAAGAACGTTCAGAACGTGGAGTAGAACTGGGTTTCCAAGCATACATCAAGTTTTATGAAATGACGCAAGGCAGTGCCAAGTTAAAAACATATGATGATTTTTGTGACAGTCCCTATTACCGAGCTTTTGTCAAGTTTGGACGGTACTGTGTGAGCATACGTGCTATCAATCCTGCCAGGTTTATGGAATGGGTACTGAAACAAAACAAAAAGATTGATAACTGGTGCAGTGATACAGTTTACACAGAATATCTGGCGTTTTATTTGCGTGTAGAGAATGTAGATGATGCATTGGCAAGAGCAATAGAGTTTGGTATTGATTGGAGTGAAAAGACAGGCAATCCGCCACATGATTGTTTACGCTATGGCGGCACCAACGCAATGGTGTATGCTGTCACAGCAGGACGTATCAGCCCTTGGATAATTTTCAACAGTGAGTCTGGCCAACATTTTTTAAGCGAGTTGAACACAGAACAGATCGCATTGGTGTATCCGTATATAGATGTTGATCATTGGCAAAAACGATTCCAGGACTATCCTGCTGATCAGGAGTATGCCAAGGATATTTTAAAACAGGCAGGTTGGTAATGAGTTATATTTTATGTATTGGTAATAATACAGAAGACACTGACATTAAAACAAAAGCTCTCGCTGTCAGCAACTCAATGGCCTGTTACGGACTATTGTCTGATCTTGACAGAGAAGTGTCCATTGATAATATTATCAAACCGGGGTACTATCACACAAGTGTATACGATATTGAATATGGTAAATTGTTTAAACTTGCTCAACATTTTGATAAAGT
>TARA_B110000503_G_scaffold88038_1_pt1 | contig 12067 bp, 11 predicted proteins | sample TARA_B110000503 | Tara Oceans TARA_B110000503 (sample SAMEA4397472) | marine metagenome | biome: Polar Biome; feature: [SRF] surface water layer (ENVO:00010504); material: water (ENVO:00002006), including particulate matter (ENVO:01000060) such as... | depth 5 m
CACCCAACTACCCGTAAGAACTACAGTCCCTTTATTTCGGCGCGAACAGCGAGTCGCAAAACACGATGTCGCGAATCATCTTGTCCGCGGCGTTGTCAAACTTCTGTTCCAGCTCGGTTTCCCCAACCACCCTCGCGCCCGCCGCGAGCATCCGCAGAAACTCCTGGACTCGTCGAAACGCGCGGACGATTGATCCTTCGTACATCTTCCGTTCGCTGTTTGCCATCTTCATGATTTCGCTAAACGGCGCGCCTTCCATCCACCGCCGCGCCATGTCCATCAGCTCGGGGCGGAACTTGTCGCCCGCTTCCGTGTTTTGCCTGGTGCTTCCGCCGCCTCCGCCTTTCCCTGCGCCTCCCCCTCCATTCGAATCAGGTCCCGACTCCACATCCAGCCCCACGTCAGCTTCGTGCTTCGCCACTACTCTCGCCGCGTCTTGGAGTTTCTCGTACGCCCGCTGCGCTTCCTTGGACATCTTTTTCACCACGTCCCCCGCGTCGCCTTGGCCTTCGCGCCAAAGCAGCGCGGAAACGAGCGCCACCACTGACCCGGGATCCAGTTCCTTGAACGTCCCGTCGAAAACCAGCTCCGTGGCGACGAGCTCGTCGCTTGTTTGCATTTCACACGCAACCTTGCCTTTCACGAGCGCGACGTTTTCATCCGGATGCAGGTGGTCCAGCCGTCGCAAAACTCTCAAGCGCTTCAAAAGCTCATCCTTCTTCACCGTGCCTCGCGCGTCTGCAACCGCGCGTTTCGCGATTTGAATACGCGTGATCACGTCTCGCTTCTTTGCGAATTTTTCCAAAACAATGCTCAACTGCGCGTCGTCCGGATCGGACGCGAGCGGGTGTTTGCTCAGCATCCCCGTGAGCCGGTCGATTTTGCTAGTCAAGCTTCTGAACTGTTTCGTGGTGATCCTCATGTCCTTTTCCAGGTCCAACGCAGGCACGCCGTCCTTTTTCCCAAAAAGAAAAGTGTCAGTCCATTTGTTGGGCGTGTATTGGACGATGTATGGACAACATCAGGGTAATCGGTCCGAACAGTCACCAACGTTAGAGGTAAAACAACAGTGTGACGGATTTGGGAAACGCAATACATACGCACCGGGAACCGTTTCAAAACCTCGCGACAGGATTCGCGAACGCGGACTTTTCCCTCGCTTTGCGCTTTCAGGTTGTTCGGCAGGTACACCCTGACGGACGAAAACAGGTCAACCTGGGTTAAAGGAATCGTCACGACTCGGGGAGCGTACGTTTGATACGTGTCGTGTGTCTGTTGCGCCCGCTGTAGCTTTTGTTCAGCAACCGGGTCATCTTTTTTGTCCCCTTTAACCCCAAACTCCAGGGGGTTGGGTTGTGGAACACGTTGCATCTGCTGGATTTCCCACGCGCCTTTTTTACCTTCACTCGTCACGCACAACACCTCCAGCTCGTATTTGTTGTGGTCGCTACCACCGGGTTGTCGGTCGTGGCTTACCAAGACCGCCCACTCCGAGGAAACCCGAGAGGCGTGCCTCATCGCCCGCCCACCGTCCACCCCCGCCGCGGTAGACGCGCCGATCAAGGATTCAGGATCCTCGACGCAAATTTTCAAAAGCCGCCCGGGCGACAGGAAAGGTGCCGCGTGTTGGGGAAGGTTCTGAACCTGTCGCAACTCCGCTTTTAGCGTGGCTAAGGTATCGCTAATCGCGACATAGTCCGTGACCGATTTCTGGTTTGGGATTTCCATTGAATCTTTTTCCAGCTCCAAATCTTCCACGTTTTTAACAAGCAGCGGGACCTTGCGTTCTCGTTGGAACTGCGCGAAGCTCTGTTTCGTGAGGCTCTCCGCGTCGTGCCCTTCCAACCGCGTTAAGTTGGTGATCATCCCGTACGTTAACCGGAACGCTGAGTCCAACGGGTCGCTCTTGCCGTAAAGCATATCCCGCGCGACTTTTGAGTTTTGCCAGAAAAGTGTCAGTATTGTATGGTCAAACAGGGAGGCGGGATTTGGGAAATGCAATACGTACCTTTCGGGTCCATGCGCTCGTCGATCATAAGAATCACCAAGCCTTTGTCATCCAACCCTCTGCGGCCGGCGCGGCCACTCATCTGGACGTATTCGCCACTCGAGATCCACCGGTACCCGTCGCCGTCGAACTTCCGTGGGGAGGTGAACACCACGGTTTTCGCGGGCATGTTCAGCCCCGTCGACATGGTTTCCGTCGCGACGAGAACTTTCACGAGGCCTTCTTGAAACAAAATCTCGACAATCTCTTTTAACCGCGGTAGCAAACCGGCGTGGTGCGTTCCAATGCCTCGCCGCAACGTGGGAAGCAACGCCACGACCTGTGGCAACCTTTTGTCGTCCTCCGTTAAGTCGTCAAGCGCGTTTTGGTAAATCGTCTCCACCATTACCTTCTCGTCTTCGTTGTTCAAGTCGATACCCTCGCAATCCGTGACTAACTGCTCGCACTCGTTTTTACTAAACGCAAACACGATACACGGGTCGTAGTTCTTGGTGGTGACCTTATGATAAATAAAAGAAAGTGTCAGTCTTGTATGGGCAAACAGGGAGGCCGGGATTCGAGAAGTACAACACGTACCATCTTGATGATCTTTTGAATATCGCTCCCGGCGCCTGTTTTCGAGGTTTTTTGATTTTTGCTAGACCCGACGCCCTCCGCCTCCGCCACGTTTTCCCGGTTCGCGACCCGGCCTGACGCGTACCCGTCACCCGCAGGCGCCACGGCGTTGATTGCTTTTAGGAAATTGTCGTGCCGAAACGTGTTCTCCCGGTCGTAGCAAAGATAAACACCGTCGCCCCCCGACGGGAAGATGTAGTGCTCGAGCGGCGTCGGCCTGAAGTCGGTGTACACCAGGTGGCACGGTTGCTTCTTCACGTGCACGATCCACTCCGCAAACTCCTTCGCGTTTGGAATCGTGGCGCTGAGAAACGCGAACCGCACGTTGTCAGGTAACCCCACGATGGTTTCCTCCCAAACCACGCCGCGGTCGGCGTCGCGCATGTCTGCGATTTGTACAAGAAAAGCGTCAGTCGCGAGTCTCTCGAGCGCGGGTGATCTGTGTTGGGCGATTGGCAAACAGCACACAACAGTTGCCGGTACGCCAGTAAGAGTTACCAGTAGCCAGTACGCCAGTAAGCGTTACCAGCGGAGTAAACAGTCACGGACGGGGCATCAAACCGTGTTTGGATTTGGGAAAGCCCACAATACGCACAGTGTATTTCGTCGAAAATAACCCACCCGACTTCGCGCATCACCTCGCCGCCTTTATAAAGCATGCTTCTTAACACCTCGGTGGTCATAACAAGGCAAGACGCGTCCGGGTTAATCACGGTATCGCCGGTCATCAAACCCACATCTTTGAACTCTTGTTGGAGCTCGCGGTACTTCTGGTTACTCAAAGCTTTCAAAGGAGAGGTGTACACCACGCGTTGTCCGTCTCGCAAACTCATCGCGATGGCGTATTCAGCCACCACGGTCTTGCCCGCGCTGGTGTGCGCCGCAACCATCACGGATTCACCAGCCTCCATCACCTCGATTGATTTTCTTTGAAACGTGTCCAACTCGAAGTTGTACCGCTTCGCGGGGTTGTTCGGGTCGTACCGCCCCGCGTCCTTTGGTGGGTGCCAGTTCAACGGGTAAACAACGTCGTGCAAACACCCGTGCCCCGCGCCACTCGCCGGGATCCGCGTACCCCCTGCCGCCAACACCTCCTCGATGTCCGTCCGTGGTTTCCACCCAGGCTCTTGAGAAAACTCGGTGTTGTTACCGTCGGTGGTATCGACGTCCCCGGTGGTGGTCTCGGTCAAGCTCGCGTTACCATCCTTCGCCCCGTCGCGCGCATCATCACCAGTCCCTACTCTCGGACGTTTCCCAGACGCATCTGTGGACGCCGCGTCGGTTGGAGATTGAACCGTCTCCGGACGCGGTCTGCGCGCGCTGTGCATCGGACGCACCGCTACCGCCCTCCGGACCGACGAAGGCGGTGTCACGCGCGGAGAGGAGTGGGGGTGCGACGCGGACGAGATGGGACGAGTCGGCGGCGGCGGTAAAAAGCGAGTCCGAGAAACTCCACTCGCGATTTTATTTTTGAGTAGTGGCGCCAAAACTTTCTTGCGGATCTGTGGACCACACACGTACCCGGCGCCGTCCTGGGCCGGTTGCGACGGCGTCGCGGTCGTCCGCGGCACGCTCGTTCCGGCGATGTCTTCGGAACCGGTTTCTGGGGCGATGGGAGGTACCCACGATGACTGGTCTCAAACTGACTGGACACACTTCCTACGCGTAAAAAATCGCGTCGCGCAGGCGCTCGCGTGTTACGGCACGGACGTTCCAGATGAGGCGCTCGACACGGAAACGCAGCCCAGCGCGTTTGATCTTCAAGTCGCGAGCCACGCGGCGAACGCACCGCCGTTCCTAGGCGAAGATGTTTGGGAAAACGTCGACTCAACAAACGGAGGGACAAGCACCGAGGGAGACGCGTCCGCGGGTGCGGATGGTAAAACAGAAGATGCCCTGGAACGACGCGTCCGGCGCTTCATCCCCGCGTGTCGCACGTTACCCAAAGTAGAGCTCCACGCGCACCTCAACGGGTGCGTCCGGGAATTGACGCTGCTTGACTTGGCCGCGAATAAGAAGACGGAGGGAGGGGAGGACACGGACAAGGACACGGAACAAGGCACGACAACCTTAGCGTCCGTGCAAAACGCGCTCGTCGATGACAGCGCGCACCGATCTCCCTTCGAAGGTAACCGATCTTTGCAAGCCTGTTTCGGGCTGTTCGGCGCGATTCACGAGCTTTGTACCGGTCACGACGCGATCACCAGGGTCGCCGCGGAGGCGGTGGTGGATTTCGCGCTGGACGGCGTGGTGTACCTGGAACTGCGAACCACACCGAAGGACTACCCAGACCGGAACGTGAGTAAGGAGAGCTACTGCGGCGCTGTTTTGGTTGGCATGGCGATCGGGGTACACGTCGCGAAAGAGCTACTGACACTACGCGGACGGAAACAACAAGACGTCGTGGTCGTGGCCCGGTTGATCCTGTCCATCGACCGAAAGGAAACGCTCGTGGAGGCGAAGCGAACGGTGCGTCTCGCTGCGTACCTGCGTGATACCGATTGCGGCGTCGTCGGGGTTGACGTTTCGGGGAACCCCACGGTGGGGCGGTGGTCCACGACGTTGGAACCGGCGTTGCGGCTGGCGCGAAGAAACGGCCTACCCATAACCCTGCACTGCGGCGAAGTCTGCAACAAACAGGAGGAGTTACACATGTTGCGTTTCAAACCGGAGCGCTTGGGGCACTGCGTTTGGACCGTACGGGATGACGCGCTGTGGTCCAAACTGAAAGCGCTGAAAATCCCAATCGAGCTTTGTATCACGAGCAACGCGATTACCGGGAGTATCGAGGAGGGTGTTGTTTCAAAAGAGCAAGGAAAAGACACAGAAGACGAAGCTGGGACACCAAAGAAAGACAACGCTTCTTCAACCACCACAGCCGCGGCGCAGAAACACCACCTCGGCCTCGTGCACAAAGCCAACCACCCGTTTACGATTTCCACGGACGACCCCGGGGTTTTCGCCACGTCGCTTTCGCGGTGCGTGTTTTTCGGCGCTTTCCCAAATCCAGCCGACTGTTTACAGCTCCTCTTTGACTATTTAACGTTTACCCCATACATCACAATCACGACTGTTTGCGCAATACAAGTTGACTGACACTTTTCTTTACAATCACAGCGAGTACGCGCTCGCCGCGGGCGCGTGCGGTTTGCGGAGCGAGGATTTGCGCAACGTCTCGGTGAACGCGTTTGCGTTTGCGTTCATTCACAAAAGCGTGGCCATGAACGACGATGACAAGGAGTTGACTTGGAAGGACATCGCGGAGGTAACGACGGTTTTGAGAAACGGCGCGCGGCAATGGGCCGGTCTGCCCGCAATGAACGCGAAAGACGCGGTGTTCCAAACCGCGGACGCCGCGAGCAGCGCCACGAAGGTGGCGCTATTTCTCCAAGTGGAGCGCGTGCGACACGCCGCGCGGCTGTTTCAGGATTTGACGTCCGACTTGACCTCTGTTTCGGACGAAACCCGTCACGAAGACGCGGATGAGGCGAATGTGAGTGAAGCGGAGACTACGGCGGCTGCTGAAACAAAAACGTGGTTCACCTTTATAAAAGCGCTCCTCTCCCCCGGCCAAGGCGACGACTTACTCGGGGATTTACAAAAGCTCGCCATCGCATTCAAGCCGCGTTTCGCGCCGGGGGAGGGCGCCTTCAAAGACGACTACAACGCGGTCACGAAGTACGCGCGCGAGTTAGGGCTGGTGGGGGAAACGACCGCGGGAGGAGACGGGCACGATGGAGACGACACGTACGACGCATACGACGCGTCACCCGATGAAAACACAGCGAACCGGGGGCCTCTTTCCACCCCGTCAAAGTTCAACTCGTTCACGGTTTCGCGATCCAAGTCCCGGCGCGACCGCTTCGCGCGGCGCGGGGCGCGGCGAAGAGTCGTTCTCGGCGTGTATAAAAAAGTTGAGCAAACTGCGCGCGTCGCGCCAATCGCGGCGCTCGCGGTTTGTGTCGTGTTTGGGAACTGGCCTTTGCCGCGATACGGCGAATCAAAAACGATCATGCGTAAGGTATTCGCGGCGCACCTCGCCGCGGCTGGCCGAGGTATCGACCGACTTTTCTTCAAGTCGGGCGTCTTGCCGACGCACTCGTTTTTAGCGCAATTTTGTACCAAGCACTTATCCGTGCTCGGTTCTTTAGCAACTGGTGTTTCGAAATTCGCGGAAACCGGTGCGCACGGTGTCGTGCCGACGACTACAAACGTCGCGAACTTTGTGCGCACGCACGTTTCGGTCGCGAAGAAGGTAGGGTCGGGAATTTGGCGCTACGTTGTGAGCGGCGGGTACGCCTTGGCGCACGCCAATGACAAAAACGCGAATGTTGAAGACACGCAACGCACTAAACATGAACCACCGCAACGGCCGAAAACCGTCGTAGCCGGTACCACGCGAACTAACGCTCCCAAATCTCACGGAACTGGTACCACGCGGACGAACTGGGGCGAGGACAAATCGTCGGATCTTCTCGGCCGTACGCCGCGGCGCGTCTCGGATGTCACCGACGTTTCGCCGGCGAGCGAGCATCTGCGGTGGGACGCGCCTTTTCCAAAAGCGGAGTAGGACCGGGGAGTACGTGTTTGTTTGTTGAGTCGTTGCTGAGTTGATTGATTCCGTGGCACCTTCCAGAGCGCTACACTCGTGACATTACAGGCCGTCGTCCCTACAGTCCAAACTCCACCCACTCCACTCTTACGAGATACTGCAGCACCCGCCCGCGCCGGTTTCGTTCAGCGAAGTCTTTGCGGTTCCGAACATGGCGCCCGCGGTTTCGCTCACCGCCACGTCGAACACTTTCTTCAAATTATCCTGCGTAAGCGCGCTGCACTCCACGTAGGCTTTGGCGTTGATTCGTCTGCGCATTTTCTCCCCCATCTCCGTGGAAACCACGCCTTGGCCCCCGCCGTTGCGCCCGCCGTTTGCGCGCAAATCCAACTTCGTGCCCACCAAAATAAGCGGCAGATCTCGTAACTCCTTTTGCGCTTTCAACTCCTTGGCCCACCGCGTGACGATGTTGTCGAAACTGGACGGGTCCACCAACGAAAACGCCAAAATAAACCCGTCCGCGTCCGCGTAACTCAACGGCCTGAACTGCTTGTACTCGTCCTGCCCGGCGGTGTCCCACAAACTGAGGTTGACGGTCTTTTCCCCACACGGGACGTTCACCGCGTAGTTGTCAAAAACCGTGGCCATGTAATCCGTGGGGAACGTGTTCGTGGTGTAACAAAGCAGCATGGAGGTTTTCCCCACCGCGCCGTCGCCAACCACCACGAGCTTCATGGGGAAGAACATCGGCGAGGAGGGCGACGCCATGGCGCGGGTGGGCACCGGACGTGGCCGGTCGTGGTGGACGCGCGGGTGGAATCTAACTTGCTTTTTTGAGGTTCGAATATTTTGACAGCAACTCGCTGCAAGTGCGCATCACTCGGCACTAAAATGTCGCGGCGACGCAAGCACGTGCGCGAGCTCGTGGACGAGCCGTGCCCTGATTTGGAGGAGTGCGAGCTCGTGTGCCGGGTGGTTGAGCTCAGGGGGGGGAACCACATAGAGGTACGTGTTTTTTTTTGTGGAGTGGTAACTTGAGGTACCACCAGGTCTCAAGCCCATCGCGAACCCGTCTCGACCGCCGCCGCCGCTTAAAAGAAAACCTTTTCATCTCGCACCCGGTACCCGTCCCGTACGGGAACCGTGTCTAACCCCCCCCACCCCCCCTTTCATTTCCTTGGAAACAGGTGCAGAAACCAGACGCCTCGCACACTCTGTGCCGCATCCCGAGCAAGTTCGTCAAGATCCTGTGGGTACGGAGTGGGAGCTTCATCGTGGCAAGGTTTGATGGGGAGGATTTGGAAGATGACGATGCGAACAAAGACAAAATAACGGGCGAGATGACCCGCGCGTTGTATGACATACAACAGAAGGAGATGCGGAAAAATGGCCGGTGGCCTGAGTTGTTTAACGAGGTTAGTAGTAGTGGGGGTGGTGAAGACGTTAGTGGTCTCGGCGGCGACGGCGAAAAAGACGATGATGAAAATTCAGAGGGCGGAGATTATTCATCCGACTCGGACCTCCCGCCCATCGAGGTTATTAAAAACCGAACAAGACGACCGAGGGACGACACCGAGAGCGACGAGAGCGACGAGGACGAGGATGCGTAGAGAACTGTGTTGTAACTTAATTGTATTTTTTGATCAACGGAACAGACGGCGCGGAGACAGAGATCAATCCATCGCGGGTGTGTTTTTTAGCAGACAAGTTCCTTTTTCCAAACTATTTAAACCTCTCCCTTCCGGAGCGTGTGTCACACCACGGGCGCGCGCGGCGCCACGCCGACGCTGGCGATGTCGTGCGTCTCCGCGCAACGTGCGTGGCACCACCCGGGGGTCGTGAGGGTTGGGAAAACCCCCAAAGTTTCGCGGAGAGGGCGTTTTGTACGTGCCGCGACTGCGGCTTCGGCTGGCGACGATGGGCGTCCCAACAAAAACCGCGTCGCGGTGTTCGTGAGCGGCGGCGGCAGCAACCTCCGGGCGCTGCACGCGGCGATGCAGGACGGCTCGGTAGACGCGCAACTCGCGGTGGTGGTGAGCAACGCGTTGGACTGCGGAGGTGTCCTGTGGGCCCAGGAAAACAACATTCCCACGCTCCGGTACCCCCCCACGAAACAGGACAAGGCGGACGGGGTGGGGTTGACACCTGAACTGTTGGTGGTGGCGCTGGATGAATTAAACGTCGGGTTCGTGTGCCTCGCCGGTTACCTACGCCTAATCCCCCCTGCGCTTTGCCAACGGTACGAAAAGAACATGCTGAACATCCACCCCGCGCTGTTGCCTGCGTTCGGGGGGAAGGGGATGCACGGAAACGCGGTGCACGCCGCGGTGGTGGCGAGCGGCGCGCGGGTCACGGGGCCGACAATACACTTCGTGACCGAACAGTTCGACGAGGGGAAGATTTTAGCGCAGCGCGTGGTACCCGTGTTCCCAACCGATTCTGTGGATGATGTCGCCCATAGGGTGTTGAAGGAAGAACACCAGGTGTTCCCGCACGCCTTAAGCGCGCTGGTGGACGGGAGGGTCGAGTTCAGGGAGGACGGGGTGCCGAAAATCAAAAAGAAAGATGGGGATGCGTGGGAGTAGATTATTTTTAGGAAAGGTCTTGATGCGCTTCACATCACCCTCACCTTGGGCGTCCCCGAGGAGCCGCCTGATCACCGATTGACCTGAAAATAGGCTCGTTTAGATAGAGGACGTCGCGTTGTACACAGCCATGCATGATTCATGTTGGAAGTGCAGAGGTCAAAAGGGGAAATTCGTGCGAGTCCTCGCAGTGCGCAAACAGTCTCGTTTCGTCGTTTTTTGGCCTTTTGGCCATTTTTTGGCCAGATTTTGAAAAATAGCAGTTGACAATCAAAGCCTTGCCAAACAGATTAGATTGCCCGGCCTCGACGAGTCACTTTCACGCGCGCCCTGTCCCTACGGCGTGGGTTCGCGCGGGAACGCGTGTGCGCCCTTCCTTCGCCCACAGAGAAGCGCGAAGAGAAGCCGCTCCGGCGTTCGGAAGCAACTTAAGAGCGCGCGGTTCGTTTCTCGCGGCGCCCGGATTTCCGAAATCCGAGTCGTGGCGATTTTCGCAAATCGGCACGTCCCAGGTTCCGTTTCGTTGAGTCGATAACTCGATCGCGCGATGTTCTACTCGCAGTACATCCTCGCCAAACGAGGCCCGCTCGGGACGATCTGGATCGCTGCGCACCTTGACCGGCGGCTGCGGAAATCGCAAATCACGGAAACCGACGTCGCGGTTGCGGTTCGTAAGTTGCGCCACGATTAATCGCGTAATTTGCCATTCTCGACTCGACGCGGGGAGACTCCACCTCTGCCCTCTCCCGAACACGTCCCGGACCCCACAACCTGACCCCACAAACTGACCCACCCTTCCCCTCACTGGACCCTTGCCACACCCTGAAACAACACACAGAATCCATCATCAACCCCGACGCCCCACTCGCGCTGCGTCTGTCCGGCCAGCTCATGTTAGGCGTGGTCAGGGTGTACTCTCGCAAGGTGAACTACCTGTTCCAAGACTGCAGCGAAGCGCTGGTGAAAATAAAACAGGCGTTCAAACAGACGAGTGATGTGGATCTTCCCGAAGGCGCAGGCACCGCACAACACCACACCATCACGCTACCGGAGAACTACGATGACCTGGAGTTGTTCTTTGAACCAAACGGCGGGCAAAGAGACGGGTCCCAGGTGGACGGCGCCGACGCCGACCAGACCCTGGAGGGCGGCTCCAAGTTCGCGGACGACGTGGCGTTCGAGGAACAGTACGCCTATGACGACCGGATTCACGGTGACGTCGAGGACGATTTCATCGTAGACGAGATGGACCCTGCTTTCCACCCGACGCCTGGTTATGTGACACCTGGTGCGCCGCCAAGGCCGTTTGGGGAAACCGACGCCAACGACCGAGTGGATTTGAACGGAATGGAGGGTTACGACGAGGCCGATTTACAAAACGCGTTCCCGCAACAAAGCGAAAGCGGCGGTGACTTCGGCGGGGGCGGTTTCGGCGACCACGACGACGACGACGGGGATATGCCTGCCATGGATAACCGCGACGAAACCGAAACCGAAACCGACGTTGGCGGCGTCCGCCCGTTGCCCCTGGACGAGGACCTGACGGACGAAAACGGCGTTCGCGGCACGGTTGTCGGGTTCAAGACTCCGGGGGATACGGTAAAGGGGAGCTCAAAACACTTACCGGACGGCAAGGAAAACGCACCCACCACTGGAGGGAGCACCGTGGTGCTGGAGTGGGGCAAAACCGCGCAGAAGGCGAACCGCCCGGAGCCCGCGAAACGCGCGCGGAGCCGCGCGAAAACCACGACGATGAAGTTGAAGTTCGACTCCAGTACGATTCTCGATCGCGATTCCGTGTCGCGGGCGATTAAAAACGCGGGCGACATTACGATTCAACGCGTTCCGGGGGTTATCCGAAGAGTCACCGACCTCGCGGACGACGACATGCCGTTCGGCGCGGACGAGGAGAAGGACGAAAACGGCAAAGCCACGCTCGGGTATTTCCGGGACGCGCATGGGGGATGCCGGCCTCCCGACACACCCGGTGAAGCGCGGTCGTTGCTCCGAGGTACCTCCGGACACCGGGACCCGTTAATGGGGCACCGATGCAGTGCAGAATGGCTCGTGATGCGGGCGGGCTGTATCAGGAGCCTGATGGAACGCGCCGGCGAACGGCGAGGCGGGGGCTTCGCGGCGCACCGGCAAAAAGGGCGACGTCAAGGAGGCGGGAGCAGGGCCGGGAGCGCCGCCGGGAGCGTACGCGGTGAGGACGACGACGTGGCGAGGGCGATGGAGTTCGACGAAGACGACGGGGGCGACTTCGGGGGCGGGTTCGGTGGGGAAGACGACGACGACGCGGGGGGG
>TARA_B110000503_G_scaffold16950_1_pt1 | contig 12064 bp, 12 predicted proteins | sample TARA_B110000503 | Tara Oceans TARA_B110000503 (sample SAMEA4397472) | marine metagenome | biome: Polar Biome; feature: [SRF] surface water layer (ENVO:00010504); material: water (ENVO:00002006), including particulate matter (ENVO:01000060) such as... | depth 5 m
AGTACTCCAACTCAAACGCCAACAAACACGACAACACCAACTGTTACACCAACAATAGGTACTTGTAGTTCAATTTATTGTTTTAGAACAACATTACCTTCATTGTCAGGGTATAATGGAAACTATACTCAAACTGGTACATATAATTCAAACTATTATTATGAAGGTGATGGAATTGAATTTGGTGTTGTTTATTATACAGGAAATCAGTGGTGTTTAAGTGATAGTTTGGGTGGCACTTGTTTATTAGAAGGGTCCACACCGTGTTATTCACTTTGTCCTGATATTTCTGCAAATTATTTTAATGGTGGGATATGTCCTACTCCTACGCCAAGTTCTGTAAATTGTGAGGACTTTGATTTTAATGCTTATTTTGATTGTGATTGGGAACCATTACCAACACCATCTCCGAGTGTTAATTGTGATGATGTTGATTTTGATGTAACATCATTTGGTTTAACGCCAACCCCAACACCTACAGGTTATGCTTGTAGTGGAACGGGTATTTCATTTTCGGTTTGTGAATATAATTCGGTAACATCAACACCAACTCCAACACCTACAATAACAATAACAAAAACTGTTGATGTTCAAGGACAAGCGACTTTTGTTATGTTGGAAGAATTGTTTAGTTGTGTAAATGTTAAAGTATTAGTTGATTGTGAAACGGGTGATGAGTTATATACAAATGATGACCTAATTTATAGTGGAACACCTGTTAGTGTTGGAATAACAATGTCGGTTATCATTAACAATACACTTATGTGTGTAACATATTCAGGAACTAGTAATAGTATATCATCAAATTGTAATGTTGATGAAATCATTGCATTATCGTCATCATGCGGTACTTGTAATCTTTTCCCATCACCAACTCCAACTGTAACACCAGACCCTACACCGACTCCAACTGTAACACCAACAACAACTATGTTAATGACCACACCAACACCAACACCTAATTGGGTTTATGTTTATCAAACTTGTGAGCCAATATCTGTTCAGGGAAAAATAATTGAGGTTATTCAAACGGTTAAAGCAGGTAATTTAACTGATGGATTAGTGTTCCAAGACCAACAAGGTACATGTTGGACATATATGGGACGATATGATACCAATTATATTGCCCTTTCAACGGTTACAGTGATAACCTATTCGGGAAATTATTTCGGTTCATTATCTTTTGGTTCTAATAACACATTCCAATATTGTATAAATTGTTTAACAATTGCTGCTCAAGGAGTACAATGGTTCGGTAATTACAATCCAACCGCTACCTCAGCACAAAATGCCTGTCTATCATATAGAAATGAGAGAAGTTATTATACAAATACTATCTCACTTGCTGTTGGTGTAAGAGTTTATGATACCTACAGCTCAGTACCAACAAATGGTAATAATAAATGGGTTGTATTAAAAACTAATTCATTAAATACTGGTATCGCAGTTCAAATTGATACTTCAGGATATATAACATCACTTCAAAACGTAAATACTAATTCTTGTTAATAATGGCAATAAAAGTAACAATAAATAACGTAACAGGACAAACACCATATGACATTTATATATGTCAGGGAAATGGTACAGGTTGTTTTTACATGGCAACCACATCTACCATTCCATATACCTTTGACATACCAGAACCTTATGATTCTTCCACACAATATATGGTAAAAATCATTGATGATAATGCATGTGTAATAACAGGTATTGAGGATGTTGTCTCATGTTAAATAATAAAATAAAATGAGTCAACAAGTAACCATAACATCCGTAACTGCAAACACACCAGTCGAAATCTATTATTGTAATTCGATGAGTGCAAGTTGCGTTTATGTCTCAACCGTATCTGTATTCCCATATACATTCGATGTTCTTCCACCATACGACGAGGAAAATATTGTTATTAAAATTGTGGATACCCAAAGTTGTGAAGATGGATATGTGATTCCAATTACTCCAACACCAACATCATACTTTACACCAACTCCGACGGAGACCCCAACCAATACTCCAACTAATACTCAAACCCAAACAAATACACCAACAGGGACCCCAACCAATACACCGACTCAAACTGAAACTCCAACCAATACACCTACACCAACAACGACCCTGGTAATTGAGTCACACTCAATTGGAAATAAGTTATCAGTATCATCTGCAACTACTTGTACCAACACAATTATATTAACTAACTATTACACATACATTGCCGATGCATATCTAACACCTATGATTAGTGCGGTGGTTTATCAAACTGAATCAAATGGTGTATTGTATAACCCACTTAATGGTGGGGGTCGATACCTTAAAATGGGGTTTGGTGGTGATTTTTATGTTGTTAAAATTGACACCCAAGGAGCAATTGTTGCATTCCAAATATGTCCATAATGACAATTAAATATACAGATAAAAGTATCACTGATTATACTTATATGATAAATAAATTAAACAATTTAAATTAATGCCAACGAGTACCCCAACACCTACGGTGACAAGTACACCAAACGTCACACCAACGACAACACCGATTGTTTGTGGTAGTGGTATTACAACAACTTCAAGTGTTTATTACGTTGATTGTTGTGGGAACTTTGTAAATACTAATCAGGTAATTGGAACGGTTGTTGTACTTGATTATACTCAACCTTATAATGGTATTACCAAATTAAATGTACCAGCAACAACATCATGTCCTACACCAACACCTACAAGTACCCAAACTTCCACACCAACAGTAACGACAACTTTAACAAATACACCAACACCAACGACCACACCTGAGCCAACACCGACGGTAACACCGAGCACATCTGTTAATCAAGTATTTGGTTTAAAAAACGAATGTGATGTGTTAACCTTATTTGATATGGGAGTTGAATGTAATCCAATTAGAATACCAACAAGTCAATTTTCAAATGATGGTGTTTTATCTTTGAAGGTTACGGGAGGTACAGGTCCTTATTCTTATTATTGGGAGGGAGGACAAAGAACTCGAACATTAGTTGGAGTCCCTCAGGGTTCTTATGAAGTGTTAGTAGTTGATTATTATGGTGATTATTCATCAACAACCATTTGTAATTTATTTGCGCCATCACAAACGCCTACAAATACGGTAACACCAACACCAACAATTACTCCATCGCCTGTTTGGCCGAATTTATGTTTAACTTATGTTAGGAATTTTACATCATTTGGACCAATCCAATTCACACCAAGTGGTGATTTTAATGGTAAACCAATGTGGTCTGCAACATATCAATCGGTAAATTTATCTATTGTTTGGAATTCAACGAAATCAAGATGGGAAGTTACTGGTTGGACATTTACAACAGGTATTCCTGTTAGTACTAATCAAACAAATATACCTGACAGTGGATGGAGTATGTATGGAGGACAATTTGCAACTCTTTATGTGACACAAGGTACTTGTCCGTCATATGTTCCACTATCGGTTGAAATAACTAAACAGGATAGTTCTTGTAATGGTACTGCGAATTGTAATGGTTCAATCACAATTGCAACCTATAATGGAGTTCCACCATATAGTTATTCTATAAATAATGGATTAACATATCAAACAAGTAACATATTCCAAGAACTATGTTCAAATCAATATACGGTAATTATTGTGGATTCTGACAACAATGTCTTAAATGGTGTAGTACAAATTGGTTCTTCTTCGGTTCAAACAAATTATACAATTAAAACTCAGGTGAGTAATATTGTTAATTATAGTTCAGGAGTTCAAGTTGCAAGTTGGGTTGTTGATGTTAACCCACCATTACCTGTTGGAACAACAATAACGTTTAATTTAAATGTTAATGCAATTCAAACTGTTGGTGGACCAGGAACTGGTGTCATCACCAATACAACATCAGTTATTAAAAACGGTTCTGCATTATCACAACCAACGATTTCTTCAACAGTACAATCATCAACAAGACCAAATTGTGCACCAAATACCCAAACAGACACAACAACATCACAAGTTTATTCATTAACAATAGGTAATGGTGATGTTATTAGTGGTACATCATCGTCACAATTGGTGGTAACTAATGGTACAACAAGTTTAAATGGTTGTATTACAACCTTAACCCAAGATATATTAGTATCAACATCACAACCTACAATTTATGGTGAAGATTGTGATAATGTGTCGAATATTGGTACAGGTCGAGGAGTTGTTGGACATACTATATCAAGTGCAACGCCAGCAAACCCAATATCGTTAAGGACATTAACTGGTACTACAAGTTGTAGTGGTGGTGTAATAGGTGTTTATGGTACCACAAATCTAACAACATTATATACCAATTCGTTTCCAGGGTTTGGTCCTGGTGCTACGGTATATACTAGTAGTACATTTAACTCATCAACTCTTGTTCCTAATAATGTTATATTTAGAAACCCAAATGGCGTTGTATCAACGGTATATCAAACAACAGGTGGATTAATGGAAGATGTTGGACCTACAGGAACACCTTGTTAACAAATAAAATTAAAATAAAGAACAATAAGAATATTTATAACAAATGGCTTACATTATAAAAAATACATCGGGATTAATTAACACTAGACTTACTGATGTTGGGAGAAGAAATATTTCCCAAGGAGATTTCTCAATTTCCTATTTCCAAATTGGTGATAGTGAGGTTAGTTATAAAGCCGTAACGAATTATAATCAAACAAATAATGATATTTTAATGCCAGCTTTTAATGCTCAAAATGATAGTGGTTCACCACAATCAAACAAACAAAATATCAAATACCCTTATTATGTTCAAGGTGGTGACGGAGGAACATACGGTATTCCATTTTTAGACAATAAAATTCAACCTGTTTATAATTCTGCAGGACCAAAAGGATTTTTTGTAACTGGTGGTACTCAAGGAAGTTGGACAGCACAAACAAGTTCGGCATATACCGTAACATCTAACTATCAGGTTGATATGACGACTTTAACAGGTCAAACAACCATAGATATACAACTTGACCCATCGTTCTGTAATATTACTTCAGGTACACCATCAATTAATGATTACATTACACTTATATTGGATGGTAATGGTGGTTGTGGTGATTTTGGAACATACCCAATTCTTACTTATAGAATTCAAAATATTGACCCGTCAACAGGTACGACAGGTACAACATCATTTACATTAACATTAGATAGGAGCGTCCCTGATTATACCTCAATTGCATTGTCAGGTAATATGGCTCGTGCATTGATTTATCCGTCGGGAATGACTCAATTATATGATACAATAACACCTGAACCATATTGGCAAACAGACACACTTAATTTTGAATCACCTTGTGATGTCACTAACCGTGAAAATACTGTGATTTGGAATATGAATATTCCATGGTCGGTTAATCCTGCGGGACTATTCTCAAGTCAATATGAGGGTTATAATAATTATGGTTCCGTAACTTATTTAGGTACAAAAGAATATTTAGGTTATCAAGAACCAACAGGTCAAACTGATACAAGTCGAGTTTATTATTATAATTCATTTGACGAAGAAATTGTTGTAACGCCACAAGCACAAAAAGCAATTGCAATTATTCACTATACTAATCAAGATATTGACCACGTATACGGTGAAAAATTCTCAACCGTACCTTACGACCCACAAAATCCTAACGATGACACAGGTTTAGCAAGACATTTTAAATTAACATTGCCAACACTAATGTGGCATAAAGCTACAGGAGCAACTATCGGTCAGACGTTTTATATTGACCCTGAAGGATATGATTTATGTAAGCCATATTACATTAAATCCACTAAAAACGTGGATATGAATGACCCAGGTATTAGATATTTCCATTTATGGGATACAAACCCTGATACCAATGGTAATTTAAATAGAATTGGTAAAGTATTTCCTGACCAAGAGATTGTTGTTATTGATGACGAAGAGATAATTGCTGCGATGTCTTATAAGGCAAATCGAAACTGGACATTAACAGCTCCAAAATTATCGTTAATATCTCCAAACACTTGTAGTACAGGACAAGATTCAGAGGGAATACTAACTAACGAAACTCAAAGAATGTGGGTAACCTACAGATTGGACTCAACAGGATTTACAAATTCGTTACATTGTAATTATTATTCGGTAATTACTGGACCAGGTACAGGATGTACAATTGATTCACAGAATGTTGCGGTTAGATTCGGTGACGAGTTCCCATTCTTAACTGAAGGAGCTCTTTCAGGTTATTCTGCAAACTCATTTAAGGTCTTATGTCAAATAGTTAGTGGTACAACACAACCAAGCCCAACTGAGTGGAGAGAAATTGATTTTACGGGTGAAATAAGCGGTAGTAGTGTTAATGGTTATTTAAGTGTAGGTGGTTTAACAGGCACAACATTCCAAATTACTAGTGAGTTATATAATAGTGCTTCTACCTATAATTTAGCCAATTATATTGATATACCACAAAACGGATATCCTGAAATTATGAATTTTGGTGATGAGTTTTATTTTTATGGTAATTTGGAAACTGATATTAGTGCAACCATTTATGAAATGAGATATCTTATAAATCTTGGAAGAAATCAATTTTCAAATACGTCAAACCCAACATGGACTTCAGGAACAACTTCATATGTTACTGAAATTGGCCTTTACGATTCAAATTATGACCTTATTGTTGTGTCAAAGCTACAGTCTCCTGAATTAAGACAAGGGATACAACAATATGTGGTTAAATTAGATTTTTAATATATGACAAAAAACATTGATAAAAACTCACCCAAGGTTTTGGGTTTAGATGTATCAACAAAAACTATAGGTTGGGCATTGTTTGACATTCAAACAAAAGAATTATTAGAGTTAACTCACATTTCTCCAGTTCCTAAACCAAAAGTGGAAAATAAGATTGAAGAACTTATTCTTAAAGGTCATATTTTTAAGAATAAAATCCAAGAATATGTTGGGATGGGTATTAGTAGAGTGGTGATTGAAGAACCACTATTGAACTCCAATAACGTCTACACTGTTGGAACCCTTATGAGATTTAACACATTAGTATGTAAAGAGGTTTACGACATTCTTGGAATTGTTCCTGAGTTCATATCAACCTATAACTCAAGAAAATATGCGTTCCCTCATTTAGTACAACAGAATGATAAAGGTAAACATGTTTTATTTGGTGGTCTTCCTAAAGACACGGACAAAAAAGTTATTATTTGGGAGTTAGTCGCCAAACGAGAACCACAAATAATGTGGCAATACACCAGAAACAATACTCTTAAAAAAGAAAATTTTGACCAAACAGATGCTTATTGTGCTGCACTTGGTTTAATGAAACTAAAACAAATTTGGTAATTTAAATTATTTACTTATCTTTGTACCATGAGATATGTAATTAATGATGTTGAAACTAAGTCCATTAAAAGGGCTATTAAAAAGTTTGGTAGCGCAGATATTTCTAAATTTAATACCAACTTAAAGGGTTCTTTTACAATTACACATTTTAGAAAGTACGACCATCATCACGAAGTTGATATAGAATTCCGCGGAGAATTGTTAGGAACCGCAAATAGAATTATAAATAAAAAATGGTATAGTTCTGAAGTTTATAATGAAGATGGTTACTCCAAAGTTAAAATAAATAGATTAATTAAATCATCAATTTGGGATGATGTTAAAACTCGTTGTAGTTATTTTGGAATTAATATTAAATGGAGAGAAAATGTAAAAAAAATAAAATGGATATAATAATAATAGTTTGGTTTGGTTTATTATCGTTGGTAGCAATTTTTGTTACAGGTGAATATACTATAGATAATCTTTTAAAGGATGAAAATCCTATTAAAAAATGGTGGAAAAAACATATTATCTCTTTGTGGGGTAAAGACAACTCAAAACTGTAGTTTAAAAAAAATGTATGATATGTCAGACGAGGTAGAAGTCTTAGTGGAATTACTTAGAGATGTGTTGGGTCATGAGAAACAACATTATGAATCTAAGGGTCAAATTTCGTTTGACTGTCCTGTCTGTTCAGATGAGAAAGGATTGGATGGTGGAGATGGAAAGGGTAACCTTGAGATTAATTATTCAAAACACGTGTACAAGTGTTGGTCCTGTGGAGAATTTCTTGGAACCCAAGGACCATTGGGTAAGTTTTTTGATAAACATGCGACCAAAGCCCAAAAGAAGATATACAACCTAATTAAACCTGAGGAATTAAAAAAACAGGATGAGAAAAGACCAAAGTTAAGATTACCTGAAGGTTTTACAACTTTTGAAGATTCAAACGCAAGGTTTATCCCACACATCGAAGCAATGAACTACCTCAAGTCAAGAAGTATTACCGACGATTTAATTAAGAAATATAAAATAGGGTATACCGTTAGTGGTGAATTTGCCTATCGTATTATTGTCCCATCATTCAATAAAGAAGGAACATTAAATTATTTTGTTGCAAGAGCTTGGGTACCAAAAAAGATAAAGTATAAGAACCCATCAGTTCCAAAAGATGAAATAATATTCAACGAAGGGTTAATTGACTGGTCCAAAGATGTTTATTTGGTTGAAGGTGCATTTGACGGATTCTTTTTAGATAACTCAATTGTTATGTTAGGTAAGAAAATGAGTAAGTTGTTATTTGAGACCCTATATAACAATGCCAAAGGTAATGTGATAATATGTACCGACGGAGATGCATGGAGAGATGGGTTAAAACTCTATCATGAGTTAAATGGTGGTGTGTTATATAATAAAGTTAAAATTATAAAACTACCCATGGATAAGGACATCTGTGACTTAAGAGGACAAATAGATGAATATTATCATGAGATATTGTAATAATATTTAAGAAAAGCATTTTTTATTTTGAAAATATGATATAAAGTATTATCTTTGTATTATAATATGATTGAATTAAATAATATTGCTAAAGAAATAAGAGAAGTTATTTCACAAAAACAACAAGAGTTGGGGTTAACCTTCGAAGAGGAAAACCATATCTATACAATGAATGGTAGAACAGACTACCCATCAGTATCCAAAGTATTAAAAAAGTTCTACACCGAGTTTGCAACTGAAGAGGTTGCATTAAAAGTTGCGGGTGGAGACCCACAACGTCAACAAGAGTTGATTGAAGAGTGGGGTGCTGCGGGTGATTACTCAACCAATATGGGTAGTCGTGTTCACTTTGTACTAGAGAGTGAGGTTATCAAATCAAACGGAAACTATAAAGAGGTTAGACAACCTGAATTCAAATGTGATTTAACACAAGTAATGAAGGGTGACAACATGATTGTTGCTGGTAAAAAATATCTTACTTTGATGGAAGAAAGAGGCGCGGTATTACTTGACACAGAGATGGTGTTGGGTCATCCTGAATTTGGATACACAGGACAACCCGACAAGGTATGGTTAATGATGAACCGTGAAAAAACTGAATATGGAATTGTTATCACGGATTGGAAAACAAACAAACCAAAAAACTTTGTAGCATCAAGATTTACCAAAAAAATGTTAAAACCATTTGGAAAATATGATGATACTGCTCTTGGTCACTATTATGCCCAACTACCACTTTACGGTAAGTTATTATTGAAGATGTTAGAGGGTAGTAAGTTTGAAGGTCTTAAATTGTATGGTTGTGTTATTTCACATCTAAAAGATGATTGTTTATATACTGAATATAGAGTTCCACAGGATGTTGTTAACATTATTATGGATATGAATGTTAAAGAATATTTGACAAAATAACCTTATTTGATTAAACTTATAAAAAAACAAATATGAACGATTTAACACCAAAAGTTAATTTAAGAGATAGTGAAACTATCAAATGTGAGGAATGTGAAAGTATCTATTTTAGAGAGGTAATTTACATTAAGAAAGTGTCAAAACTATTAACAGGTTCGGCAGAAGATACAATCGTACCTTTCCCAATCTACAAATGTGATTCATGTGGTCATGTGAATAAAGGTTTTAATCCTTTTACCGAGGATGAACAACCAAAAATTACTCTAAACGACTAAACCTAATTTAAATTGAAAAATTACTTAGAAGTAGGTAAAACTCCACTTATTCCAATTAATATTGATGGAGTTAGTATTTGGGGTAAGGCGGAATTTATGAACCCATCTGGTTCTGTTAAAGACAGACCAATAAAAAACATCTTGACTCGAGCGGTTGAGAATGGTTTATTGTCTAAAGGAGGTACCGTTGTTGAGGCAACTAGTGGAAACGCAGGTATTTCATTTGCAATGTATTGTGCGGAAATGGGGTTTAAATGTGTTATTGTAATGCCATCAAACATGAGTGAAGAACGTAAAAAAATGTTACGTCTTTATGGGGCCGAACTTATTGAAGTTGGCGCTGGTGATTTTGATTCTGCAATTAAATTAAGAAATGAATTATCGGAAAAGAATGGATGGTTTAACGGAAATCAATTTGCTTCACCTTGGAATATAGAAGCTCATAGGGATGGAACGGGGGTTGAACTAATGTATCAAGCAATTGCTAACAAAATTAGACCATCTGCATTTGTGTCAGGGACTGGTACTGGTGGGACATTGATGGGTGCAGGAGAAACACTTAAGAACTTTTATTATGATATGGATATTGTTGCAGTTGAACCTTCAGAATCACCTGTAATGAGTGGTGGTCAACCAGGTCTCCACGGAATTCAAGGTATTGGTGATGGTTCTAAATTTATGGTAGATTTAAATTTTGTTGACCATATAATCACAATTTCAACAGAAGAGGCATCTCAAATGAGTCGTAGATTAGCTAAAGATTATGGAATTTTTGTTGGAATTTCTGCGGGGTCAAATGTTTTAGCTTCGGTTAAATATGGTCACAAGTTTGATAAGACAAATATTTTTACTATACTTTGTGATAGAGGAGACAGATACCTTTCAATATTATGATTAAAAGATTAATACATTTTTCTGACTTACATGTTAGATTATTTAAAGACCATGACCTATATCGTGGAATACTTCAAACAGCCTTAAAGGAGTGGGAAATATTACGACCTGACCGTATTGTTTTCACGGGTGACTTGGTACATTCAAAAAATCAGATGACACCAGAATTGGTGGAATTCGTTGCTTGGGTGTTGTCTGAATGTGCAAAAATTGCCAAAACTATTGTGATTATTGGAAACCATGATTTCCTTGAAAACAACAACACAAGGTTAGATGCTCTCACTCCTATTATTGATTCATTAAAAAACGACCAAATCACTTATCTAAAAAACCGTGGGGTTTATGAGGATGAGAATGTGAACTGGTGTGTTTATTCTTTGATGGAACATAATATTCCACCTGACATTCAAAAGTCGGATAAGAAGAACATTGGATTATTCCATGGACCTATTCAAGGGTTGTATACCGACATTGGGTATAAATTTGAAGATGGGTTTGACGTAGACAAATTCAGTGGATGTGACTTGGTATTATGTGGTGATATTCACAAACGACAAGTGTTTGACATTCCTGGTAAAAAGAAAGCCTATATGATTGGTTCAACTATCCAACAAAACTTTGGTGAAAAGATTACCAAACATGGTTATGGTGTTTATGACATTGAGAAAGATGAGTATGACTTTGTTGATTTACCAAATCCAAAACCATTTCTTTCATTCTCAATTAACTCAATTGATGACTTGGTTGACGGAAAAGAAAAACTGACAAATTACTAATGGAAATTACTCTTGAACTTGACCCAAAACAATACAAAGACTTATCCCGATATTGTGAATTAAATAAACTCATTCCTGAGGATATCGTTAAGAAATCTTACTTGGAAGGATTTATGATTGAAAAATACGGTTTGTTGAGTAAAATGGGTGGAGAACAAGAAAAACAGGTGGAAATTGAGGTAATCCGTGAAAAACGGGTGGAAATACCTGTTGAGGTTATCAAAGAAGTTGTTAAGATTGAATACGTTGAGGTCCCTGTTGAAGTAATCAAAGAAGTAATTGTTGAAAAATTGGTTGAGGTCATCAAAGAGGTTCCTGTTGATAAGGTAGTGATTAAAGAAATTATTAAAGAGGTTCCTGTCGAAAAAAT
>TARA_B110000503_G_C7172443_1_pt1 | contig 12061 bp, 12 predicted proteins | sample TARA_B110000503 | Tara Oceans TARA_B110000503 (sample SAMEA4397472) | marine metagenome | biome: Polar Biome; feature: [SRF] surface water layer (ENVO:00010504); material: water (ENVO:00002006), including particulate matter (ENVO:01000060) such as... | depth 5 m
TAATCAACAAATAGCTCCATTAAAAAATAAGGCTGAAGATTTAATTGGCTCTATTGATTCTGCGATTACAACAGTGAAGTCAATTTTTAATACGAAAGCTCAAGAAGATATCGGCTCAAGTATTACTAATATTCGTCAATCGTTGGAAGTATTTAAAAGGACGATGGAAGATGCGGATGCTATGGTGAATGAGAATCGTAAGAGCCTTAGTCGAATTTTTTCAAATGTTGAATCCATCACTCAAAATTTTGAAAACAACAACAAGAAGTTAGATGAAACACTTTCTAATTTGAAAATGATTAGTGATTCCTTAGCAGGAGCTAATCTTCAGCAAACCGTAAATAACGCTTCAATTGCAATGCAGGAAGTAGCAGAGTTGATGCAGAAAGTGAACAATGGAGAGGGCTCGTTAGGTGCATTAATGAATAACGACACCTTGTATAGGAATCTAGAAGCTGCAGCTTACGACCTTGATCAGTTAATGCTAGATATGAGATTGAATCCTGAGCGTTACGTTCACTTTTCAATATTTGGTAGAAAGGATAAAAAAGGTAATTAGCTGGCATAAGCTTTAATTCATAATTTTACTTTTATGGGATTAGAAAATATTTTATTTATCGTTGCTTTTGTTGTAGCGGTATTTTTGTTCTCCAAAAACTTAAAGGCGATTATTCGCAACATCAATTTAGGTAAGGATATAGATATTTCTGACAATAAGCCTGAGCGATGGAAGAAAATGATTTTGGTTGCTATTGGTCAATCTAAAATGGTGGTGAAGCCCATTTCAGGGTTGATGCACATTATTGTTTACGCAGGATTCATTATTATAAACATTGAGGTTCTAGAAATAATTATAGATGGTATTTTTGGAACACACAGAATTTTTGCTGCTCCTTTAGGTGGCTTTTATGATTTCTTAATTGGAACATTTGAAATATTAGCCTTTCTTGTTTTAGTTGCCATTACTGTATTTTTTGTCAGAAGAAATTTTATGACCATTAAGCGTTTCGGAATGAGAGAAATGTACGGCTGGCCAAAAACTGACGCAAATATTATATTAATTGTTGAAGTGCTATTGATGGGTGCTTTTCTTAACATGAATGCTGCTGATCAAATTTTACAGGCAAGAGGAGTAGAGCACTATGCTATTGCAGGTTCTTATCCGATTAGTCAATTCTTAGTTCCAATGTTGGATGGATTATCAAATGGAACTTTAATAATTCTTGAAAGATCTACTTGGTGGTTTCACATTCTTGGAATATTAGCATTTTTGAATTATTTGCCTTATTCCAAGCACTTCCATATCATGTTGGCTTTTCCTTCTGTTTTTTACTCTAAACTGAAGCCTAAAGGTGAATTTGACAACATGGATTCTGTAAAGAAGGAAGTTAAAATGATGTTTGATCCGGATGCTGATCCGTATGCTGCACCTGCAGAACCTGAAGGTCCGGTTGAGCGATTTGGAGCTAAAGATGTAGCTGATTTAAACTGGAAGCAGCTAATGGACTCTTATTCTTGTACGGAATGTGGACGATGTTCTGAGCAATGTCCAGCAAGTCAAACAGGAAAGTTACTTTCTCCACGAAAGATAATGATGGATACGAGAGACAGGCTAGAAGAAGTTGGGAAGGGTATCGATAAAAATGGCAAAGATTTTTCTGATGGTAAATCGTTACTGGGCGATTATATATCGGAAGAAGAATTATGGGCATGCACTACTTGTAATGCTTGCGTTGATGCTTGCCCGATTGAGTTAAATCCGCTGTCAATAATAATGGACATGCGAAGAAGTTTAGTAATGGAAGAATCAAAAATTCCATCAGAATTAGCGGGAATGATTACAAATATTGAGAACAATGGTGCACCTTGGCAGTTTTCTCAAACAGATAGAGCAAATTGGATAAATGAAGGATAAGAAAGAATTTAAGCTCAAAACAGTTGAGCAAGATGGACATTTGATAAGTCCTGTGTTAGCAGATAACCGAAAGAATTATTTGATTGATATTGATGGAACTATATGTGACGATATTCCAAATGAGGAGCCGGAAAGAATGGCCACCGCAGAATTGTATCCTGATGCATTGGAAACAACGAATAAGTGGTTTGATGAAGGGCACGTGATTACCTATTTTACGTCAAGAACAGAAGATCATCGAGAAGTAACAGAGAAGTGGTTGAATGAGAATGGATTTAAATATCATGCACTCTTAATGGGAAAGCCACGAGGAGGTAACTATCATTGGATTGACAATCATTTGGTGAAGGCAACTCGATTTAATGGAAAGTTTACAGATTTAGTGAAAAAAGAGAAAACAATTGAAGTTTTTGAAAGATAAATAGTTATGAGTAATACTTTAAATGTGAACACAATGGCCGATTTAATGGCCAAAGGAGAGAAGCCGGAAGTTTTATTTTGGGTAGGTTGTGCAGGTAGTTTCGACGACCGAGCGAAGAAGATTACTCGTGCTTTTGTGAAAATACTGAACAGTGTTGGAGTAAATTTTGCAATTCTTGGAACAGAAGAGAGTTGTACAGGGGATCCAGCAAAACGCGCTGGGAACGAGTTTTTGTTTCAAATGCAGGCAATGACCAATATTCAGGTAATGAATGCGTACGAGGTAAAAAAGATAGTGACGACTTGTCCACATTGCTTTAACACGTTAAAAAATGAATATCCTGGTTTAGGAGGGGATTATGAGGTATTGCATCATTCTCAATTTCTACAGAAGTTGATGGAAGAAGGCAAGTTAAAAATTGAAGGTGGCGAATTTAAAGGGAAGAAAATTTCATTTCATGATCCATGTTATTTAGGCCGAGGGAATGGCGAGTACGAAGCACCGAGAGCCTTATTAGAGCAGTTAGATGCTGAACTGGTAGAATTGAAAAGATGCAAGTCTAAAGGACTTTGTTGTGGTGCCGGTGGTGCTCAAATGTTTAAAGAAGCAGAGCCAGGCACTAAAGAAGTGAACATTGAAAGAATGGAAGATGTAGTAGAAGCCAGCCCAAATATTGTTGCAGTGGGTTGTCCATTTTGCATGACCATGATGACAGACGGAGTTAAAAACAAAGAAAAAGAGGATACATTAAAAGTTTATGATTTAGCTGAATTGATAGCTGAGGGGAATGGCCTTTAAAGAATTATGAAATCTAAACTTTTGAATTACAAATTAACGGAGAGGGGAGCAGTTGCTTCCCTTTTTTTGTGCAATAATTTAGGATGTAGAACGGCATCATTCGTTACCTTTGAAAAAAGACAAAAGAATGGATTACCAAGAATTGGCAGATTACAGTAGGGTTTGGATTTATCAAGCGAATAGACCATTAACTGAAGCAGAGGTAAACGAAATTAAGGCGCACGGTGATAAATTCATTGAGCAATGGGCTGCTCACGGTTCTAACTTACAAGCAGCTTTTGAGGTGTTTTACAATCAGTTTATTGTGCTTTTTGCAGATGAGTCTCAGGTGAAAGCTTCTGGCTGTTCTATCGATTCATCTGTGCGATTTATAAAAGAAATTGAAAAACACTATCAATTAAATCTATTCGATCGTTTGAACTTAACCTATAAGGAAGGTTCAGATATTAAAATGATGGCGATGGCTGATTTTCAAAACAATTTAGAGAAAGGGGAATTATCAGAAGACACTATTGTATTCAATAACTTGATAGAAACAAAGGGTGAATTTGATTCGAAATGGGAGGTCGTAGTAAAAGATAGTTGGCATTCAAATTTAATATCAAACTAGGTTTCAATAAGTATGAAAAGTAAGGCTGAAAAGGTATTTGAATCCATGATGGAGAACGACTTTTGTTCTCAATGGATGGGAATAAAACCAATTACAATTGAAGAGGGGCATTGTGTTCTAGAAATGGAGGTACGCAAAGAAATGCTCAATGGTTTTGGAACGTTGCATGGCGGAATGGCTTATTCATTGGCAGATTCTGCATTGGCATTTGCTTCTAATTCTTACGGACGTATTTCGCCTTTGATTAATGGAAATATGTCGTATTCTAAATCGGCTAAAATTGGTGATTTTTTGAAGGCGGAAGCCAAGGTAATTTCTTTGGGAAATAAAAAAGCAGATATTGATGTGGTGATTACCTGCGAAGGGCACGAAGAGCCTTTTTATTTTTTTAGAGGAACAGTATATAGAACTTCAAAAGAACACTTGGTTTAACAATAAATTTCAAATGATTGAATGTTTAGTGACTGGGGAATTTCAGAAAGCATTATCGAATAATTTGTAATTATCAGATTCGTAATTCTTATGTTACCTTTAACATTCCAAAAAAAGACAGCATGAAAGAAGCATATATAATTGACGGAATAAGGACTCCTATCGGAAGATTTACAGGTACTTTATCTCCAGTAAGAACCGATGATTTAGGGGCTTTAGTCATAAAAGAGTTGGTGCGAAGAAATCCATCTATTCCGGCAGAAGCTTACGATGATGTGATTTTAGGAAATGCCAATCAAGCAGGAGAGGACAATCGAAACGTAGCAAGAATGTGTTCTTTGTTGGCAGGTTTACCGTGGTCGGTGCCTGGAGAAACAGTAAATAGATTGTGTTCATCTGGAATGTCTGCTATTGTTCATGCGAACAGAGCAATTAAGGCGGGTGAAGGCGATGTATTTATTGCCGGTGGAGTTGAAAACATGACTCGTGGGCCTTGGGTAATTTCAAAAACATCAACTCCGTTTGGTAGAGATGCACAAATGCACGACTCTAGTTTTGGATGGAGGTTTGTGAATTCAAAAATGAAAGACCTTTATGGAACTGATGCCATGGGCGAAACTGCTGAGAATTTAGTGGATCGTTTTGCTATTAGTAGAGAAGATCAGGATAAGTTTGCTGCATGGTCTCAACAAAAGGCAGCTGCTGCGCAGCAGAATGGAAGACTAGCTGAAGAAATAATTCAGGTAGAAATTCCACAACGAAAGAAAGATCCAATCATTTTTGATAAAGACGAATTTATAAGAGCAGGAACAACAGTTGAAGGGTTATCTAAACTTAGACCAGCTTTTAGAAAAGAAGGCGGAACTGTTACAGCAGGAAATGCTTCAGGTTTGAACGATGGAGCCGCAGCGACTATCATTGCATCTGAAGATGCAGTTAAAAAATACAACCTTAAACCGATGGCAAGAATTGTAAGTTCTGCTGTTGTTGGTGTTGAGCCAAGAGTAATGGGAATTGGTCCTGTTGGAGCAACTAAATTGGCTTTGAAAAGAGCCGGTTTAACGCTTGATGATATGGATATACTTGAATTTAACGAAGCCTTTTCAGCGCAAGCATTGGCTTGCACAAGAGAATTGGGGTTGGCAGACGACGATGCTAGAATTAATCCAAATGGTGGAGCAATTGCCATTGGTCATCCATTAGGTGTAACAGGAACGCGTATTCTTCATACAGCTGCATTAGAACTTCAAAAAACTGGAAAACGGTATGCTTTGGCTGCTATGTGCGTTGGCGTAGGGCAAGGGTATGCTACAATTATTGAAAGGGTGTAATTCGGAATTACGAATCTCAAATATTTAAACCACGAATAAAAAATTGGCTTAACCTTATTTCGAAGTACTTAGCAATCTGGTTGATTTTAATTACGAATCTCTTAATTGCGAATGTTCGCCGTACCTCATGTCATTTAATTGTTTGATTTTGTGAAGATTAAAGGGAAGTAATCTGGTTCACATAAAGCACTAATTCCAAATAATTAAATTGCGAATACTGTTTCGTTGTTTTTAAATAAACAATGGTATAGATGAGAATTGATTCATGTTTCCCAACAATTAGGGTGTAAAGCTTTAATTCTCATTTTAACCTTCCATCATAATTACAGTGATATAAAAGAGTAAACCTTTTTATTTGTAATTAATTAATGAAGTATTATTTTAAAATTCAAGGTAGGAGAGTTGCAAGGCATTTGCAAGAATTTGGAATTCATCCAATTGTTGGGCTGTTTATACTTGGGATATTATTTGTTGGCTTATCGATTTTACTTTTTAGTCAACTACCAGAATACGCTTGTTACATCTATCTGATTTTAGCGGTCAATCTTCTGTTTACCCTTTCGAATCTTAAAAACAGAGAATTTCTCAAACTGTCACTTTCGCTAAGAGAATTTAAGGTATTGCGAAATTATGAGAATTTGGTAGTTTGTCTGCCTTTCTTATTCTTTTTGACGATACATTTCGAGTTTTTATTTACCGTGATACTTTTGGTATTCATGCTAGGAACAGCGAACATTGAATTCAATAATAGCATCAGTTTTTCATTCAAAACGCCTTTTTCAAATCACCCTTTTGAGTTTAGTAGTGGATTTCGAAAAGCCATTCTGGTTTACCCGATAGCATATGGCTTAGCTATTATAGCGGTTTCGGTAGGCAATATGAATTTGGGAATTTTCTCGATTCTACTTTTGGGATTGTCTAATGCTCATTTTTATTCCACTATAGAACCCGATTATTACGTATGGGTATATCGTGAAGGAGCTAAGAAAATGCTCTCTCAAAAATTAAAGCGAGGTATTGTAAATCTGATATTGAGTGTTTCTCCTATATTCGTCTCGTTGTTCATTTTCTTTCCTGAAGGAGCTTTTATTCAATTGTTAGCAGTGGTCTTAACTATTTTATTTCTCTTAGCAAATGTAGTTTTGAAATATGCACACTTTCAAAGAAGTACAGAAGTAATTCAAGGAATTTTATTGCCCTTGTTATTTTTATTTCCGCCATTACTGCTTTTAATTATTCCTTACTATTATGGAAAAGCCGTTCAACAAATAAACCCGATTACACAATGATAGAATTAAAAGACATCAGAAAGTCATTCGGGAAGTTGGAGGTGCTCTCCGGAATATCAATGAAAATTCCTAAAGGCAGCATTGTTGGCTTAGTGGGTGCTAACGGAGCGGGAAAAACAACGCTGTTTCGTTCAATTGCCGGAATTGAACAATGCGAAGGGGAAGTCTTGGTCGAAAAAGAATGTCTGCCAATTGGTTTGCTGCTGAGTAATCCCGAATACCTATCAAAAATGACGGCACAAGAGTATTTGATCTTTATGTGCAAGGCACGAAAGGTGGAAGAGTTTGATTGCAATAAGTCGAATATCTTTGATTTACCATTGTCTAGTTATGCTTCAACGTTCTCTACAGGAATGAAAAAGAAATTGGCTTTAACCGCTCTTTTAATGCAAAAGAATCAATTCTTTATTCTCGACGAGCCATTCAGTGGAGTAGATTTTGAAAGTAATTTAATGATTAATCACATCCTTCAAAAAATCAAGGCAGCAGGAAAAATAATTCTTATTTCCTCTCACATACTCTCTTCTTTAACTGAAATTTGTGATCAAATTCATTTTTTGAAAGCGGGAAAGATCGACCGTTCTGTTTCGAAAAATAATTTTGAAAAAATAAATCAAAACCTAGATTTTATAGATATTGAAAGCAAATTATCTCAACTTGATTTTTAAACAATAAACTCTTCTAGTTTTCTTTTCTAACCATTCAAAATAGGTTAATTTAGAAGTTCGATTAAATGAAATGCTTTCTCTTGGGATTAGTAATTCGTAATCAGTAATTCGTAATTCAAAAAGATGAAATTAGAAAACTACATACAAGGCAATTGGGTAACCGGAGATGGTGATGGTATTCCGTTAATTAACGCAGTAAACGGCGAAGAAGTAGCAGTAGCAACTACAAAAGGATTCGATTTTAATGACATCCTTGAATACGGAAGGAGGGTAGGAAACCCGGCGTTACGAAAAATGACCTTTCAGGAAAGAGGAATGATGTTGAAGAAGTTGGGCCTTCACTTAATGAAACACAAAGCGAAGTTTTACGAAGTATCGTATAAAACTGGAGCAACGAAGGTTGATTCTTGGATTGATATAGAAGGTGGTTTTGGGAACTTATTTGCCAACGCATCCTTGAGGAAAGAATTTCCAAATAAACCATTTCATGTTGAAGGAGATGGTATAGACCTTTCAAGAGGAGGTAAATTTATGGGACATCATATATTGGTTCCCAAAAGAGGCGTTGCAGTTCACATCAATGCATTCAACTTTCCGGTTTGGGGAATGTTAGAAAAGTGTGCAGTAAACTGGATGGCCGGAGTTCCTGCAGTTGTAAAGCCAGCGACAAACACTTCCTTTTTAACGGAAGCTGTAGTAAAGGAAATAATCGCTTCTAAAATATTGCCTGAGGGTGCATTACAACTGATTTGTGGTTCGGCAAGAACTATTTTAGATCATGTAGAATCTCAAGATGTGGTGACTTTTACAGGTTCTGCAACTACAGGTAGAATGCTAAAAGCAAATCCGCGAATTATTAATGAATCGGTGCCTTTTAACATGGAGGCAGATTCATTGAATTGTTCAGTTTTAGGATTGGATGCTGCTCCTGGAACACCAGAATTCAAGTTGTTTATTAAAGGCGTAAAAGCAGAAATGACGGTAAAGTGTGGTCAGAAATGTACTGCCATTCGAAGAATAATGGTACCGGAAAATTATGCTGAAGATGTTCAAATTGCATTGGGCAAAGAATTAGGAAGAACTAACATTGGTGATCCTTCTTTGAAGGCAACAAGAATGGGAGCTTTGGTAAGCAAAGACCAAGTTCAAGAAGTGAAAGAAAGAGTAGCAGAGTTGAACAAAACTGCTGAGATTGTTTACGGTAGTTTGGATCAAGTTGAGGTGAATGGAGCGGATGCATCAAAAGGCGCATTTTTAAGTCCAATTTTATTGTTGGAGAAAGAGCCATTCAAAAATAGGGCAGTTCATAACGTTGAGGCATTTGGACCGGTTAGTACTATTATGCCGTATTCTACAACGGCAGAAGCAGTTGAGCTTTCGCATTTAGGAATGGGGTCGTTAGTTGCTTCCATTGTTACTGGAGATGACAAAATTGCAACTGAATTTACAGTTGAAGCAGCAACACATCATGGAAGAATACTAATCTTGAATCAAGATTCTGCTGTTCAAAGTACAGGTCATGGTTCTCCATTACCAACCTTGACACACGGTGGACCTGGAAGAGCAGGAGGTGGAGAAGAAATGGGCGGCATGCGCGGTGTAAAACACTACATGCAGCGTTGTGCTATTCAAGGCTCACCAACAACCATAACAGAAATTACAGGTGTTTATCAGCCTGGAGCAGAATATAAAGATACTCCTGAGCATCCTTTTAAATATCATTTTGAGGACATAGAGGCGGGAATGTCATTAAAGACGCACCGAAGAACCATGATGGATTCAGAGATTGCAAACTTTGCAAACCTCTCTTGGGATCACTTTTATGCGCATACAGACATCACCTCTTTAAACCATACTATTTTTGATAAGCGAGCTGCTCATGGGTATTTCATCCTCTCCGCTGCCGCAGGTTTATTCGTTTATCCAAACAAAGGACCTGTAGCTGCAAATTATGGGTTAGATACCTGTCGATTTATGCGACCTATTTACCATGGCGATACCATTTACGTTCGATTAACCTGTCAAGAAAAGCGGGACAAAGATGTTAGAGGTCAGCAATTTCCGTCAGGTGTTGTAAAATGGTTTGTTGAGGTATTTGATCAAGATGATGAGAAAGTAGCGATAGCAACCGTATTGACCATGGTCGCTAAGAAAAGCCCTTTTGTTGAGATTAACCGTGATAACGTAGAAGGCTATTTAAGCAAGTTGACGGAAGACTCAAAAGCGAATTGGGGAATAATGACACCTCAGCACATGGTCGAACATTTGAGACATGGTTTGGAGTCTGCTGTAAATAAGATAAAATTAGACGTTCATACTCCTGAGGAGCACTTAGAAAAGTATACTGATAGTTTATACAATTACTATCCATTTCCAAAGAACAGTAAAACACCTGTATTAAAAGATGGCGTTTTGGCGGACTTAAAGTGCACAGATTTAAAGGAAGCGAAGAGCCAATTCATAGAAGCTTTTGATGCTTTTGAATTGTACTACAAGGAAAACCCTGAAGCAACAGCAAATAATGCTGTGTTCGGAGCACTGGATAAAGATCTTTGGGAGCTAATGAACAGGAAGCATTTTAATCATCATTTTGAGCAATTCTCTTTGATATAATTACCAATTAATAATTACTAATTACCAATTGAAATAATGGACGCATACGTAAAAATTGATAAGCAGGAATCAGGTTTAGCAACAATAGAATTTTTTCATCCAAAACACAACTCATTACCGAGTGATATATTGAGCAAATTGGCCGATACAATTACTGAAGCGGGTAACGATGATAATGTAAAACTGATTGTGTTGAAAAGCGGTGGAGACCGAACGTTTTGTTCAGGAGCTAGCTTTACGGAATTAATTAGCATAAATGATTTAGAAACTGGGAAGCAATTCTTTTCAGGGTTTGCGAATGTGATTAACGCCTGCAGGAAATGCCCTAAATTGATAATTGGTAGAGTGCAAGGAAAAGCCGTTGGAGGTGGAGTAGGTGTTGCTTCTGCGGTAGACTATTGTTTAGCTACTAAGTTCGCTTCTGCTAAACTTTCTGAATTGAATGTTGGTATTGGACCATTCGTAGTTGGGCCGGCAGTTGAGCGTAAAGTCGGAATCTCGGCAATGAGTCAAATGACAATAAATGCAGATCATTTTTACCCTGCAAGCTGGGCTATGGAAAAAGGATTGTATGCTGAGGTATATGATGATATTGATAGTTTAGACGCGGGCGTTCAAAAATTAGTAGACTACTTACTTTCTAAAAATCCTGAAGCGCAAAGTATGCTGAAAAAGGTATTTTGGGAAGGATGCAAAAATTGGGATGAATTGTTGGCTGAAAGAGCTTCCATGAGTGGTAGATTGGTGTTGAGTGAGTATACGAAGGAGGTTTTAAGCGGGTACGCTTAATTAATTACTAATGTCTAATTAACAATTACCAAATCATTGCTTTTTGATTCATCCTTTTTGTCATATTGAGCGGAGTCGAAATAGATAAAAAAGAATAATTACGAAATACTAATAACACCTTGACAATTTAAAATGAGTTATCAAGAAAAAGAAAATCCGTTAAGAGATAAAAGTTACGCTTTTGCCTTATTGATCCTTAAAAGATGTGTCAGGCTTCAAACGGAATCAAAAGAATATGTTATTAGTAAACAATTGATGCGCTCAGCCACATCAATTGGTGCAAATATTGAAGAAGCGATTGGAGGTCAATCTAACAAAGACTTTATTCATAAAATCTCCATTTCGTATAAAGAAGCTAGAGAAACGCACTATTGGTTGCGCTTACTCGGTGATGCAGAGATACTGGCACAAGATGAAACTAGTGAGTATTTGGAAAAAGTAGAAGAATTACTTCGAATCATGACGGCAATTCAAAAAACAATTAAAACTAAGTTGAACAATTAATAATAACCAATTACCAATGTTTAATCAAAAAATTAGTCATTATTTATTTGGGTATTAGTAATTAGTCATTAACAGATTAGTAATTATGATATTTTCATTCAAAGGTTTCATCCCTGTAGTTCATCCAAGTTCATTCGTTCACCCAAATGCAACGGTAACAGGCAATGTTATAATTGGCAAAAACGTATACGTTGGTCCGGGTGCTGCTATTCGTGGTGATTGGGGAGGTATAGTAATAGAAGACGGATGTAATGTGCAAGAAAACTGCACGATTCACATGTTTCCGGGAATTACGATAACCTTAAAAGAAGGCGCACATATTGGTCATGGAGCCATTATACATGGGGCACATATTGGTAAAAATGTATTGGTAGGTATGAATGCTGTTGTAATGGACGAAGCTGTAATTGGTGATGAGTGCATTATTGGAGCATTAACTTTTGTGAAATCGAAAGCAGTATTTGAAAAGCGAAGCTTGATTTTGGGCAACCCTGCTAAGAAGATTAAAGAGGTAAGCGATGAAATGATTGCTTGGAAAACCAAAGGAACAGCTTTGTACCAACAATTGCCTTCAGAAATGCACGAAGAAAAAGAAGTACAAGCCTTGACTGAAATTCCTGCTGACCGACCAAGCCAAGAGAAGCTGTTTGAGATATGGGAGAGCATCAATAGTAGTTAACTTGTTAATAAT
>TARA_B110000503_G_scaffold32924_1_pt1 | contig 12024 bp, 15 predicted proteins | sample TARA_B110000503 | Tara Oceans TARA_B110000503 (sample SAMEA4397472) | marine metagenome | biome: Polar Biome; feature: [SRF] surface water layer (ENVO:00010504); material: water (ENVO:00002006), including particulate matter (ENVO:01000060) such as... | depth 5 m
GCAGATGCGGTTCCATCAGATGCTTTTTGTCTTGCTACTATGGTGCCTGAGAAGCTGTAGGCAGAGTTATTGGGGAGGATGACTTGGTTGGTAGTTCCAGCAGTGCCGTTGTTAGATGTAAGGGCTTCAGGTGTTGCATCTGTGGTGTCGGAACGAAAGGTATAAATGCTAGTCTGGGCGTCGCCAGCGCCAGCAAAATAACCTGACGTAACAGCAAATTGTCCTTGTATACTCGTTTTTGACCTAAATCCAAGCGCTGTTGAATTTTCTGCTGCGGCTTCTGATAAGTAACCCGCCGAAAATCCTTGTGCTCCTGCCGTAGATGTATTTCTTCCCAAAGCTACAGAGTAATTTCCGCTTGCGATATTTTGATAACCTACAGCAAAACCGTAACTTCCACTTGATTTAGCCCTAAACCCAATCGCCACCGAGTTAGTCCCAGTAGCACCATAGGTAGCCGTGTTGTTGGTTATAGCTGCTGCGAAGGAGTCAGCGCCAGAGGCGTAGGAGTAGGTTAGGGCTGTGGCATTTGACCCAGTGGAGTACGAAAAAGTACCGATAGCTATTGACTGCGAACCTTCTGCCGCGGAAGCATACCCGATAGCTGCTGCTCGGATGCCCGTTGACGCAGAAGCAAGAGTGCCGAGACTAAGGGAATCAGTGCTTGTCGCCTCAGCGCCATCCCCAAAAGCCGCAGCCCTCAAGCCGCTCGCTACGGCCCCATCCCCAATAGCCACAGCATTATCGCCAGTAGCCGTAGGTGCAGTAGGTGTGACAGGGTTCTCAGCATATAACTCAAGTGCAGCACCGCCTCCGACTTCAGACCATGCAACACCGTTGTAAGTATTGATTTTATCTGTGGTGATGTTCCAAATCATATCTCCATCTGCCATACCAGTTAGAGCATCTCTTTGAGTAGTTGTTTTAGGGGCAAAACTAACCGGATTAGAGAAGTAATCAGCCTTTGCTCCAATTATGGCTTCGGCGTTAAATTCAGTTACGACCTCGTAAGAAGTGTCGACACTATCAACAACACTCGTAAGATTAAGACCGCCGCTGGTCATTGTTGGTCGAAGTGTAAGCTGCAAATAATTGGTTTGCGGAGAAACATCATCTTTATCGTGAGAAGTTATTCTCAACATATTGTTTTGATGCCAAATCGATGAGCGTGTTTGATATGCACTTATGCCATCAGTAGCTATGAAATTCATATAAATTCCAGCGTCAGATGTTATATCTGCGGTATTGGTCACCACATCATAAAGATCAAATTGCTGGGCTGAGTTTGCGTCAATCCACACTTTATCTGTAAATGTTGTACCATAACGAGCTGCAACAGGTGACGTGGGATTAACTGGATCATATCCAAATTTTACAAGTTCTGTAGCAACCGAGTTGATATTAACTTCTATAGGTATTTCACCATACGTACCAATCGCAGTTATTTTATTACCGTTTACATCTAAGTCGCCGCCTAATTGCGGAGTCAGATCTTCAACAACATTCAAAATACCTGTATTAGTATCTGCGGTTACAAAATCGTAATACGTTGATCCATTGTTTGTGAATTGCCATTTGTCAGTGCCTTCATTCCAACGCATAGAAACATCTGCGCTTGAAGCTCTATTAACAGTAATATATGACCAATTAGTTGCCGATGCAGAAGGAAACCCAGTTTGATTATTGTTAAGAACAAGCTTGCCGCCAGTAGAAATAGTATTATTAATCCCAACGTATCCCACGTTGTCCGTTGAATTAAGTATTATATTTCCTGCGTTTGTAATTTCAAAACCATTTAGATCAAGAGCACCACCTAGTTGTGGTGTTGTGTCTTCTACGATATTACCTAAACCAGGACCTGTATTGCCAATGATACCTTGAAGTCCTTGAAACCCTAATGTTCCTTGAATCGACTGTGTACCTTGAATGCCTTGAAGTCCTCGATTACCTTGAATGCCATTCGTACCTTGAATACCTTGAATGCCTCGATCACCTTGAATTCCTTGAATGCCTAAACTACCCTGTATTCCTCCAGCACCTTGAATACCATTTGTACCTTGCGCGCCTTGATTACCATCACCGCTTGTACCTTGTAAGCCAAGTTCGCCTTGAACACCTTGTGTACCTTGTGTACCTTGAAGACCTTGATCACCAAACCCATTAAAACCTTGAATACCTTCACCAGCGAGACCTTGAATACCTTGTGTAGCAAGTCCCGCCTCGCCAGTAGCGCCCGCCGCACCACTAGTACCTTGGATACCTTGAGTACCAAAGCCGATTAAACCTTGAGTACCTTGTCCGCCTATGTCTCCATCTAAGCCTTGGATACCTTGCAAACCATCAAAACCAGTTAAGCCTTGAAAGCTATTCCCTTGTACACCTTGGGCACCATCTTGACCTTGACCTGGAACACCTTGGAAACCTACAGCGCCTTGTGCACCAGCCCCAATTAAACCTTGGGTACCTTGAACACCTTCACCATCAAGACCTTGAACACCTTGTAAATCACTTGGTAAACCCTGTACACCTTGTACGCCCTGTGGACCAGTACCTCCAGAGCCTTGAATACCGTCTGTACCTTGAATACCTTGTAAACCAAATCCTGGCGGTCCATCGTCACCTTGAATACCTTGCAAGCCTTGAACAGATCCTGCTGGACCTTGCATACCCTGAAATCCTGACTGCCCATCAAAACCTAAAGCACCTTGTAAGCCTTGTACACCTTGTACGTCTTGACCAGAACCTGCACTACCTTGGATACCCTGTGGACCAAAATCGCCTATATCTCCTACTGGACCTTGTGTTCCAGATCCTTCTACGCCCTGAATACCTTGATTACCAACAGTCCCGAATCCGGTTGCACCAGTTAAACCTTGTACGCCTTGAATACCAGTTGTACCTTGTGTTCCAGATCCTTCAGCAACAGAGCCAGCTGGTCCTTGAAGCCCTTGTGTACCAGTCCCAGTTGTACCTTGAAACCCATTGCTACCAGGAGTTCCTTGCGGACCTTGAACGCCATTAATTCCAGTTCCAGTCGTGCCTTGTGGGCCAGGCGATCCCTGATCACCCGGCAGTCCTGATGAACCAATAAAACCTTGCACACCTTGAGCTCCACCGCCACCACCGCCACCATCAGTAATTCCATAACCAGCTAATGTTGTTGGAGTATTTGTGATAGTAGACCACGCTTGGTTATGCGCGCTTGGTGGGAATGAAGTTGGAATTCCTGTTAAACTAGAATAAGCAAAATCTTGAGCAAGAGAAGCGTTTATAGTAATACTATCAGCGCCTGCATCCGTAGTTATAGATATACCAGATCCAGCAATAAGCTCTAAAGTATCAGTAGCATTATCTGATGCAACACTTGCTTGACCTGCAACTGAAATAATACTCCACGCATTTTGGTTTACATCACCGCCACCAACACCGCCTGAACCAATCCCACCCCAAGATCCGTTGCCATAACCTTCAAATGAATTTAAGCTTGTGTTATATCTTAAATACCCAGATTGAGGTGATAAATCTCTTTCGTTTGTGGCGCCGGCAGGAATTTGAATAGATCCTGTTGCGCTTGTGCGAGGTGCTATCGCGTCGAAGTTATCATCCATTTCGTCGTATGTTAAGGCAGATCCCTTATCATTGCGCTTTGTAATTGACATTACGTTGTTTCCCCTAGTTCGTTGTAGTATTCGCCCACGTACGAAATAAATCCACTACCTATTGATGTGTCTGTTAATTGCATATATTCTTCTTCTGTATATCCGGCCGCAGCATAAAGTCCAATAGCTGGATACTCTATATTTATATAATCGTATGCAGCGTAATCTGGTATCGTATAAAGAACAGAAGTAGAATAGTTTCCTTCTAAATAACCTGGGTTATTTTCTATATACCCATCGTACGTGTAAGCAAATAGTTCTTGCTCATGAGGAGTTAATAAGTAGTCTTCTACAGTTTCTCCTTCTGGCAACGGCACAGGAGGTGAAAAATTATAAGCTTGTAAGCGTAACTGTTCTTTGATTACTGGGTCTGTTTCAATTGCTATTTGAGCAAACAGCGCGGCGTAATCTGGCTTTGCCATTTTATCCTGCCTTTACAAACACAAAAGATGCTGCAGAAGCATTTGGAACAAAGTGGCAAGGATGCCCGCTTGTTGCGTCAAGAGCTCTATGAACTGGAATTCCGCCAGCAAAAACGAGAGAAGATCCACCTACTGCTACATCTCCACAACCAGTAGCTCCACCAACACAAACCGCTAATTTACCTGCAACAAACACTTTTGTTTGAGGTGTACTTACATAAGGCGTTTTATGAAAAGGTTTTGGGTGTCCTTTTGGTGTACCATTGCATGCATGGCCAATATGCGAGTCTGCCAATATTCTTGTTATTGGAAACATTTTTCTATCCTATTAAAGTAAGAATGCCCCGAAGGGCATTCTAGTATCTTGTTAAGCCGCGATTAATTGTTCTTTTGCTAATATATATTCTTTTACAAGACCCGACCTTACAATATCTTCGGGTGTAAATGTAATTGTATCAAAAGAACGAATTTTATTAATAACTCTTAAGAAATCTCTAAGACCTGACACATCTGCTCTATTTCTAGATGTTGCTAGATCATTTTGTGCTGTGTCTCCGCAAAATACGATTTTTGATGATTCTCCTACACGTGTAATAATCGTATCTAATTCGTGGTAAGTCATAGATTGGCATTCGTCTACAATGATAATTGAATTGTCGAATGTTAAACCTCTAACAAATGAGGAAGTCATAAACTTAATCATGCCTTTTTGTTCTAGAATTCTATACGCATCTCCACGACCAAATAAGTCATTTACGATATCAGAATAAGGAACACTGTATAGGGCTTCTTTTTGTTCTTTAGAACCTGGCATAAAGCCTTGCTCGCGTGTCTGAACTGCAGATCGAATAACGATGATTTGTTCATATAGTCCTTTGGTTAATACATCGTTTAGTGCTAAATACATAGCACACATCGTTTTTCCTGTACCTGCTGTTCCGATGGCCGCGAGATTTAATCCCTGTTGATAAGATTCGAACATGTCAGACTGAGTTGGTGTTAATGGTTTTATCTGTCGCATTCCAAATTTTGTATTTAGTACGCTAACCATATGGTCTTGTTCTCTGTCTTGTCTTTGTTTTTCTCTTCGGGATAACCTGCGCTGTTTGGTTGCCATGCTTGAACTCTCCTTTTATAAGGACAAACGTATCAATGCATTTTTTACCATGTATTGATACTATCCTTTTTATGATGATGTTGAACGTTTCTTAGGACATCACGAAATCCGTCATCGGGCTTATGGCGTCCGAGACGATAGGAATCACCAATAGATGGTGCTCCAACAATTTGTTGTAAAAGGTGGGGATTTTTGAGCTTGTACTCGTCAAGCTCAGCAATACGCATTGAGACTTCGATGCGTTCTTCTGTGTTAGTGTCTTTAAATGTATATGTAGGCAATACATTCTCCTATGTAATAATATAAAAAAAGCCAACCTCTATAATACAAGGTCGGCTTTAACAAAGTTGTTAATTGCGGCTTGTATTATATGATTATATTTATAATATAGCCGTGATCAATATCGGTATTATCCGACAATTATTTCATATATTTCTTTCCAATTTTTTGCTCGTGGAATGCCAAGTTCTGCAATTTCATTTGTATTGTTGAACTCGTGAGCAACAACGATAGACTCTAAACCAAGGTCACAACCAAGGATAGCGTTTTCTGGTTTATCTTCAATCCAGAAACAACCGCTATCACAATATTGTTCTAGTGCTTCATCTTTATCAGCACCAGTATCGAGGTATACGAAGCTTTCAAAAACACTTGGACCAAACATTTCAATCAAGTTTTTAGTCCGTAAATGTTGAGCATAGTAGTCATTACTCAAAGAACTAATAACACGGAAAACATAACCGTGATCTTCGTGAAGTTTTTTAACATACTTAATTGCATCCCGCAAAGGAGGCAATTTGCGAATCCAAGCAGACTCGTTAAACATCCGAACTAGACGCTCTTTTTCAATTGTATCTAGACCGTAACGTTTAGTAACGTCATATTCGTTTTCGCCACCTTTGGCAATTTTGTATCCATGCTTATCCATCCACTGTGTGAAGGCAAACAACCAATCTAGCAATACACCATCAACATCTGTAAGGATAACTTTTTCACTCAAATTCATTCTATTCTCTTTTCATTATCAATTTATATTCTCATTATAAAACAAAAGGGATTGAATGTCAACCCCTTTTTTAAGTTTTATGCAAAAAGAATTTTTGCCATACGTTGATCGCATTTGTACATTTTACCATCAGTGGCTTTTTTGTAGACAAAAGGGTATTTGTAAGAGCGGCTGTTGTACTTAACCAACTCATCACCTTTAGCATTTTTCATGCTTGTGATACCTAAGCTTTTAACCACTGATTCGAGCATACGATCAGTAATAGTAACAGCACCTTTAACTTTTGCTTTTACTTTGATTTCAACTTCAGCATCACTAAACCGCATATTCCCAACTTCGATGTCAAGATTAGCTTTAACGCCATACTTGCTTAGTACTTCATCCATTTCAGAACGAAGGGCTTTAAGGGTAGCTTTGTCAAACTTTGAAAACTTAGTCATGATATATTTCCTCTTTGATTTACCGTATATAGATATTATAGCCTATATCGAAAGGAATGTCAACTGTTTTTTTGTTTTTATTTCAAATAAATTACCAATGAAATCAATGGCTTAAAATTTTTTTGCTATTTTTTTCGTTTTATATTCATGTCATCGTCATACCAGCGATCAGAAAACTTCTGTTTACGAGCTTTCTTGCGCTGGTATTTCTTATCCTTAACCTTAGATGAATTCGAATCATCTTTACCCCATTCATCATCTTCCCATGCCTCACGGAATTTTTTGACGTGGCTCTTACTCATGTTAGTTACCCTTATTACGATTCTATTAGATCAGGAAATGCCAATTGAATTGTTTTCAATGTCAATCCCTTAAATGGTTTTTTAGTAATCATATTGCATAGTATGCTTGCATCATCGTTATCAACGTCCTCTAAAAGACTAATGAATAAAGCTTCCCGTTTAATTTGATTCAAAGTATCATATCCACCGCCTTTTACGAATATTTTTAACTTACGAGCTTCTCTATATAAGAGACTTTTCGCTTCATCTTCATATTCATTTTTCTCCCACGGCGGTGGAGTGTTTGGAACTAAGAACTCAACTATATTATCATATGTATATTTTATGATAATTCTAAGTGCTGGATTATCGTGTTTTTTTAGCCATTCTACTTTTTCATTAGTAGTTTTAAGAGCAGATGCTCCATTGATAATCTCAGCAATAGAAATTTTTATTGCCATTTTAGAAATCCTGTATATCTGTAATAAGGTGTTTTAATTTGTTCTTAATAAAGTAATTGAACAGGTGCTCTCTACCAATATTCTTTTCTTCATTGTATGATTCAAGAATTTGATCTTGATACTTTTGAGGAATTTCAGAAAGATCAATCATCATTTTGTTACGATAGAAACGACGAAGTGTTTCTTCGTCCATGTTTTTAGTGCTACCTTTATACAATTCTAACCGCTTTTGAGTCATAGCTTTTTGACGTTCTCCAACGGCTAAGCAATTATCTGGGCTAAGAATATTTGGTACACCATCACCGGTATCACCTTTAAGAATATGCTCTTCAAGGTATTGTGCTGGTTGATCGTGACGAATCCAACGCTTGCGAATAGGATCGTATTGATCTACGTTTGCGTATTTTTGCAATTGAATAAAGTCTTTATCAGCTGAAAGAATAAGAAACTTTTCAGAACCAATATTTAGTTCAGATCCATTATCATTGATCACAGTGCCAATAACATCATCAGCTTCACAATGCTCAATATGAACTACTTTGTAAGGAAAGAATTCTTTAATTTCAGAACGAAGGTTATTCATAATTTCAAACAAAGCATTCCAGTCTAGTCCTGATTTGTCACGACCAGCTTTACGGTTTGCTTTGTAATATGGGTATGCTTCACGGCGCCAGGTGTTTTTGCCATCAGCACAAATAACGATTTCGCCATATTCTGCAGAGAACTTTTTACGATTAGATCGTATAGAGTTTAGAAACATGTGACGGATGATATTCTCATCCGCCGCCACGTCAGTATGGTTACCAATGCTTGCAAAAAGCGAAGCTAGGATAACTTGGTTATAATCAACTAAGATTGCCATAATTTTTTTCCATGTTTTAATTTAATCTGTATAATCATAATATACTATAAAGATTAAAATGTCAACTGTTTTTATGCAAGTATTTGTCTAAGAAGTTTAGACCATAAGTTACTAAAGCTATTAATATCGTTAGGTACTAAGCCAAAGCGATCTGATCGTGTAAATCTATTAATAAACATAGAATCATTCTTTTGATGCTCTAGTACACTTTTCGTAACAGCATATGCTAAGTTAGCATGCGCAGATGGTTCTTCAGTGTAATCATACATGATTGTAGAATTTGCTGCGGTTTCAGGCAACGCGCCAAAGTTTGGATGAATACAAATCAATCCACTTCTAATTGCTTCAATCAAAGCAATACATGACGTTTCTTTCCAAATACACGGATACAAGAAAATATGTGCTTTATCTAATGCTTCAAGAACTTGATCGTTAGGAACTGAACCATGATAAGTCATATTAGGATGTTCATGAATTTGCGTGAACAGCGCTGTGTAAGGCTCATCTCGTTGTGCCCAGCCGTAGATAGCAAATGATGAATACACGTCAAGATGGATATTTGGGTATTCTTTAGATAAAGCATCAATCACAGGTACTACTAATTCTAGTCCACGATGCGGAGTAGTGTGATAGATAAATCTAATTGTTTCAGTATTCTTTTCTTCAGCAGCATAACGCTTTTCAATAGCATTTGGAATAACAGAACATTTAGAATACGGAATTTGAAACAAACGAATATATTGGTCTCGTTGCCATGCGGATACAAAAACGAAATGGTCAAATTGCTTCCAGCCATTATCTAAAAGAATTTGATTCTCCGGGTCTTCAGCAAGATCGTGGCAATACATAATATTCTTAACATCTTTAGGAATATCTCTTGGGCGAGAAAAATGTATTGCTGCACCTTCTAACAATTCTTTTTGAACATTATCTAATAGACGCTTTCGCATCATTTCAGTGCCACCATTAGAATTTTTAGATAGCTCAGTCTCTACAACTTCGCCCTTGTAAATCATGCTCATTTATTGCTCCACTTTAAAGTCTTTAACAGAGTCCCAGCGGAATGAGCGCCAGCCTTCAGCTGTGACATCATACACGGCAAGAACATCTGCGTTTGGTGTTTTTGTTTTCTTTTGGATCTGCTCTTCCACATCTGTTTGCGCAGGAAGAAGATCTTCTTTAAGAGTACATTGCATTACTCGTTCATCACCATTTACTTTTGTAAAAGTAACAGTACAAACGTTTGCGTGCAAAGCGGCTTTAATTTCTTGTTGGTTCATCATTGTATAAACTCCCATTTCATATCAATATTTATTTCACGTTTAAAAATCAATTCTAGCGATTGATCAAATTCTTTGGTTCCAAGATTATTGTGGATCCTATAAGTCTTTACATCAAACTTATGAGGTAGCACATATTTCTTTTCTATATCAGTTTTGCTTCCATTCACAAACTCCTCTACAACATTACCATCAAAATACCTACGAGAGTCAGAAGAAAAATCATGGCCTTCTCTCGTAAGTTGTACTAAAACAAAATTATCATTTCCAACTTTTTCAACCACAGGAATAAGCTCATCAATAAACCCGCCATCAGAGATACAATAATTTTTAGTAGGATCAATTTCGTTAGCAACTAATTTGCCAAAGTAATCTAAACCACTTCGTGGTTTAATGATTTTTTCTGACACGTAAATCATTGCTTCTCGGCGAGACATATGACCAAGCAGGATAGATGCAACTTCTTTTTGAGAACGATCATTATAACCATCCATAAACCATTTACTATCTACACCAAAGTATTTGATAGTTTCTATGAAGAGTTGATATTTGAATGATAAGTGTTTAAAACCATGCTGCTTAAAATAATCTGCAGCATGGTCTTTGCCAGCACCTGGCGGGCCATTAAATAATATAATCAAAATTTATCCTTAATAATATCATTCAACTGCGAAGAAAATGCATTCTTCCATTCATTATTAGTAATACCAACCATAATAAACTCTCGGTCTTGAGAACTGAGATAGGGCATAGCGTCACTAATAGAAGTATACCCTGATTCATATAGCTCTAAGTCTTCAGGCTTAACGGAAATATTACGCGTACGAATTTTACCGGTAAGAACACTTTTGCGAGTTACGTTCATCATATCATTCTCCATAAGTAGATATTGATTTATATATCTAATATAATACACTTAGATTGAAATGTCAACTGTTTTTTAGCGATCTTATGTGATTTCTGTGGATTTTGCACTGGATAATTCCGTTGTAGTAGTCATCACGTAAAAGTACATCATGCTCAAATTGATATTTAGCTTCTAAGTAACCAAGTTCACCTTTTGATTTGCATAAAGTAATAATTTCTCTATGAAAATTATCTGCGCCTTTTTCTTCTACCATTAGTTGTACTTCTTCAGAAGAACCGTAATATTTTTGCCAATCGGTTTCTTTTACTACGGTTCTTCTTCTAGTCTTACCTTTAAGAGGCGGAAGCTTACGTTTAGATGTGAGTAATTTCTTACCAACATACTTCTTATCATTTGATCTATCAGTAATCAAATAAACAAATCCAACGTAATCTTCAATCATCTCAGAAGTAAACTCTTCACCTTTATAGTACCACATAACATCCCCATACTTTATTGTATAGGGATATTTATTGGTTATCCTCTACGCATTTGAGCGATTTCTATTGCTTGGTTGGTGTCTCGCATAATTGGGACAGCGTTTGATTTGTGCATTTGTCCAATTCCAATAATGAGAGTTCCCGTGTATTTGTGCGGTTCTCGTTTTGAGCAAGAACCTGGGATGTTCGCCGTCTCGCGGCTTGGATAGCTCGCTGTGTCGCGGACAAACGGTTTTGGGATGGTCGGTGTTTCATATGGAATAAACTCCTTTTTCCTAGATGGTTTTTTGTCTGGATCAACACCCATTTTAAGAAGCCAAGCGCGATGCTCAGCTTCAGCTTTTTGCCAGCCTGGCTTCTTTTTAGGTTTTGATTTGCCGTGAACTTGAATGCCACGAATCATATGCATGCTCATAATATAAACTCCTAATCAATATAATTATTTTATACTATTTAGATAGCAATGTCAACTGTTAATTTCAAATTAAATCAAATTAATTACAAAGTCCAGCCGGTGCCATTATAACTAGTTTCTTCAATATAACGAATCATCTCAGTGTAACCACCAATGTACTTATCATTGATAAAAATCTGTGGTACACTTTTTACTGGAACAGGAGCGCGCTCCATTAGTTCATCTAAAGTACTTTGGCTTATGCCAACATCTTTATATTCATATTTAAGTAATTTAGACTCAACTAAAGATTTAGCTTTTGTGCAAAAGCCACAGTTTGCTTTTCCGTAAATTGTAATCATTTGATTCTCCAGTTATTATGAGGACGCTGCTGCTATATTAGAGATATTGAATCCAATTATATAATCAAATTCTTCATTTGTCAACCCTTTAGTTAGGCGCTCACTTAATGCTCTACTAAAACTTGCGCTCATATTATTATTTTTGCTTAGTCGTTCGCAAGCTTCTTGAGTAGAATAACCACCACTGAGCCCAACAACTTTATGAACATTTTGATATTGATTCAATAACCAATAAGTATTTGGAATTTCTGGCAATGTAAGTTTAAGAATACATTTACCTTTGTAGTTATCTAAAAATGCCTTCAATCTCAAAAACAATGCTTCTTCCATGTTTGCTTTGTCAGGGTGTTCAATAGGAATTTCTGGTTCGATAATTGGCATCAATCCAACATT
>TARA_B110000503_G_scaffold116469_1_pt1 | contig 11995 bp, 18 predicted proteins | sample TARA_B110000503 | Tara Oceans TARA_B110000503 (sample SAMEA4397472) | marine metagenome | biome: Polar Biome; feature: [SRF] surface water layer (ENVO:00010504); material: water (ENVO:00002006), including particulate matter (ENVO:01000060) such as... | depth 5 m
TTGTCATACATACAATCATCTAAAAGCATAAAAGCGCCGCAATTTGTCTTCCCAGCACCCACTAATTTACGTTGTCTCGCCATGACTCTCTCAATAGCATCTTTATCGTAATCACCATACACGAATAGATCAGGGATGAACTCTGAATAGAAATGATTCCCTTCCTCTGTTCCTGAAAGAACTATACCAGCTGGAAGATGTTTCTTATGGAACATGATATCTTTCACCAATGTCGATTTACCTGTATTACGCTTACCGATAAATACGATGACCTTATCATCCGCAATACCTTCAGGTTTGAACTTCTTCAACTGGATATTCATTCTATTGTAGTATCCCGTTTTATTTAGTAAAATTTTACTCATTCCCTGACGAAACGCGAACACCTAAGTCCTTTATAATGAGTAAAATGTATAAACTCTTTTTACTCTTAAATACTAAAGATGAACATGCAAACTGGTTTTGGTGATGGGGGTAACGGTATGATGGATCAGTATATCGAAACCATGATTAACATCATGTTACCCGTTATAGAAAGAAGTACCTTACTCGCGGCTGAATATTCCAAGGCATGCGGAAGAGACGCGCTTATCTCAGAAGATATGGACTACGCGATGAAATACTGTGTTATGCACACTGTTGGACTCACTCTAGGTCCCTCGTTTCCGGAGATTTACGATGAAATAGACTCGGATTGTTCAGAAGACGAGGAACTTGAAGAGGTGCCCATAGATGAGTGTCCCCCATTCGAGAGATATTCAGGAAACGACCCAACATTTCTCAAGATGAACGACGCATATGACCAATGGGATGATTGGGTGCCTCAAAGTCCGGTAGAAGAGTTGTTAAAAAATGCTGTTAATAGTAATGAACACATGGGAGCCTGATGGTTGGAACTTTGATGATTCTGGAGTAAAACTTCACGTATATGGTGATGATGATTCAAATAGTAATTCAAGTGGGGAGATATCAGGGGATGATCAACTCTTCACAAATTGTAAAAACAATAAAAGAGTACGGTATAAAAAAATCACAAAAGAGAAATTGTTACCCGAGTGAATAATTTTCCTAACCTATAGTATATTACTCACAATGAAGGCGGCCATGCAAACTGTTACCCTTGTTACCCAGGAGCTTGAGACCCAATCGCTCAACGCGATCGTCGCTGGTTTCTCGTTCGCGGCGGCTATGTCTTGGATGGATGTCGTTCGCTTCATCATCAACCAGGTCATTAAGGTGCCCAAGAACGGTGGTGCCCAGTACGCGCTCACTGCCGTGCTCACTACTCTCCTCTCCATCGCGGTCTACCTGATGATCTCCACTGTGTCTTCTCGTGTGTCGAAGCCTGCCCAGCCTGTGTACGCTATTTCTCGCTAATCGGTTTTCCTTTCATAAGGAACATGAGTACCATACCGATACAAAGTATGATACCAATATACATATACACCTCTTGGTTATAAAGAATTTCAGTAGCAGGATTCTTTATTTTCTCCGTGATTTCCTTTTTAGTAAACGTATCCAGTGGAACTTTTGTTAAACCTTCAAGTTTATCGGTCGAACACTTGATTTCGAACTTTAGAACATGATTCTGATTATTAAATCTATAACGTGTGAGAACACCACTATTCATGTACAAAAACTCAATTCCGATATTTTTTATAATTTTCTGTGGCCCAGAATGAAACCGATGTATAAGTGGGTCATCATTACCGTTAAACGTTATGTTAGTTGTGCCGTCGAGAAGTATATGACCTGTATAGTGTGGCGTTCCCGTCTGGGAGCTACCTTTTGGCTTTCCAACATAGACAGACTGATTGAGTTCATCGGATCCGGAAGATAACCTTAGAATTAGAGAATTTATTACGGGTGTTTGAGGTGTTGGGATGCGAGCAGATATGAGACGTATCTCTTCGACGTGATAGATTGGATTTTCTAACGTGATGACATAGTTATTAGAATTGGGGTATATAGTCACGTCACGCTGACTGCTGTCTATGTTTAGGGTATGTACCTTCATTAAAATAGAGGGATACTATTTTAATGGATGTTTTTCACTGATCCGGGAGATAATTAAGCGTAAAGGGAATGTGCGAGTGGGTTATTCTTCAACTGATTCGAAGCGATGTCGAGACGTTTCGTGTTGGGGTTTTCGTTACCCTTGTAAGGATTGAACTGATGGAACGTCTTCTGCTGGTATTGTTGTGTCCAGCCACCATTAGCGGGATTAAACCGACCATCTATACGTGACGTGTCACTCCTGACCGCCGTGAGTACACCACCTTGATTGAGAGCACTTTCTCTGACATTCATACGACCAGCGTTACCTATGCGGTTAGGCTTACCACGACGGTCTTCTGGGCGGAAACCATACTTCATGAGCTCTTCGTTCGTCTTACCCATGACCTTATTCGCCACATTTGTCGTGTACGCACCATGGAAACTGTGAATACCGGGTGCGGGTTGGTTGTTGTACTTGTACTGTTCATCGTTGCGATCCGCCTTGAATCGAGTAGGATCCTGCGCGAGGGTCTGTCCCGACACCAACCGCTTTGCGCCATTGAATCCCAAACCGTCACTTCGTAAACCGGTTTCAGAACGGTTGGTTGTTCTCTTGGTTCTCTCGTGTTCGTTACGAGGTACGACACCGGTCATCCCCTGAGCACGACCAGCCATCATAGGTAATCGAGAAGGTAGATATGCCGTCGTATCGGGTTTGTTATGCGTGAGCTCACCAACCTTCGCGGATCGTCCACCTGTGACATCAACTGCCGGACCGGAACGGCCTGGTAATGTCGTGAGTCTATATTCACCGACGTTAACGGGATTGACTCTGAACATTTGTTGATATCCACCAGCGGCGGGAACACTCGAGTTGACCCCTAAACCGGGTCCAACAAGTTGTTTCTCTACTGGAGAAAGATTATTCATGCGACCGCTATCAAACATACGGCCACGCATATCAAGAAGCTCTTGGCCACTACTACGCTGTTGACGACCGAGATCGGCGAAACTTTCCATTTCAATTTTAGAAGGAACTTCGAAACGTTTATCTGTATTATATGGGGGAGGTGACACCGCACCCATTCCATCATTCAACATCCTACCTTTCCCCTCTGGACTATACATTTCAGTTTTAGGCTTTTGAGTACTCAAAGCCCTTCCAGCATATACAAGACCGGCTACGGCTAATAGTGAAATAGGATCAGCCATTCTTATTTCTTACTGATATTTTTATTAACATACCTTTGCTGGAAAAGACCATTTTGGACATCGGCGCGTGTACTGGAAGGCTCATATTTCATGGTACGGAGGGGGACTTTACATTCCATATTATTAAGAGGAAACAGGTTGCGTTCGTATGTTTGGACAAGGGTCTTGTTGAAACGGGAAGTGGATTGGGGTCGAAGTTGGTCACTCGTTTCAATGTACTGTGCGGGTGCACCCTTTCCCGCCATATAAGGAGCCGTACCATACAACATCGTATTGGGACGCGAACCATAATTTAATTGACTGGGCTGAGGGTACACAAATACTTCATCAGTTGCTAGGACAGATGGGAGAGCTCCCTTATTTTCAATAATTGAAAGATGGGGTTGAAGCTGATACGCCATTTATTATTACACGAGAATATATTCTAACTATATGTACCTCCCCCGCCTCGCACGCTACCTCCACCTCTGAGACCCCGAACGTCTCCATCACTCCCAATTCCGGCAAACGCATCTAATTGAACACCTCTCATATCTGGGCTACAGAATTGTGTGTTACTCTTACACGAGGGACCGTTCTTTGGTCCGTACAACCACTCAGCAAACGCCGTCTGATCGCCTGGAATTTTCGTGACTGGATTTGACACAAACTGGCGCTCAAATGCGTTTCGTTTCTGAGAAGGGAGAGATGACCGAGATCGACCCATATCATACGCAATTTGATCGCTGCTGTAGTTCTTAGTGAGTGGTTGTGCGGTCGCATAATAACACGCCTCTAGACGATTTGGGGCATCCGTGTAATCCGTCATCAACACGTTACCAAGTGGATTCTCTCGTGTGGGTTTCTGACACACGTTCATTTTTTCTGTGGTTTCATATGGTTCCTTGATGAGATTCGCTTTGTACATCACATAAATGATCGACAACATAGTTATACCGAGAACGAACATACGGGGATCCCGGCGAATCAAGAATAAAATACCAGTGGCATAAATAATAAATCGAGACGCGGCATTAGTCCTATCGACTGACGTCTGTTTACTCGTAGGCCAGAAGTCTAAAATTTGTTTACTCTTGACAAGCTGCTTGGGATCTTCGAACCAAACTTTCATTTAATATAGATGAGGTTTATTTTTTTGGAAGTCCACCCAACATGCCGGACATATTTCCCATCATACCGGACATGCTTCCCATCATCTTCATGATGGCATCCTGGTTAATTTCACCTCCTTCATTTTTCATCTTGGCGGAACATTCCTTTGCCATCGCCTCAATCGCACTCAGAGTATCTTCTGGCACGGACTGGATGGTCGTACCGAGAATGAAGAGTGTCTGAAGATACTGCCAAACAGCCTCCTTCGTACCATTTTTCATACGCTTCCAGAGTTTGATAATATTGAGTTCTTTGAGAAAATCAATCTCAGTTGAATTCACGAGAATGAACTTTTCATCCTTCGACGAGATAGCATCAGCATATGGGCTTACACTGTTCATAAATCCATCGATGAGAAGTCGAGGGCTTGTACTCTTAATAAGATCGAACGATGTTAACATCTTCTTGATACTCTTTTCATCTGGAAAAGTCTTGTGCAATTCCACAAGAAATTGACCCATCATGTCGTTAAACGCACCCACGGACGCCATTTTCTTATTAGTACGGTGTAATCTTTAAGTTTAGAAAGGTTCATTAGAAATGAGTTCTTTTTGACCTAGACCGTTGAGCACAATTACGTACACGAGAATCGCAACGAGCGCAGCTGGTTTAGTATATTGACTTAATTCGAGTTTTCCTTCGTTGTTTAAATATGCTTTGAGATGAATGTACCCAGCGGTTATACCACCAGCAATCATAGCAGCGTATACTGGGTCGCGTAAATAGTCGGAGAGTTCCATTTAATTATACCTGGGATTTTTTGTACGATACTCTGGTGCGTCGCCAAACAATACGTCATCTTCCTGGTGAGTTTCGTGTCCCTCTCCAGTTGGTGCCACCTGTTCCTGAACTCGGTGCGGTGCTTGGACGGTAGAGATGGTTTTGAATTCGTGATCGAAATTATCCGGTTCATCTTGTTGCATCTCAGAGTTTTCCATTGGTTCCATCTCCTGTAATTCTTCTGGTGACTGTTCCATCCCATCCATGAGTTCGTGTGTCGGCTCCTCTTCTTCAGCTCCCTCGTAGATATCAGGATCCTCACTGTCATGTACATCCCCATCGAGATCGATGTCCCTCGATTCTTGGGTCATATAGGTGTTGAGAATCTGTTGTATAGGAATGAGTTCCCGAACAGTACGCTCGATACTGGTAATAAAGCGCCCCGTGAGCTTCTCGTCCCTTATATGCTCACTCTGCTCATCAGTGAAAATGTAAGGGTCTCTGTAAAGGTTCTCGGCGATGTTGTTGTAGCACGTCTGTATGAAAACCTCTTCAGTTGGAACTTTGAGGATGATCTTTTTGTTATCTGCTCTGAGACGAACAGCTGAAAGAATCTTCGTGCATGCGACAAATACGGCAGCAATAAGGTTCGTGAAATGATCACACCTGTTAACGATGTTGTCACTATGCTTCTTAGACATAGCATTTGACCAGTTTGGTACCTCCCTGAGAAGTTTCTGGAACATGATGAGAACCTGACGACCCTTTGATATTTTCGAGGCTTCGTTGTACATATCTTGAAAGACTTCAATCATAGGTGGACACATAACAAGGCATAACAGCCCAAGGTATTCCTTTTTCGCCTCGACCATTATACTCAAATTATCCATTTATGATTGATTGGGTTTTTAAATTTAATACTTACTACGCACCATTTCCCCTGTACTTGTTCGCCATCTTCTTCAAGTTCACAAGGTTAGGAAAGTCTATAACATCTTCTTCCTCTTCCATCGCTGGTTGCTTTTTCTTCTTGGAAATGTCCCATGAAACATATATATCATAATCAGCAATAAGTTGTACAATAAATCCGGCACGTTCAAATTGTCTTGTGAGGTAGCGCGCGGCAGCATTTCTATCAAATACTGGGTATCCTATTAATATTACGGGCACTGTTAAAAACACTTGTTTATGACCAAGTTCTACACACTGTTTAATCTTCGATGAAAACTGGTCATAAATTTTCGTGTATATTTCCTTCTTAATTTTTTTCTTCTTATCATCAATTTCTATGATATCATTGATGTTGAGCATTACATTTAACTCAACTTATTTTTTATCAAATCTAACTCATTGATATTTGGGATGGCACCTTCTTTAACAAGTTTGTAGTCAATAAATTCTTTACCTGCTGTACCCTTCGTGTATACTTCAATGTTGTCAGGGGCCTGATCACTCAAGGGCTGAGAACGGAGTGAGAGTACCTTTGTCACCCCCTTGACGACTTCAAGAGTGGATACGACAACAAACCCAAAAGCGAACCCACTATTACGAGTCACCGTAAACGTGCATTCGTAACGAGTATTCTTTCCATCACTGTACACCTTGACCGACTGGGTTTCGATGATGTACGTTTGGAATTTGAGTCGTCTATATAACTCCTTGTTCGTCTCAATGACGAAAGTTTCCATCTTATCATGATCAATATCCCCTTTCATCTGAGAATACCCGGAAAGATCTGTTCTGGGATCATCCAGTTTCACATAGTTGACAGGCTTCTTGTACCCTGAGAAGCCAAATGTCTCTGTGAACTTTTCACGTCTCATCATGGACAAAATAACCAGAACAATCAAAATTCCGATGACAATTTTAAGTAAACGCATCTTTACTATAATGCGTTAATTTTTTTTTACAAAATACCCCATAGATAATAGATGTCGCTACTGATCTATAGCCCAAGATGTAAACATTCGATGGATATTGTTGAATATATAAACAAACATCCTCAACTGAAACAATTGGTACAATACCATAACGTAAACACTCAGGGTATACCAAATCAATACAAGTCTAAAATAAATCGAGTGCCTACGATGCTCACGAAGAATGGTAAGATCCTGGTAGGGAATGAAATTAAAAACTGGCTCGACTCCCTCTTACCCAAGAAGGATATTGAACATGCTGGATTCGGTGGTAGTGTGTTTTCCATGACCCCCCTTGATGGAGATGGGAAAGATTCGAATATGTTCTACCTCGACAACTACGGACAGTCACTCCAACCAGCAATGACAAAAGAACTCGAAGACAAGATCGGCCGAGATGTGTCGAAAGGTGAAGCGTATACAGATTTAAAGATGTAACACACGTTTTGAGTAGACATGAAATTAGTTTCAATACAGGCGTCAGCCTTTAAGTCAACTTTCGAAGTTCTTAAAGATATACTCAATGACGTCAATATATATTTTAGACCACAGGGTATGTACATCGTGACACTTGACACGGCTCGTACATCATTGATTGACATGTTTTTGGCAGCAGATAATTTTGAAGAGTATCACTGTGATCAAGAAGAAATCATCGCGGGTATAAACATTTCGAATACATTCAAACTTTTGAAGACAATCACAAATAATGATGTCATCAAACTTGAAATCAATTCAAAAGAGTACATGGATATCGAAATCACAAGTGAGGCGAAAAAAACGAGTACCAAATTCCAACTGAAACTCTTGGACATTAACGAGAACAGTATCGAGGTTCCGGATGTCATGATGTCGACTATCACAACGTTACCATCAGCCGATTTTCAGAGACTTTGTCGTGACATGTCTAATCTGGGAACAGAAATTGAAATTAAACGTGAAGGTACGTTGTTACATCTCACATGTAATGGAGACTTTGCGAATCAGGAAACATCAATAGAATGCGCAGAAGAAAGTCCGACAATTACAGGGTTATATAGTCTAAAATATCTGAATATATTTACAAAAGCGACGAGTATGTGTGCGTTTGTGCAAATTATACAGGAAACTGGGAATAGGTTTCTTATATTGAAATACAACGTTGCCAATTTAGGCGAACTTAAATTTTACCTAGCCACTAAGGTATCCGAAGATCTGTAGTGTACCCATCGGTGGTGGATACAATCTTTTTCATACCAAGACCATTGGTCAACATGATCTTTGGGAATCGTTCTTCCAAATATTTGGGTTCGTAATATAAAAAATCTTCGAGTGAAACCTTTTGTCCATGAAAATCACAGTTTGGACCCGCGTAACGTCTCACCCTTTCAGTAATGTTTTGAACTGGCTTATCGTCATGATCAACTATCCAGGCACTACTCAATGGGATATTAAACTTCATACCACTTTCTTCGTTCGGACCCACCCTGTAGTTAATGTTATTTGACACTACAGTATATACCCGTCCATTGAAATAATAGTTGATTCGTAAAATGATGTGTTCAACATTTTGGGGTACGGAAGTGTTTCTGAATTGGGCACCCGTTACGTTGACGTAAAAATAGTCTAAGATATAATCCCAATCTTTACTTTCTCGTTTCCAAAAAGAATCTTCTGTCAGATATTTCAAATCATAGTTAACCTTATATTCAAGTTCTTCTGATATAATTTGATAGTCGCCTGGTGTCGTGAATTTCTTGTAATAATAGTAAAGAGTACTTAAAAGTTTAACGAACATCTTTATATAAGAATGGAAGGTAATTTTTTAAGTAGATATAACAATAAAATAGATGAGTGGTCGGATAATATTAAGAAAGATCCATCAAATAAAAGAAAGTATGAATCTGAAATGGCAGAGTATATGATACAGTGTATGCCCTTCATCGAAAGACACATGAGTGAGTCGAGTGAAACTACACATTCAGATAATGTTTTCAATGTGATGGAAACTGTCGGTCTCGCTCGGAAGGATATATTCACAGATTATCTGATAGATGTAGAAAAGAAGAATATACAGAGACATATGGAACGCGAAGAAACCAATTGTCCTAATTGTGTAGATAGTAACATTATTCATGTCCGAGATGTAAGTGACCTAGTATGCGAAGAGTGTGGTATGGTTGTCGCAGCTCATATTAATGAAGAACTCACATACAAGGAAGAACAAGAAACATCCGAAAAGATTGTAAACTATTCTTATAAACGGGAAAATCATTTTAATGAATGGTTGTCTCAGTTTCAGGCTCAAGAAACAACTACAATTCCAGTTGAAGTTATGGAACAATTAAGATCAGAACTCAAAAAAATCAAAATTAAGAAACTTGAAGATATCACACATGCAAAGATACGGGGTCTTCTGAAAAAGTTACGTCTAAATAAATACTATGAACACGTGCCATACATTACAAATATCCTTAATGGTATCAAACCACCAAACATGCCCGCGGAACTGGAAGAATGTCTTCGACTCATGTTCAAAGATATTCAGAAACCATTCGACGACAATTGCCCAACTGAACGGAAAAACTTTTTGAGTTATTCGTATGTGTTGTATAAATTTTGTGAACTTTTAAGTGAAGATCAATATCTTCAATATTTTCCATTATTGAAATCAAAAGAAAAACTGTATCATCAAGATGTTATATGGAAAAAGATGTGCCACGATCTCAAGTGGGAATTTATTCCCACAATTTAAAGAATCTCATTCTTAAATATATAATGCCACTTGACCAACCATGTCCAAACTTTTCAGTGTGTCAAAAAATGTATGATTCGAGATTAAAAGTGTGTACATCTTGTTTTTGGAGATTTAAAAATGAAGTACTACACTTTAATGATGACACATGTCCATTGTGTTTAACCTATGGTGAATGTGTCAAATTTCGTAAATGTGAACACTTCGTATGTATCAAGTGTTGTAAAAGACATCACAAATGTCCATTATGTAAAATAAAAACATGTTAATATGTTAAATGACAGTCGTGTATATGATCAGTAATGAACAGTATCTCAATACACATGGATACACGAATGTTAAGAATATGACGAAACTTTCGAGGCATCGTGCGTTAATGCGTGTTATTCGTTCAGGTGAATCACCCATGGGACTTTTTCACCGTCTCAAAACACTCTCGATTCTCTTTAAAAATAAGGACCGTACATCGTCTAAGATTTTTAAAGAGGATAGGGATTGGGTGAAAGAAAAAATTCTCTGAGTATAATAACATGTGGCTACTTCTCGGAGTAGCACTCTTACTGAATACACTTGTAGGACGATTCATATCGAAACCACGTGGTGAAGGGTTCGGTGGTAAAATACGTGACATAGGGTTTGATGTATTACCAGACCTAACAAACTATGAATATTTACATGATATTACATTAATCGTACCCCTCCTATTCCTTGTAATGAACTGGAATACGATTGATCAAAAATCGTACATTAAATTCCTGACCATGATGTACTTCATGCGGGCGATTTCCAATATGGTGACACAGTTTCCTCGTGCGAAGGATAAACCATGTAACGAATTTAGTCCCTTGTCTAACTGTAATGATTACATGTTCTCTGGACACACCACTTTCAATATAGTCACTTCTTATTTTTTACAAAATGGTATGTTTCCAGTGTACCCAATCGTATCGTCTCTCGCGACTATTTCCACTAGAGCACATTACAGCGTCGATGTGCTCATGGCGTGGATCATTTTTTTCGCACTTAAGTGTAACATTAAAATGTAAAAATGTACGAAATAGAATGGAACTCGCATTACATGAATTCGAGAATGCGTATCCACGTATTCTTTCTCATATGAACATTGAACATGAAGACCCAGCGACGCAATACTGTATAGATCAAGCTAAGCGCCATCTACAATTAGTGCGCGACCTTCTAACAGGATCTCTGATAAACCCACAGACACACTACGATGATGCTCATATATTTTACCAAACGCTTTGGAAAGTTCTCCCTCTAATGGTTTTACTACAATCTTCCGTACCTCCACTTCCCGATCAGGGTGAGGTGGGTAGTTTATCAGATACGCTGTCTTCAGACCTGTCAGACGAAGATAGTTACTACCCTGCAACTCCGCCGCGTCATTAAGAGTCTTTATAGTCTTGAATTCTAGAATAGTCTCCTTATTAATAATCATATCGGCCCTTAAATGACCAATCACATGCCCCTTGAATGGAATCGGAATGATTCTTTCAGATTCGTAAGGAACCCCCTTCTCACGTAGTAAAACTTCCATAGCAGTATGATATACTCTCTCACTGTACCCAGGTCCCAGTTGAGAATATATCTCACGAGCCAATTGCCCAATGTCCATTGATACTGTTTCATTTTTCTTCTTTATCTACTATAAGATGGCGCCTATAAAAAAAACTTCGACTGCAAAAAGGAATACAGAAACCACTCGTAGACAGACCCAGAATAGACGAAGAGAGGTTGAGAGAAGACGGCGGATGACTCTAATTAACGTCACACTCAACCAACTTGCGAATGATTTTAGACGCGTGAATATACCACGAAACGCGTTTAATGTAGGTACAGTGACTCGCGCCAATGATAGATATTTATCAGTTCGTTTAAGTCGCAAAACCATCGTTGACTTGAAGTCTATATACACACGAACATGGGAACAACAGGTCGAATACGCGGGTACAATACCATTCACTTTAGTAAATACACGTAATTATGTTAGGTTCAATACACCAACAGCCCGTACAAATCAACTACTGGCTTCTGTGGCACCCTCCAACGAGGATATGACACAATATATCGTGTATCATACACACCCAGTTCCGATGAGTACCGTCCCACTCTTCACATACCCTAGTGAAGCTGATTTTAGAGTGTACATAAAGGCATATCCAGCGATACAGGCTAATATCATCCTCGAAAATCAGGGATACTACATCATAGACCTCATCGAGACGAATATGAATAAACC
>TARA_B110000503_G_scaffold61887_1_pt1 | contig 11990 bp, 9 predicted proteins | sample TARA_B110000503 | Tara Oceans TARA_B110000503 (sample SAMEA4397472) | marine metagenome | biome: Polar Biome; feature: [SRF] surface water layer (ENVO:00010504); material: water (ENVO:00002006), including particulate matter (ENVO:01000060) such as... | depth 5 m
ACGCTTGGCCAGTTGGCCACCAGTGTCACCCATGAAATAAATCAGCCGCTAACCGCCATCATGGCCTTAACTGAAAATGCAGAACAGTGGCTGGCGAGAGCACAACCAGACAAAGCACAAGAGAAGCTGATACAGATCAAAAATCTAGCCCACAAAATGGGGCTCATTACTTCTCATCTAAAAACCTTTGGTCGTAAAACAGACGACAAAAACGAGTGGATTTGTCCACAAGAGGCCTTAGATAATGCCTTGTCTTTACTTCAACCCCGCATCAAAGAAGAAGGGGTTGAAACCATAATAGTAGATATGTCCTCCATACAAGTGATGGCCAATGGCGTACGCTTAGAACAAGTATTTATTAACTTATTAACCAACGCCCTAGATGCCATGAAAAAAAGTCCTTACAAGAGGATTAGCATATATTTTCAAAATAACCCATCAGAAGATATAAAACAGACCACCATTTACTTCACTGATAACGGATCAGGCATTGATAGTGAGCACTTACATCACTTGTTCGATCCGTTTTTTAGCACCAAGGATATAGGCGTAGGGCTAGGCTTAGGCCTTACCATTTCATACAGCATTATAAAAACCATGGGCGGAGAATTAAGTGCTAAAAATTCCACCGACGGTGCTGAATTTGCCATCCAGTTACAGGCAAAAAAACGACATTAGCAAGAGTCACCAGAGAAGAACACATGAACTTACCTACTATTTGTGTGGTTGACGACCACCAAGATATTCGTAATGCATTAGTTGAAATGCTGCAACTGGCAGATTATAAAGCGGTTGCCTTTGCCTGTGCAAAAGACGCTTTAGCTACCCTGGACAGGAACTGGCAGGGTATCGTTATTAGTGATATTCGTATGCCAAAAATGGACGGCTTTGAATTGTTATCAACGCTACAAACATTAGATACAGACCTGCCAGTAATATTGATTACTGGCCACGGTGATGTAGAAATGGCATTGAGTGCTATCCGCAGCGGCGCTTATGATTTCATAGAAAAGCCATTTCGTAGAGAGCATCTGTTAGAAGTGGTTAAACGAGGGTTAGACAAACGCCAGCTCGTGCTTGAAAACCGTCAGTTAAAAGACGCCATTGCCGCTCAGCACAAAGAAACTATTATTGGCCAGTCTCCTGTCATCAACGCCCTTAAAGAAAAAATCACCCGCCTTGCTAAAGCAGACGTTAACACGCTCATTTGTGGAGAAACAGGTACCGGTAAAGAATTAGCTGCGCGGCGCTTACATGAACAAAGTGACCGCCATAAAGGTCCCTTTGTCGCTATCAATTGTGCGGCATTGCCCGAGTCGATGATGGAAGCCGAGCTTTTTGGTTACGAGGCGGGCGCGTTTACTGATGCCAAAAAAACTCGTATTGGTAAGTTTGAGTACGCACACCAAGGCACTATCTTTTTAGATGAAGTGGAAAGCATCCCTTTATCGTTAGCGGTAAAGATATTACGCGTGCTACAAGAACGTCAAATAGAGCGACTCGGTTCCAATAAACCCATTGATATCGATATTCGAGTTATAGCAGCCACTAAAGCCGATCTGAAAAAGATGTCTGAGCAAGGCTCTTTCAGGGAAGATTTATACTATCGCCTCAATGTGGTAGAGCTACACTTACCGCCATTACGGCAACGAGACCAAGATATTGTACTGTTGTTTCATTATTTTGTTAACCAGGCCTGTAGCCGCTTTAACATTCCGGCACCTGAGTTATCCCTTCATGTGATCGACACTTTAATGCAGCATAATTGGCCTGGCAACGTGCGTGAGCTTATTAATGTGGCTGAGCGATTTGTGCTAACAGACACCTTGATCGACCAGAGTACTTTAGCTAACTGGCAATCTGACGTTAGCCACAGCAGCTTGCCAAACCGCTTAGAACGTTATGAAAAACGTCTTATTGAAGAGGCTCTGTCTCAAGCCCAGGGTTCAATAAAACGCACCTACGAAGGTTTAGGTATTGCTCGCAAAACCTTATACGACAAGCTAGCCAAATATGGGCTTGATCGACATCGCTTTATGGATGACTAACTTGCAGCCCTAAATAGTGTGTGGATATCCGCACATTGGCGATAATTAGTGTATAGGTTACACCACACTATTCCTTTACCTAGGATAATATAATCATATTTATCAAGGGGTTATTATTTGGCACAAGATTTGCAATATCATAGATTAGTAGTCCTGCTACAGAATCAATAATAATTGTAATAAAGAGGTTCATCATGAAATTTTTTCTAAAAACGGCATTAACGAGCGCCATGGCCGTGGCTCTTATCTCCACTCCAGCCCAAGCCAGTGAAGTTTGCCAAGATGGCGAAATTGTCATCAAGTTTAGCCACGTAACAAATACCGACAAGCACCCTAAAGGCATCGCAGCCACTGAGCTTGCTGCCCGTGTAAATAGCGAAATGGACGGTAAGGTCTGTTTAGAAGTTTATCCAAACTCCACCTTATACGATGACGGCAAAGTGCTCGAATCTCTGTTGTTAGGTGACGTACAAATGGCTGCCCCCTCTTTGTCTAAGTTTGAAAAGTACACTAAGCAATTCCGCCTTTTCGACTTGCCATTCATGTTTAATAACATGGATGCGATCGACGAGTTTCAAGTCTCTGCATCAGGTCAAGCGATGAAGCAATCGATGACAAAACGTGGTTTGTTAGGACTTGAATTCTGGCACAACGGCTTAAAGCAATTATCTGCAACCAAACCGCTATTATCTCCTACTGACGCTGCAGGCTTAAAGTTTCGCGTACAAGCTTCCGATGTCTTGGTTGCCCAATTTCAATCATTGGGTGCCGTACCACAGAAAATGGCTTTCTCTGAAGTTTATCAAGCCTTACAATCTGGCACGATTCAAGGCCAAGAAAATACTTATTCCAACATCTATGGCAAGAAATTCTTTGAAGTACAAGACAGTGTCACCGAATCCAATCACGGTGTAATAGACTATTTGGTAGTCACCTCTTCTGAGTTCTGGGAAGGCCTGCCAAACGATATCCGCAATCAATTAGAAACTATACTGCGTGAAGTCACTGTTTCTCGTAACGCTAAAGCCTTTGGTGTAAACGAAGCCAGTAAAGAAGCGATCTTGGCCGCCGGAAAAACCATCCACTCCTTAACCAAAGCCCAACGGGCAGAGTGGAAAGCTGCCATGCTACCTGTGTGGGATCAGTTTAAAGATGACGTAGGCCAGCACAATATCGATGCTGCGCAGGCTATTAACGCTAAATACTAGTCATCTAGTAATCCATTAATAACAGGGCTCTAATTTTTAGGGCCCTCCTTTTTTGGCCATCGGTTTAGCTCTAATTTTTAGACTTTATTTTGATGACCTTAAGGTGTCGTTATGACCACTCAACCATTACTAAAAATTTCCCTAGGCGACCGCATTGAGCGCAATTTTATTGCCCTCATGTTAGGGCTTATGACCATGATCACTTTCTCCAATGTGGTGATCCGCAAGCTACAAGAGAAGGATTTTTGGCGTAGCGATTGGTTTGAACCTTGGGCCGAACCATTATCCACCTTCGGTTTGCAATCGTTAGAGACCACCGTGTTCCTTTTTGCTTGGATGGGCATTGTGGGCACCGCCTATATGATCCGTATCAACTCACAATTAGGTGTTGATGTGGCCCTGAACTACCTATCCCCTAGCTGGCGTAAAGCAGCGGCTTTATTTGCTGTAGGGGCCTGCCTGCTCTATACATTATTGCTACTTAAAGGCAGCTGGGATTACTGGGCACCCTTTGCCAACTTACCCCCTACAGAAGGCCGTATTATTCCAGAAGGCTTTAAGGCACGTTACTTAAACCAAGGCTATTATGAAGTGAACGATATCGTTATGCCTGCATGGGCACAATTTTTAGGCGATTGGTTTAATGACGGCGACCAATACGAAAAAATCCCTCGGTTCATACCCTATTTTGCACTACCACTAGGTATAGGCATGTTTTTATGGCGCTACTTACGCGTTGCCAAAGACATCGTACAAAACAAAGCCAACATGATTATCGCCAGCCACGACTCTGAAGACCTGGTTGATGAAGCCGCAGCAAAAGCAGACAAGGATTAACCCATGGAAGCCTTATATTTATTTATATTGGTTATTTTATTGCTATTAGTGGGCGTGCCAATTGCTGTGTCTCTAGGCTTGAGCTCGATCTTATTTTTACTAGTGTATTCTGACAGCTCCTTAGCCTCCGTTGCACAAACTCTATTTTCCGCCTTTGAGGGCCATTACACGTTACTTGCTATTCCATTTTTCATTTTAGCGTCTAGTTTTATGTCCACCGGCGGTGTGGCCAAGCGCATTATTCGCTTCTCTATCGCCTGTGTGGGCCACTTCCACGGCGGTTTGGCCATCGCTGGCGTGTTTGCCTGCATGATGTTTGCAGCCCTCTCAGGCTCATCTCCTGCCACTGTAGTAGCTATTGGCTCTATTGTTATCGCCGCTATGCGAAAAGTAGGCTATAGCAAAGACTTTGCCGCGGGCGTTATTTGTAATGCAGGTACTTTAGGTATTTTGATCCCACCCTCCATTGTTATGGTGGTCTATGCAGCGGCCACAGATGTGTCTGTTGGGCGTATGTTCTTGGCCGGTGTCATTCCTGGCCTCTTGGCAGGCACCATGCTCATGGTGAGTATCTATTTTTACGCACGCTATAAAGGCATGCCTAAGGGTGTATGGGCAGGCTGGGCTGAAGTATTCAGTGCGGCACGAGGTGCTAGCTGGGGCTTGTTCTTGGTAGTGATCATTTTAGGTGGCATTTATGGGGGTTACTTTACGCCAACAGAAGCTGCTGCCGTAGCCGCTGTATATGCCTTTATCGTTTCGATGTTTATTTATCGTGACATGGGCCCACTAAAAACGGCAGAAGGTCAAACTCCGCTATCTCTTAGAAAGCATCCTCAAGCACTGCTTACCGCATGGGTCCATCCAGATACCCGTGAAACCCTATACGATGCTGGCCGTTTGTCCATTACGTTATTGTTCATTATTGCCAATGCTTTGATTCTAAAACATGTACTAACGGACGAGCAAATCCCACAAACCATTGCTAATGCGATGCTTGCAGCCGGTTTGGGGCCAGTTATGTTCTTAGTGATGGTGAATGTGATCTTGCTGATTGGCGGCCAATTTATGGAACCCTCTGGGCTCATTGTGATCGTGGCGCCATTGGTATTCCCCATTGCCATAGAGCTGGGCATAGACCCCATTCATCTAGGCATTATTATGGTGGTGAATATGGAAATTGGTATGATCACCCCGCCCGTTGGTTTAAACCTGTTTGTTACTTCAGGGGTGGCAGGCATGTCGGTGATGCGAGTGGTGAAGGCCGCCACTCCATGGCTGGGCATCTTGTTTGTATTCTTAATTATGGTGACTTACATCCCTTGGTTGTCGACGTTCTTACCGACCTATTTTATGGGCCCGGAAGTTATCACTCGCTAAACCGTTGACACCGAGCCCTGAAATTCTGGGGTCGGTGTCATATTTTAGGCTTGCCAAAAACACGTTTAAAACCGTACATGCTAGCAGCAACAGATGGGCCAATTCCTAAGGCAAATAACACGGTTCCAAAACCAACTGTACCACCTAAGGTCCACCCAAAAGCGATCACTGTCAACTCAAGCCCACTTCGAACCCAAGCAATAGGTAGGTCTGTCACTTTTTGCAGACCAGTCATTAAACCATCTCTTGGTCCTGGACCCAGATTTGCAATTAAGTATAAGCCACCACCAAAACCCGTCACTAAAACACCAAGAGTTGCTTCCCCTAGCTGTAACAAAAGGTGATCAAAGGTGGGTAAATAGGGCAGTAAAAATTCCAGCACTAAGGCGATAATGACAGCATTTAAAATAGTACCAATACCTGGTGTTTGTCGAAGTGGTATCCAACAAAATAACACCACAAAGCTAGTAACAAACGTAGCAAGCCCAATGCTCCACCCAGTAATGTGCGTAATACCTTGAGCTAACACTGTCCAAGGACTCACTCCAACACCTGCAGCTACCAGCAAAGCTTCTCCTAGGCCGAAAAGAGTAAGGCCTAGTATAAGAAAAAGAACAGAGACTAAAGGTGGCTTTATGGTGAGCGCCTTGGGAGAACTCCAAAAAAGGGATGGCACTTCTTTAACAGATAGAAATTTTGGCGTTATTCTCATTTTCAATAACTTCTCATCGTGAGTCATAGTGCCACGAAACCGCTATGTAGCAACTATGTAGCAACTATGTATAAAATACTTCCATTAACCCATTAAATGACTGATGCAGCATTAGCCATTGAGGTCAGACACCAAGCGTTTTATATCTTGATGCTCTGCCATAGCCTTTGGTATTGATGTGGGTTCAGCTTGGCCTTGAGATTGTTCATCTATGCTGAAGAACTCCATAAGGTCATTAAGTTCGGCCGCTTGTTCTGTTAATGCCCCGGCTGCAGCCGCAGACTCTTCCACTAGAGCAGAATTTTGCTGATTTAATGAATCCAACTGCGACACAGCATCATTAACTTGCTCAACCCCTGAAGCCTGTTCATTACTTGCACCGGCAATTTCACCAACAGTCATGGCGACCAAGTCTAGCGAGCTACGAATATTATCCAGTGATTCACCAGTTTGACTAACAAAAAAACTTCCTTGCTGAACCCTAGCACTACTATCGTGGATCAGAACCGTGATTTCTTGTGCAGCATCGGCAGCTCGTTGAGCTAGCGTGCGTACTTCCCCTGCCACAACAGCAAACCCACGACCATGTTCACCGGCCCTAGCAGCCTCTATGGAGGCATTGAGCGCCAATAGGTTGGTCTGAAATGCAATGCCATCGATGAGGCTAATGATGTCAGCTATTTTTTTACTGGCCTGAGCAATTTGCCTCATCGCTTCTACCGCTTGGGTTACCACCGCGCCACCACTTTGTGCTTGCTCTCTAGAGTCTTGCATTAGGCGATTAGCCTTGGCTGAGTTATCCGCATTAAGTCGTACGGAGCCAGCCATTTGCTCCATGCTTGCCGCTGTCTCTTCAAGGGATGATGCTTGGGCAGCAGTTCGACTAGTGAGGTCTTGACCCCCCCGGGCTATTTCGTCTGCGCCACGTCGTAATTGCTGTACCATGGTTCTTACATCGCCAACAATACCCGCCACACTGAGACTGGTGCCATTGAGTGCGAGGGCGATATTATTTAGCTCACCTTCGTAGTCGTTACTCATGGTTTGGGTGAGATCCCCCTCACTCATGGCTGAGGCGACTTGTGTTATTTCCTGCACGGCTTGCTCTAAGGCATCCATAGACTGGTTTATGTTCTGCTTTAAGTCATGCAAGTCACCATGCAGTTCCACGCTTATGCGTTTATTAAAACGTCCTTGAGCTAGCGCTTGCATTACTTGGCCAATTTCGCCCAGCGCCGCTTCCATAGCCGACATGGCGTCATCTACCTGCTTACGAAAGTCCCCTTTTATGTCACCTTTCATACGGGCACTAAAATCACCAGAGGCTAAACTAACCATCACTTGGCCCAGTGAATTCATGGTGGCTGACACACTTTCAGCAGAGTTGTTGGTAGCGTCTTTTAGCGTGCTGAAGTTGCCTACTAAAGGCATATCGACACGATGTTCAAAGTCACCAACAGCAATAGCGCCCATCACTGTATTAATTTGAGCAATAGCACTTTGTTGCCGCTCTAGCAGGCCATTTAAAGCTCGGCCTGCTTGGCCAGTTTCATCACTACTGGGGTTTTTATAACGAATAGAGAGGTCACCCGTTTGTTCAACCTTGCCAATCACATCAGCTAAAATGAGCATGGGTTTGGCAATAATAGCTGCAAACATAAAGGCTAAGAGGGTAATTAGCACCACACCAACACCTGCCAAAATCAACATAGTGGTTTGTAATACAGCAATCGGTGCAAAGGCTTGCACCTGGTCAATTTCAGCAACAATATTCCACACCACACCATCTTGTAAAGGCAGTGGAGCATACGCTGAAAGTACCAGATTACCATTGTAGTCGATTATAATTTGACTACCGGTGTTGCCGAGTAAAGACTGACGCGTGGCCTCTGTATCTACCTTACCTAACAATGGATTAGCAAACGAAGCCTGGACGCTGTGATACGTAGGGTCTAAAAAGGAATCCGAACGCATTAATAAGTCGGCACCTACCAAGTAGGTTTCACTACTGTCACTCATACCCGTACGTTCGGCCATGATGTTATTAATGCCATCCAAAGAAACCTGCATGGCCAAAATCATCACTACATCACCCTGCACCTTAACAGGCGCAGCGATAAAAGCAGCAGGGTCACCATTGCTAGGGGCATAAGGTGCAAAATCAGACATGTGATACTGACCATCTGCTATGGTTTTTTGCACTACCTCACCCAAGCCAGAGGTGTGATAGATACCGGTCACTAAATTAGTTTGATAGTTGGCTTCTTGGGTCACACTGTAAAAATTGTAACCCTCTATATCAAGTAAGAATAGGTCATAGTAGTCGTTACGTTCTATGTAGCGGCTGAAGAGGGACTGACCGTTGGGGTCTACTTCAATGATGGCCGCTTCTAAGCCTTGTTTTTCGATCAATAACGAAAGATTATCCGCCAAAGTTTCAATGTTATGCTGAGCCTCAACAAAGTGCTGAAAAATTCGATTGGCTTTGATCGTCCGCTGGGCTTGTAACTCTTCGAATACTTGTTGCTCTAACGCGGCCCGGCTGTTCTGTATGCTTACTGCACCTATAATTAGAGCCGGTACAATGCCTACCAACAATATCAGAGCAATTAGCTTTTGTTTTAAGTTCATGGATACCTTTACAGTGCCGCTGCAATCAATTTGTTAAACAAATACTACCACTTGCATTATGACGCTGCAAAAACAACGTATTAAAACTGATAGGGGAATTCTGCTTGCTGTTCAACGGCTTGTAACAGTTCAGTTTCTATTGCTTGGCCCCATTGGTTATTATAGATTAAATCAGCCAATGGTAAGCGTTGACGCCAACCTTTATTAGCTAGCTCTGGTGTTGCCAAGAAGTGATCTACATAACCCACACAAAGATAGGCTATGGGCACAATAGCCTCGGGAATGCCTAATACTCGCTTTAGGTCGTTGGGGTCCATAATGCTCACCCAGCCCACACCTAAACCTTCTGCACGAGCGGCCAACCAGAAGTTCTGCACTGCGCATACGCTACTAAACAAATCCATTTCTGGCATTTGCTGACGCCCTAATACCACTGGGCCCGCACGGTCTCTGTCACAGGTGACACAAATATTTAGTGGGGCATCTAAAATGCCAGCTAGCTTAAGTTGGCGATACTGCTTTTGACGCTCATCTTCAAATTTTGATGCAGCCGCTTCATTGGCTTGTTCATATAAATTGTGTACTTTTTCTTTCACCTCAATATCTGTGACTAAGGTGAAGTTCCATGGCTGCATAAAACCAACAGATGGAGCATGATGAGCGGCGTAGAGCACCCTCGCCAACACATCTTCTGGCACTGGATCAGGGCGAAACTGGCTGCGCACATCACGGCGATTAAATAGGGTTTTATACAACCCATGTCGATCTTCTTCAAGGAACGTGATGTCTGCTTGTTGAGCAGAAGGGAGGGCAGAGTCTACAGGTTTAACCATAATCGACTTCCTACGTGAGCGGTTAGTTTATGGTCGTCTTTATAAAGCCCTAGGCCAATGGGGTCAAGGTTGGGAGCTATGTTTGGTTGGCTTTGATCGAATTAATGACACACTAAGACGCTATTGGATCAAGAAATATTCGCTGGCAACTTTACAGAGCGTGTTTCCACTCGCTGTGCCCACCACCAAGCTGTTAGTACTCCTGTGGATGCGAGCAATACAATAATAGTTGCAAGGGCGTTTATTTTTGGGCTTATACCTAAGCGAACACTAGAATAAACCACCATTGGTAAAGTGGTAGAACCTGGGCCAGACACAAAACTTGCGATCACTAGATCATCCAAAGACAGGGTAAAGGCTAACAACCAACCAGAAATGAGCGCTGGAGCAATGATAGGTAAGGTGATTAAAAAGAACACCTTCCAAGGAGGCGCGCCTAGGTCACGAGCAGCTTCTTCTAGGGAGGCATCCATTTCCCTTAATCTAGAGCTCACTACCACTGCCACAAAGGCTGTACAAAAGGTTATGTGGGCAATCAAAATGGTCAACATTCCACGGCCTGCCGGCCAACCAATGGTTTGTGCCATAGCTACAAATAGTAATAACAAAGATAAACCAGTAATCACTTCAGGCATCACCAAAGGGGCTGTAATCATGCTGGTAAATGCCGCTCTACCTTTAAACTGCCCCATACGCACCATAACAATAGAGGCCATAGTGCCGATGACAACAGCTGCTGAAGCAGCCAAAAATGCAATTTTAAAGCTCATCCATGCAGCGCCTAACATCTGTTCGTCGCGCAATAGCTCACTGTACCATTTAGTAGAAAATCCTCCCCACACAGTCACCAACTTAGACTCGTTAAAGGAAAAGATGATCAAAATTAGTATTGGCAAATAAAGGAAGATAAAACCTAGAGTTAAGTAGATTTTTCCAAAACTTGAAACCTTTTTACCCATAAGTTGGCTCCTTAATTCCCTAATTCTCTGGATTGGTAACGGTGGAATAAGGTGATAGGTACTAACAGCAATAGCAACATCACAATAGCCACTGCAGACGCCACCGGCCAATCTCGATTATTAAAGAACTCTTGCCATAAGACCTTACCAATCATTAAGGTTTCTGATCCGCCGAGCATATCAGGAATAACAAATTCGCCAACAGCCGGAATAAATACCAACATAGAACCGGCAATCATACCTGCTTTTGATAATGGCAATGTCACTGCCATAAATACTTTCCATGGAGCGGCGCCTAAATCAGCAGCGGCTTCCAAGAGCGAACTATCCAACTTCATTAAATTCGTATAAAGAGGCAATACCATAAAAGGTAAATAGGCATACACAATGCCAATATAAACAGCCAACTCAGTATTTAACATAGCTATGGGTTGGTCAATGATGCCTAGCCACATGAGGAAATTATTGATCAACCCGTTATTTTTTAAGATGCCAACCCAAGCATAAATCCGAATAAGGAAAGAGGTCCAAGAGGGCAATATTACCAGCATCAGTAGCGCATTACGGGTAGCAGGTTCTGCCCTAGCAATGGCATAAGCGATGGGATATGCCACCAACAAACAGATGATCGTAGATATGCCAGCAATACGAATAGAGCTTAAGTAAGCACGGATATAAAGATCGTCTGTAAAAAGGTAATAATAATTGCCTAAATTAAGGCTCAGGGTCAATTGTTGATCAGCCCAGGTCATTAGCTCTGTATAAGGGGGAATGGCATAGGCCATCTCTGAAAAGCTGATTTTAAATACAATGACAAAAGGCACTAAAAAGAACAGCATCAACCATATATACGGTACGCCAATGACACTCCGCCAACCCCAACTCATTGGTAAAGTACCACTGCGCTGGTATTAGACCACTGTAGATATACCTTATCTTGCCAGGTGGCCTTTTGTTCATGCCGATCATTATTAGTTTCTATCGCCATCACTCGCTTACCACTAGCCAGTTTTACATGATAAACCGAGTGACCACCAAGGTAGGCGATGTCTTCTACTGCACCCATTAACCAATTTTCTGTCACTTCAGGCTGCTGCCGGCTCATGGTAATCTTTTCCGGCCTTATTGCAACCCCAAGACTCGCTCCAATAGGTGCGTTAATACCCGCCTCTACTTGAATCGGTGCAGTTAAGTCGGCACAGCTCAAGAGGCTGTAATCTGTTTCTAACTGAGTAACTGTGGCATCAAATATATTCACCGAACCAATAAATCCAGCGGTGTGTCTACTATTGGGAAATTCGTAAATTTCGCTCGGTGTTCCCACCTGCATGATTTCGCCATCATGCATTACACTTATTCTGTCTGCCATAGTCATGGCTTCT
>TARA_B110000503_G_scaffold17277_1_pt1 | contig 11985 bp, 12 predicted proteins | sample TARA_B110000503 | Tara Oceans TARA_B110000503 (sample SAMEA4397472) | marine metagenome | biome: Polar Biome; feature: [SRF] surface water layer (ENVO:00010504); material: water (ENVO:00002006), including particulate matter (ENVO:01000060) such as... | depth 5 m
CCTGTGGCGATTGCCTACCAACATGTATCAACAGAATTCGAACTACCGACGTCGATAAATCCTAATTTGGATGAGAATATCGACAAGATTATTACGGTGGCAATGGCTAAGAGCGCTAACGATAGATATCAGAGCGCAGAACTTATGTTGGCCGATATTAGAAGAGCGATGCGTGGGATAGATGTGACAACAAAGATTCGCCGGATTATTCCGCGGCGAAATTATTTGGTTTTGGGTGGGGCAGTTGCCGCGCTAATAACGATAATTTTACTTGGGCTTACCTCTTTTAATTCCCAGGCTCCGGTCCAATCTATGCAGATCCCAAATGTCGTTGGCCTTACTCAAAGTGCTGCCGAAGAATTATTGAAGGGTTACACAATTAATTTGCAGCGGGCGCAAGATTCAAGAATTCCCCTGAATCGAGTCTCATCTCAGCTACCACTTGCTGCATCACGCGCTCCAAAAGGAAGCAGTATTACTTTAACTATTTCTGATGGCCCCGGTGATACGACTGTGCCAACGACGATAGTTGGGCTAAGTCTTGAAGAGGCCCGAAGCGCCCTATCTGCAGCTGGTTTATTGATCACTAAAATCGTTCCGGTTGATTCAAATTCAAGAACCGGCATAGTTCTAAAAATTACTCCAGATGCTGGTTCAATAATCAAAGCTGGCGGCGGTGTTCTCTTAGAAATTGCAAGCGGTAGTTTAAAGATTCCGAGTTTAATTAATTTATCTGGCATAGAGGCCCAGACTATTTTGACTCAGGCCGGCTTCTTGGTTCGCGAGATAATTGCATACGATGAGACTGTAGAACTTGGTGTTGTCCTTGCGCAGGCACCGAGCGCTGGAACAACTCAGATTATTGGTTCAGATGTAACAATCACAGTTAATAGGGCGCCTTAATGTTTGTTTAGATAAGAGCTGACAAACCATTAGCACGTTTGCGAGCGCCGGTATCTCCACAGATTTCTAACCAGTTTGCTAGAAGTTCATAACCATACTCTGTAAGTACTGCTTCGGGATGAAATTGCACACCGTAGATTTTTAGCTTCTTGTGCGCTATACCCATGATCGTCCCATCTTCACTTGTCGCCGAGATTTCTAGCTCTTCTGTTACTGAATCCGCTTCGATTGCCAGAGAGTGATATCTAGTCGCGCTAAAACTATTAGGTAAATTGGCAAATACATTCTTGCTGTTGTTATTAATTACTGAGGTTCGCCCATGAATAAGTTCTGGCGCAGCTGAAGTTCTGGCACCAAAGGCAAGTCCAATAACTTGAAGTCCTAAACAGATGCCAAGTACTGGAATATTTTGAGCCGCGCAAAATTCGACTAATGATGCGCTCGCACCTGCCTCCTCTGGCCGTCCTGGTCCAGGCGAGATTAGGACTCCGGCAAAATTCTTGGCCATTGCCACTTCAAATTCTCTGTTGCCAAGTACGGTGGTTTTCGCGCCGAGTTCATTCAAATATTGGACGATATTAAAGACGAACGAATCACGATTATCGATGACTAGAATTTCTAGACCAGGGCTATTCATGTGGCAATTGTGGTGTAATCTCTGCCCATGCCTAAGTCACCATTGCGCAAAAAAGAGAAGGCCTATATCCCTGAGGCCATAGCCAACGCCACTCCAGTCCCTACTGAGAGCCCGCGCTGGTTAGCCCCAACCATGGTTGCCGCATTTATTGCCGGACTCATCTGGATCGTAATTTTCTACGTCAGCGCTACCGAATACCCAATCCCAGGTATCGGTGCTTGGAACATGATCGCTGGCTTTGGCTTTATCGGAGCCGGTTTTGCCCTAGCGACCCGCTGGCGCTAAGCCACCCATAATTACACCCTTGTAATTCTCCACATGGTGGATAAAGGCTGGGGATAACTTTCCAGATAGGTTTATGGCCATTCTCAGAATATCCTCAGTTTCATAGGCAAATCTCAGCCTTATGACAACTTTGAAAGAGAAACCTAAAATGACAGATGCTGGCGAATTAAAGACACAGAGAATTCTTGTGGTCGATGATGAGAAGAGCATAAGTGAGTTAATTGCTACCAGCCTCCGTTTTGTCGGCTTTGATGTTCGTACTGCCGCAACTGGATCCGAGGCGCTAACTGTCGCTGAAGAATTTAAGCCTCATGCGCTAATTCTTGATGTAATGCTGCCTGACCAGAATGGTTTTGAAGTCTGTCGCCAGCTCCGACAAGATGGCCACGAGGTAGGCGTCCTCTTCCTAACTGCGAAAGATGCGGTCGAAGATAAAATTGCTGGTTTAACAATTGGTGGCGATGATTATGTAACCAAGCCATTTAGTTTAGAAGAGCTTGTTGCGCGCCTGCGTGCGCTACTTCGCCGAATCGGAGTAATCCAATCAGAAAGTGATGACGAGAAGGTTCGTTTTGCCGATCTCGAACTTGATGAAGCGACACACGAGGTCCGCAGGGCTGGAAACCTAATTGAACTTTCGCCAACTGAATTTTTGCTACTGCGTTACTTGATGATAAACGCTGATCGAGTTGTAAGTAAGGCACAGATTCTTGATCATGTTTGGCAATATGACTTCCGTGGTGATGCAGGAATTGTCGAAACTTATATCTCTTATCTGCGCAAAAAAATCGATACCTATGACCCAGCGTTGATTCATACCGTTCGTGGTGTTGGATATCGGATGCGTTTACCCGCTCGCAAGTAATTTTCAAAGTAAACTTCCCAGATGAGATATGGGCTATCTAGATGGTCGCTTCGTAATCGTCTGATTTTGGCGACCCTAGCCCTGGCAACTGTTGCAATTACTGCTTCAGACTTGGCTGCCACGAATTCGCTGCGTTCTTTCTTAATTTCCCAAGCAGATAGTCAATTAGCTGAAGTGGTTGAAACCACACTGTTGCGCCTAGATCGCGCTGGAATTGAATCTGAGATAGAAAATGAAGAAGATTACAAAAATAACTTTAGGCCACTTCGCCCACTTGGCGCAGTCCCGACTACTACGGCGGTAACGCTCCTAGATTCTGAAGGAAATATGCTTGGGCAAATTGGTGGTCAATTTGCTACCTCAAGTAATCTAGCCGAATTCAAGAACTTAACTCCACAGAAAGTTGTCTCCTACCAAGGTAAGCCGTTCACAATCCGTGGAATAGATGACCAGGCAGATATCCGCGCAATTGCAAGGTTGCTTCCATCCGGAGTTGGCACAGTAGTAATTTCAGTGGCCCTAGATAGTGTTGAACAAACCCTGCAGGGATTGATCGGAATATTTATTTTAATAAGTTTTATGGTTCTAGTAGCCATTGGATTCGTAACTCGATCCCTAATTAAATTAAGCCTTAAGCCGTTAAATAGGATTGAAGAGACGGCGGCAGCAATTGCTGGTGGTGATCTCTCGGCTCGGCTACCTGATGTAAATCCCCGAACTGAAGTCGGTCGTCTGACTAGTTCTCTAAACGCCATGCTTTCGCGTATTGAAGACTCTTTTGAAGCGCGAACCGAGTCTGAAAATAAATTGCGCCGCTTTGTAGCTGATGCGAGCCATGAACTTCGTACCCCACTTACTGCAATTCGTGGATTTGCAGAGTTGCACCGGCAAGGCGCCGTGGTCGGCGAGGAGAAGACGAGAGAGCTTGTCTCTCGCATTGAAAAAGAGTCAATAAGAATGAGCACGCTCGTCGAAGATTTACTCTTACTTGCTCGGCTAGATCAATCACGCGAATTAACTTTAGATCCTGTTGATATAAATTATTTAGTAAATGAGGCGATTGCCTCAGCTAGGGCGGCTGGCCCGGAGCACGAAATCTCAGTGACCTCAAATGCTAATGAGGTATTTGTGCTTGGGGATTCGATGCGAATTCACCAAGCAATTGCGAATTTGCTAGCTAATGCCAGAACTCATACACCTGCTGGATCAGAGATTAAAGTAGAGATTTTTCAAGATGAGAGTTCTACACGGATTAGCGTTAGTGATAATGGCCCTGGTTTATCTCTGGAGGATCAATCACGGATATTTGAGAGATTTTTTAGAGCCGACCCCGCCCGAGTTCGCGCTAGCGGTGAGGGAAGTGGATTAGGACTAGCTATTGTTGATGCGATTATGAAGGCGCATGGCGGAAGTGTGACCGTGGATTCAACACTTGGAGTTGGCTCTACTTTTAAAATTGTATTTCTAGTAAGCGCTTAAGAGCCTTTACTCTCCATTGATCTAAGAATTGCAATGCGCTCTTCAATCGGCGGATGAGTAGCAAATAATTTTGACGCGACTCTTGCATCTAGAGGTGACTCAATCCAGATATGAGCTACCGCATTTGAGCGCTGTCTAACAACTGTTGAATCTTTAGCTAGAATTTCTAAAGCCGCGCGCAGACCCGTTGGATTTCTTGTGAAATCTACAGCGGTAGCATCTGCCAGCGATTCGCGTTTTCGCGAGATTGCTGATTTTAAAAGGAGCGCTGCTATCGGCGCCAGAATTAAAATTAATAGCGAGAAGATCAGTAGCAGTGGGTTGCTATTGTTATTGCGGTTTCGATTGCCACCAAAGAAGGCCATCCTCATTAAAATATCGGAGAGAATTGCAATGGCGCCAGCCGTCGTTGCGGCTACTGCGCTTACCAAGGTATCTCGATTGCCAACATGCGCCATCTCGTGTGCAATTACACCTTGTAGCTCGTCGCGATCCATCACATCCAAGATCCCTGTTGTGAATGCGATTAACGCATGATCTGGGCTGCGCCCGGTAGCAAATGCGTTTGGCGCGGAGTCATCAACAATTGCTACTTTTGGCATTGGAAGTCCAGAGGCAATACAGACCTCCTGCACTAAGTCAAATAATTTTGGGTTATCAGATTCAGTAATTAATCGCGCTCCAGTCATTTTTATAACTAATTTATCTGAACCGTAATATGCACCCCAGACTGAAATCAGTGAGATGCTGACTGCTATTGGAATAATCGCAGAAGTTGCGCCGCCAAAATATGTCAGTGCTGAATAAGCCACTACCCACATTAAAATTGCCATTGCTATTAGCAGGCCAGTGGTTTTGCGGCGATTAGCAGCTTGTAGTGAGCGAAAATTCATCCTTAAAATTTAATGTTTGGCGCGGAGCGCTCTTGTGGATCTTCAACCTCATAAAAGTCCCTAGCTGCTACTTTGGCAAGTCCGGCGAAGAGATTGGTCGGAATAGTTTTTACTGCAGTATTTAATGAGCGCACAGTGTCATTATAAAACTGACGGGAGAAGGCAACTTTGTTCTCGGTTGTTGCTAGCTCATCTTGTAGGGATGCAAAATTTGCTGAAGCCTTCAAATCTGGATATGCCTCTGCAACTGCGAGCAAGCCACGGAGCGCTTGAGTTAGAAGTCCATCAGCTGCTGCGGTATCAGCAACAGTTGATGCACTTGTAGCTTTAGCGCGAGCGCTGACTACTGCATCAAATGTTGATTGCTCATGTTTTGCATAACCCTTAACAGTCTCAACTAAATTTGGAATTAAATCAGTTCGCCGTTTCAGTTGTACCTCAATCTGTGCCCAAGCCTCATCCACGGTGATGTTCAATCGAATTAGGCGGTTATATTGAGTGATAATAAAGATTGCAAGAAGAGCGATGAGACCAATTACTACTATGATTTCCATAGCCAATTAAACCGCTTTTCTCAAGGTTTAATTCCTGAAAATACTTAGAGGTTACTTAATTTCTGACTGATGGAAATTTAACCAAGATTTGCTTGCAGTTGGACCACGCTGGCCCTGATATCTCGAACCATAAAGAGCGGAGCCATATGGATTCTCTGCTGGCGAACTTAGTTTTATTAGGCAGAGTTGGCCGATTTTCATTCCTGGAAATAATTTAACTGGCAAATTTGCGACATTTGAAAGCTCGAGCGTTATGTGACCCGAGAAGCCAGGATCAATGAAACCGGCAGTTGAGTGAGTTAATAGACCTAGGCGCCCCAGTGAAGATTTTCCTTCAAGGCGACCGGCGATGTCATCTGGCAGGGTGATCACTTCGTAGGTGCTAGCTAGAACGAACTCACCAGGATGGAGAATGAATTCCTCATCTCCAGCCACGGCAACTTCACGAGTTAACTCTGGCTGTTCAATTGATGGATCGATAACTGAATATTTGTGGTTCTCAAATACTCTGAAAAAGCGATCTAGCCTGACATCGACGCTAGATGGTTGGATCATGGAATCGGTGAAGGGTTCAACCTTTACGCGCCCGGCAGAGATCTCAGCCTTAATATCACGATCACTTAGTAGCACGGAGCGACCCTATATCCTCGAGAGCACTTGATTAAGTTACTGGTCAGTAGCATTATTGTGCCATGAGCCATTACACCGCAAACCTGCGCGATATCGAATTCTGCCTCTTCGATCTTCTTAAGCGCGATGAGATTCTAGGCAAATCAATTTTCAAGGATATCGATCGTGAAACTGCGATGGGTATGTTGGAGGAGATTAAGCGTCTGGCCGAGAACGATCTTGGGGACTCGCTAATTGAGAGCGATCGACTTGGCGTTGAATTCAATAAAGAGACTGGCGATGTCAAATTACCTGAAAGTTTTAAGAAGTCATATCGCGCATATATGGATAATGAATGGTGGCGAATTGATGCACCAGTTGAGATTGGTGGAACTTTAATTCCGGCCTCTCTGCGTTGGGCAATTGCCGAAATGGTTTTAGGTTCAAATCCATCAATTCATATCTATGCATCAGGTACCGCCTTTGCCCACGTTGCTTATGCACTCGGAAATGAAGATCAAAAGAAGATGGCAAAGCTAATGGTTGATAACGACTGGGGCGCAACCATGCAACTAACCGAACCAGATGCTGGCAGCGATGTTGGTGCCGGTAGGTCTAAGGCAGTTCAACAGAGTGATGGAACTTGGCACATAACCGGAACAAAGAGATATATCACCTCAGGTGATTCGGATTTGAATCCAAATATTATTCATTACGTTCTTGCTCGCCCTGAAGGTGCTGGTCCAGGTACGAAGGGTCTTAGCCTTTTCTTAGTTCCAAAGTTTATGTTTGACTTTGAAACAGGCGAACTTGGAAAGCGCAACGGTGCATATGTAACGAATGTAGAACATAAGATGGGCTTAAATGTTTCTGCAACTTGTGAGATGAATTTGGGTGAGAAAGAGCCAGCAGTTGGGTACTTACTTGGCGATGTTCACAATGGAATTTCACAGATGTTTAAAATTATTGAATACGCGAGAATGATGGTCGGATCTAAGGCAATAGCTACTCTTAGCGCCGGTTATCAGCAGGCGCTTAGCTATGCCAAGGTGCGCGTTCAAGGCCCAGATCTAACTAAGGCTGCGGATAAAGCAAGTCCTCGCGTAACAATTATTAATCACCCAGATGTGCGCCGCTCACTAATGGTACAAAAATCTTATTCTGAAGGAATGCGGGCGCTAATTCTTTATACCGCTTCTATTCAAGATGGGATCTTGCTTGCCAAAGAGGCGGGCGACAAAGAGAAAATCTCTGACTTAGAGGCGTTAAATGATTTATTGCTGCCGATAGTTAAAGGCTATGGCAGTGAGAAGTCCTGGATTCTTCTTGGAACTGAGTCGCTACAAACTTTTGGTGGTTCTGGATTCACTCAAGATTGGCCGTTAGAGCAGTATGTGCGTGATGCGAAGATAGATACCTTGTATGAAGGAACAACTGCAATTCAAGGGCTAGATTTCTTCTTCCGTAAAATTATAAAAGATGGTGGTCGATCACTTGGTCTGCTTGGTAAAGAGATTGCAACGTTTGTGGCAACTGGTGGCGAACTTGCTGAAGAGAAGGCAGCGCTCGGAAAGAGCCTTGAAGATTTAAATACAATGGTTGGAACATTGGTTGGATTTGCAATGGAGTCTCAAGAGAACGTTGAAAAAATCTATAAGGCAGGTCTAAATACAACCAGGCTTTTAATGTCTGTGGGTGAGGTAATAATCGCTTGGTTGTTATTGCGTCAAGCCGAAATCGCAATCGCTAAATCAGCAGATCCCGGGCGCGATGGCGACTTCTATGCCGGCAAAATTGCAGCTGCCAAATTTTTTGTTCGGACAGTTCTGCCACACTTAAAGGCGGAGTTAAAGATCGTAATGGCTGAGAGCGGCGAGATAATGGAGATTCCTGAATCCGCTTTTTGATAGGGTTCGCTGTGCCAAAAACTATTCGCCATGAAGCCTATTTAATTCTTGGGGCATTTTTTTTCGCTCTAAATAGTGTTCCGGCAAAGTTGGTAATGGAGGGCGGATTAAGCGCCTGGCGCCTTACGCAGATCCGTACCTCTGGCGCATTTTTGTTGATGTTTATCTATGTATTTATTCGCAATCGCAATGGGCTGCGCATCACTAAAAAAGAGCTACCAACGCTAATTGCTTTTGGGGTTATTGGTTTTGCAATGGTCAACGCTCTCTATTTCATGGCTATCTCTAGGTTAAATGTGAGTATCGCGCTTATTATCGAATTTACGGCGCCTATCTGGATTGTGCTCTGGATGCGCGTTATTAAGAAGAGAGATGTCTCAAAGTTAATGTGGTGGGGTTTATCTATTGGATTTACTGGACTCTTACTTGTAGGGCAGGTTTGGCGTGGTTTAACTCTCGATGGCCTAGGACTTATTTATGCATTTGTCGATGCCTTCGCTCTTGCTCTCTACTTTGTACTTGGTGAGAGATTGGTGAAAGAGAAGGGCAGCGAGGTGACAATGGCTTGGGGTTTTGGAATCTCCTCGCTCTTCTTTGCTTTAATACTTCCTTGGTGGAGCTTCCCATTTGATGTACTAGGTAAATCTGTTGAACTCTCTGGCCGCTTTGCTGGAAATTCACTGCCAAGTTGGCTCTTGGTTATCTGGGTAATTATTGGGGGCACCGCGCTTCCCTACTTCTTGGTCTTTACTGGATTAAAGGGTTTAAGCGCTGCGACTTCGAGCGTCATTGGAATGCTTGAACCAGTATTCGGTGGAATCTTGGCTTGGTTCTTCTTATTCGAGAAATTGACCTTTACGCAATTTATTGGTGGCTGCGTAGTACTGGTTGGTATTTACCTCGCTGACCGCGCTCGGACAAGTGTTTAAGGTAAATTTCAGCCATGGAAAATTTTACTGATCTGCTAGATGCCAATAAGGAATACGCGAGTTCTTTTAAATCAAAGGGTTTAAGTGGCGAAGCTAAGAAGGGCTTGGCAATCGTCACATGTATGGATTCGCGAATAGATCCATTACATATTGTTGGCATGAACGCAGGGGATGCAAAAATTTTGCGAAATGCTGGGGCTCGTGTGACTGAGGATGTGCTCCGTACGCTCGTACTTGCAACGCATCTTTTAGGCGTGAACCGAGTTTTGGTAATGCCTCACACTGATTGCAAAATGGCCAGCGGTGAAGAGCGCGAAATACATGCAGCGATTTTAGATAAGTCTGGCATTGATACCCGAGGTATTGAAATTAGAACTGTAAAAGATCAGATGAAGGCACTTCTTACTGATATTCAACGAATCGAGAGCTACCCGCTACTTGCAAAGAATCTCAAGGTAATGGGTGCAGTCTTTGATGTTGAGAGCGGAACACTTACGCCCGTAATTTAATTATCTTTAACAAAGCTTTCTGGGATCTGCGAATAACTTGGTGCCATATCGCTAAATCTTGCGAAGTGTAGTTGTGCGCTGACAGTCACAGTACGGGTAGGGCCATTTCGATGTTTAGCAATAATTAAATCTGCTTCACCAGATCGATTCTGACCATCGTACATATCATCTCTATGTAGAAGAATTACTACGTCGGCATCTTGTTCGATAGAACCAGATTCACGTAAGTCAGAGAGCATCGGCTTCTTATCTGCGCGCTGTTCAGGTGAACGGTTTAACTGTGAGATCGCGATAACAGGTACATCTAGCTCTTTTGCTAGTAACTTTAAATTTCTTGAGAACTCAGATACCTCTTGCTGACGGTTCTCTACACGTTTTCCTGCAGTCATAAGTTGTAGATAATCGATGACAATTAATTTAAGGCCGTGGCGTTGCTTAAGCCTTCTCGCCTTTGCGCGAATCTCCATAAGAGAGAGGTTTGGGGAGTCATCAATAAATAGCGGTGCCTGGGAGATCTCACCCATGCGCTTTGCAAGGCGGCCCCACTCTTCATCTGTAAGTGCTCCGGAGCGAATATTATTTAGAGCAACACGAGCCTCTGCCGAGAGCATACGCATAGTAATTTCTGAACGGCTCATTTCTAGCGAAAAGATAACTGCGGGGTCTCCGTTATGAATTGATGCATGCCGTGCAATATCGAGCCCAAGTGTTGATTTACCAACTGCAGGACGGGCGGCAAGAACAATCATATTTCCAGGATGTAATCCATTTGTTAAAGTGTCGAGATCTTTAAATCCTGTCTTAACACCTACACCCTTTACGCCATTAGAGATTGCTTCGATTTCATCGAGCGCTGCAGGTAGGAGTTCGGATAGTTGTATGTAATCCTCAGTAGTTCTGTGCTCTGTTACTTGAAAAATTTCTGCAGAGGCTTGATCGACAGCGTCATCGACTTCACCTTCGCCAGAGTACCCAAGTTGAACAATCTTTGTTCCAGCTTCGACGAGGCGTCGCATGATTGCGTGATCACGGACAATTTTTGCGTAATAGCCGGCATTAGCGGCGGTTGGAACCAAATTAATAAGTGTATGTAGATAGGGAGCGCCGCCGGCGCGAGCGATATCGCCACGCTTTGTTAGCTCTGCTGCAACAGTTACTGGATCAGCTGGTTCGCCGCGACCGTACAAATCTAAAATTGCATCGTAGATAAGTTCATGTGCTGGTCGATAAAAATCACGTTCGCGAATAATCTCTACAACATCAGCAATCGACTCTTTACTTAATAACATTCCACCAAGTACGCCCTGCTCGGCAATTAAATCTTGTGGTGGGGTGCGTTCAAATTCGATTGTTGCGGGCGTGCGATTATTGGAATTGCTATTTCCGCGGTTAGGGAATTCTGCGATGCTCATAGCCAAAGCCTCCCAAAGCCCACTGACATTACTAATTTAACGTCTTGTACGTAATTTAATGAGGCTAGGGGCTTGAGTGTTAAGTTCTTAAAAATTGGTGTGTGTGAGCGTGTGGAGAAGTGGGTGGGTGGTGGTGGAAAAGGTGTGTATAAGAGGTGGATAACCTCGAGAGGTAACCCTCTTACACGCTCAATTCTGCAGGAAAAGCTGTGGGTAAATATTTTTATTTCAATCTCATTATTTAAGAAAGCTTTAAGAAGCAGTTGATTTAGAAAACTAAGGAGCCCGCCTCAACCGAGGCGGGCTCCTTATATCTTTGAGAGAAGAGCTATTAAATAGCTTCTACCGAGATGTTGATGTTGGCAGATACTTGGCCTTGAAGTGAAACCTTCGCGGTGTACTTACCAATCTTCTTGATGTGTCCTGCAACCTTTATATGGTGGCGATCGATATCAAAACCGGCTGCAGCTTTAATGCCTGCAACTATGTCTTTATCTGTCACTGAACCAAATAGGACTCCGGTTGCGCCAACCTTTGACTTAACAACGATCTCTGCCTTTTCAAGGGCTGCTTTGATCTCTTTTGCATGGTCGAGGTCGCGAATTTCGCGAGCGCTACGAGCGCGACGGATTCCTTCAATCTGCTTTTCGCCACCTAGGCTCCAAGCAATTGCGTTTCCGCGAGGTAGAAGGAAGTTGCGAGCAAAACCATCTTTAACAGTTACAACATCGCCAGCTTGGCCTAGGCCTGATACTTCACGAGTAAGAATAAGTTTCATTATTTACTCTCCTTATCGCGCAGTTGAGGTGTAAGGCAGAAGTGCCATTTCGCGGGAATTCTTTACCGCAGCAGCAATCTGACGTTGGTGTTGGGTGCATGCACCTGTTACTCGACGAGCGCGGATCTTGCCGCGATCTGAGATGTACTTACGGAGAAGGTTGATGTCCTTGTAGTCGATATAAGTTGCCTTATCGCGACAGAAAGAGCATGGCTTCTTCTTAAA
>TARA_B110000503_G_scaffold140094_1_pt1 | contig 11983 bp, 11 predicted proteins | sample TARA_B110000503 | Tara Oceans TARA_B110000503 (sample SAMEA4397472) | marine metagenome | biome: Polar Biome; feature: [SRF] surface water layer (ENVO:00010504); material: water (ENVO:00002006), including particulate matter (ENVO:01000060) such as... | depth 5 m
GATGTTCGATGTTCGATGGACTGTTTGGTTCTGAGCGAAATAATTACGATAAAGTGTGGGGCATTTCTTGGCACACAGGGCTAGGTCCGGGACACTCAGCTTGAGAGGGGTCTGGCGTTGGTGGAGGCTTGCTGTGCACTACTCTTGCTTTCTGTTCCCCACAATCGCCAAAGTGAAATGAAACTGGACAAACCATCGATTGCCAAAGCAGCATAGACGACCCGCTGTAATCCGGAATCAGTGCCGCCCGTTCATGACCGAAACCAGTGATAACCCCTCGCGTAAAATTATCCATGTTGATATGGATGCTTTTTTTGCCAGCGTGGAGCAGCGCGATAATCCTGCGTTGCGCGGTCAGCCGGTGGCCGTGGGTGGCTCTGCGAAGCGCGGGGTAGTGGCAGCGGCCAGTTATGAGGCCAGGCAGTTTGGCGTGCGCTCTGCCATGCCCTCGGTGACTGCAGCGCGGCGCTGCCCTGCGCTGCAGTTTGTGCCGCCGCGTTTTGAAGTCTACCGTTCGGTGTCACAGCAGATCCATCAGATATTCTCCCGCTATAGCGATTTGGTTGAGCCGTTATCTCTGGATGAAGCGTATCTTGATGTCACACACGATAAACTACAAGTGGGTAGTGCATTGGGCATTGCGCAATTAATCAGGGCGGCAATCTTCAGCGAAACGGGGCTGACGGCCAGCGCGGGCGTGAGCTATAACAAATTCCTCGCCAAGGTGGCGTCCGACCAGAACAAGCCGAATGGCATCTTCATTATCCGCCCCCATGAAGGCGCCGACTTTGTCGCCTCTTTGCCGGTGCGCCGCTTTTACGGCGTGGGACCAAAGACCGCTGAGCGTATGGGCGCATTGGGTATACAGCTGGGCGCGGACCTGCGTGAGAAGAGTATGGGTTTTATGAGCCAGCACTTCGGCAAATCGGCCGAGTATCTCTACCGCGCTGCGCGCGGCGTGGACCATCGTCGGGTCAAGCCTGATCGTATCCGCAAATCCGTCGGACGAGAGCAAACCTACAGTGAAGATCTGGTTGCCGATGCGGACCTTTACGAGGCGCTCGAGCGTCTCGTTGACAGCACCTGGGCGCGAATCGAGAAAAATGGTGTGGTGGGGCGCACCGTCACTCTGAAAGTGAAGTACGCGGATTTTCGGCAGATTACACGCAGCCAATCACAGGAGGACTATGTTGCGCACAAGGCCCTGTTTGGCGCCATAGGCCGAGATCTGCTCCAACCACTACTCCCGGTCCCCGATGGCGTACGATTGCTGGGTCTAACGCTGTCGGGACTGGCCGGCGTGGAATCGCTGCCGACATCTGAACCGGCGGCTCAGTTGATCAAAGAGCAGGGTGTGTTCAATTTCTGAGCACGCTATGTCGTATCCCGCCAGCCCACGAATTACTCGTAGCTCAAATCGGTTGCTTTGCCGCGAAAGACGACGAAAACATATGCGGAGTACAGCAATATCACCGGCAGGGTTACGGCCACGCCGTAGAAGATAAACTGCAGGGAATTGGTTGCCGCAGCGGCCTCATACAAATCCATTCTGCCGATGATGATGTCCGGATAGATACTGTAAGCGAGTCCCAGCGCGGCCATCAGGCAGAGGAGCACGAGAAGGGCATACACCACCCAGCTATTGTGGTTGCGCAAATACTCGGGCCGACGCAGCAAACGGTAAAGCGCTAAATAGGCGACCAGGCAGCTGACGGGTATCGGCAACAGTCCAATCGCGTTGGGCAGGGTGAACCAGCGCCCCGCAATTTCACTGCTGACTATCGGGGTGGCAATGCTGACCAGCACCAGCGCAATGCCCATAGCCGGCAGCGCCATACGTCCCCAGCGTACGGCTTTATCGAACAGCTCACCCTCGGTTTTAATCAATAGCCAGCCCGCGCCCAGCATGACGTACAGCGCGGGTAAAGTCAGTGCTATCAGCGCTGCGAACAGTATATTCGTGAGACCCGAACCTAAGCCCGTAATATAAGCTCCCAGCATCCAGCCCTGCGACATGGAGGCGATCAGCGAGCCGAGAAAGAAGGCGCGATTCCAGCGGTGTTTGTGTGCATCGGCAGCTTTCACACGAAAATCAAACGCCACACCACGCAGGATCAGGCCAAACAGCATGAGGGTGACGGGTAGGTAGAGCGAGGTCAGGATAATGCCCTGTGCTTTGGGAAACGCGATAAGCAGTATACCTATACCCAGCACTATCCAGGTTTCATTGGCGTCCCAGAACGGGCCTATCGACGCGATCATAATGTCCTTCTCGGTGTCGGTGGCCTGCGGCAACAGCAGCCCGACACCCAGATCGAAGCCGTCCAGAATAACGTAGAGCAGTAGGGCAAGCCCCATGGCCATGACAAAGAAAACAGGTAGCATTTGTTCCATCAGCTTAATTTCCCGGTAGCTTGAGTCTCCCGGTAGCCCTGCACAAGGCTGCGTGACCGCGCGGGCTTGGAGGCCATATAACGCAGCGCCTGGATATAGGAGATGAGTAGGAAGACGTATAAGCCAACATAGCCAAACAGGGTGCTGGCGAGGGTGGCGCTGGAGTGATCGGCCGCGACATCTGCCGAGCGCAATAGCCCATACACGATCCAGGGCTGGCGACCAATCTCGGTGACATACCATCCCGCGAGGGTGGCGACCCAGCCGGAAAAGGTCATTGCGGAAAGCACCAGTAATAACCGCGGACTCACGTCCTTACCGCGTAGAAATTGAAAAGCTGCCCACCAGGACGCCAGAAGCATCAGCATTCCCATACCGAGCATGACCCTGAACGACCAGAAAACGAGCGCGACCGGCGGATGCTCACCTTTAAAATCATTGAGCCCCTGCACCTCGCCATCGGCACTGTGGGTGAGGATGAGGCTGCTGACATAGGGGATTTTGATCGCGTAATGTGTTGTACGCTTCTCTTCATCGGGTAGCCCGATCAGAGTAAAGGCGGCGCCGCGCTGTGTGTCCCAAACCGCCTCCATGGCGGCGACTTTGGCGGGTTGGTGTTCCAGTGTATTGAGGCCGTGCAGATCACCCAATGCTATCTGTATCGGAATCAGCACAGCGGCCATCATTACGCCTGTCTTCATCACCATCAGCGTGGCTGGGCCATCGACGCCCCGCCGGGCTCGCCAGGCACTCACGCCAGCAATCAGGAAGGCACTGGTGAGAAAGCAGGCCGTCATCATGTGGAGGAAACGATAGGGGAAGGAGGGGTTGAATATAATCTGCAGCCAGTCTTCAGCGAAGAACACGCCGTTGTCAATGGTGAAGCCGTTAGGTGTCTGCATCCATGAGTTCAGGGCCAGTATCCAGAAGCCTGAAATGGAGGTGCCAATGGCGACAATGGCAGTGGCGATCAAATGGGTGCGATTGGATACGCGACTTTTTCCGAACAGCATGATGCCGAGGAAAGACGCCTCCAGGAAAAACGCTGTCAGCACTTCGTACCCCAGCAGGGGGCCAGCGATATTGCCCACCTGCTCCATAAAGCCCGGCCAATTGGTGCCAAACTGAAAGCTCATGGTGATACCCGAGACCACGCCCAGCGCAAACGTCAGGGCGAAAATTTTCACCCAGAAATAGTAAGCGTACTCCCAGGCCTGATCATTCGACAGAGTAAAACGCGTGCGGAAGTACAGCAGCACCCAGGCTAGTCCAATAGTGATATTGGGAAACAGGATATGGAAACTGATATTGGCCGCGAATTGAATACGCGCGAGAACGAATGGGTCAAACTCCATTGTATTCCCTCTGTATGGCGAAACGCCGAAACGGCGGTGATATTAATGGCTGCCACAGGAGCAAGTGGGTGCAACTACTGAATGACACTGCGAAACAGACGGTATTATAACCGATTCGGGGAGGCGTTGAACGACTCTATCGTGCCAGGCGAGGTCGAGCAGTTTTTGGGCATTTGCGCGCAGCAGCGCAAAGCGTTTATCAGGGCGTTTCTCGGTAATGATCAACCACTCGTCCAACGCCTCATCGCTAAAGTTGCGAGGTAGGTAAACATCCAGATCCAGTTCACAGCCAGGCTCTGTGGTATCACAATCCAGCAGCTGAAAGTGCCGCGAGGTGGAGGAATCTGCGGCGATAAAGGTCGGTACGCATAAAGACTATGCACTGCTGAGTAAGCGCCGAGATGACAACTTGTTAGAATTGTTTTGTCTGAAGTATAGAACAGAAAAATCGGTTATCGTGTTGGGCCTTGAACCCCTGATCTGCGAGCGGTATGAAGAAATCATTTGTCAGCGGTGGCGCTCGAACATCTTACCTCGGTCACTGTCTGGTGACGGGGGCGGCGGGCTTTGTCGGTAGCCACCTGGTGAAAGCGCTGTTGCAGCGCGGACTGCGTGTTCGCGCGCTGGTGCGCAACACACCTCTCGTTTTGCAGCACGACAGGCTAGAATGCTTCAGCGGCGACATTCAGAATGCGCAGCAGATGCTACAGGCCTGTGAGGGAATCGATACAGTTTTTCACACAGCCGCGATGATCGCTACGCTCGGCGGCAGCGCTGTCACCGCACGGTATCGTGAACAGGCCTACGCCATCAATGTGACAGGAACGAACAATGTTATCCGTGGTTGCCAGGCGCAGGCTGTGGGCCGGTTGATTCATACCAGTTCAATCGACACCTGCTTCAATGGCGAGGAAGATCTGCACATGGATGAACACACGTCCTATGCAACGCGTTTGGGTTGTGTTTATCAGGAAACCAAAATTTCTGCAGAGCAGTCGGTGCTGGCGGCAAATACCCCGGGCGGCCTGTTGACGTGTGCGTTGAGGCCAGATGGTATTTGGGGCGCCGGTGGCAGCTTGATGCTCGATATCCTTTTCGAGAAATTGAAGGCGGGGTACATGGTGCTGCGCATCGGTGGAATGGGCGGCATACATGATCATGTGCATGTTGATAATCTGGTGAGGGCGCACTTGCTGGCAGCGGATGCATTGGTGCCGGGCAGCCCTGTCTGCGGTAAAGGGTATTTTATCTCAGACGGTGTGCCTGCCCGTATGTTTCAGTTTGCGCGTCCGTTTTTTGAAGGTCTGGGTTACCAAATCCCCAGATACAGTGTTCGTGTCGCGCCCGTCATGCAGTTGATGAAAGTCTGGGAGTGGCTGCACTTCAAAATGGGTATTCCCGCGCCTATGTTTACGCCACATGAACTGAGTAAACTCACCGTTTCCACGGTTGTGTCCAGCGCGGCAGCCTCGCGGGATTTTGGCTATCGTCCGGTTAAGACTGTCGCGGAGGGGATGCGCGAGGCAGTTGAGTACTACCTCGCATTGGAACAGGCTTTAGCCGAGACCTAGGGGCAATCCCCCGGCAGTGTTTCTCGCGTGATGTATGTGAGGTCTGCGGTATTCGTCTTGCCGTTCAAGTCAAAATTGTATCAGCTGGAGAAGCCTGTGAGCGCCTGCCAGTATTCGAATTGTTCGATGTCCTCGTCAGCGGACGTTCCGCTGCTAGTAAGTTGGAGTCGCTGTCGTGTAGCTTGGGCGGTACCTTGTCATCGATGCGATAAAACTCAGTGTAGTTGCCTGTGTTACAACAGCAGGTAGATGTCGACGGGCTCACTCAATGCAAGCACACATGCGGGTACCTCGTAGCCCACAGGTTTGATATTGACCACGGCCGTCACGTCACGTTCGCGATGGCGGTAATATTGGGTAGTTGCGTTGGATTCGCGCCGCCATAGCCGAAAGATTACATCTGGTCGATACCGGCATCATCGAGGTTGAAGAAAATAATATTCGGAGGCAACTACTGCTCATTGGAATGGGTGTTGGTATCGGAAGAGCTACTGATCAGGCCAGCGATAGCCAGCAGGGACCACAATCTGGCGTTTATTACTGCAGCCTATCGTGGGCAAAATCTCCCAGGTTTGATCCAGAGCATCTGACACAGCCGGGGCTCGGTTGCGCGGACGCATGGGTTTACGACAGTAATAGCCTGCAAGGCAGTAATATAAATGGCGGGCCCTTGACGATTCTGAATCTGTTTACAGATTCCCTGCGGGCACTGGCCGCGCTGCCCGACGGCTCGCGGGTCTACGCTGCGGCATTTACCTCTGGCAACAATACCACTGCTGTGGACGCGTCTGTTTTAGTCGTCCCGAGGGCGCCGCGGTGCCGGAAGCGGAAGCGAAGAAAAGCCTGAGCCAGATAACGGCTCTGGCATTGAGCGCTGATGGGAACACCCTGTATGCGGCGGCTTTTGGCTCAAATAAAATTGCCTTCATCGACACGTCCGCACTGAATCAGGCCCATTTTACTGCCGATGCTGCACATCACCTGCTGTTACCTGGTGGTGGACCGAGTGGACTTGCCCTGCCACCCGATGAAGGGGCCAATGACCACGCAAACGTTGCGTGGAATAGCGGATAGTGGGCCACAGCACTGGCGCGGTGACAGAACAGGCGAAAATGCCGTCATCTTAGGTGGTACAACGGAAAGCGTTGCCGCCGCTGCCTTCAAGGAGTTCAATCCGGCGTTTGTTGGTTTGGTGGGCCGGCAGGAGGAACTGTCAGAGGAACAGATGCAGCAGTTTACTGAATTCGCGCTGGCGCTGACCCCGCCGCCCAATCCAATTCGCAACCTGGACAACAGCCTCACGCCACCGCAGCAGGCAGGACGGGATGTCTACTTTGATAAAGTGCGCAGGTGAATGCTCAGCTCCCCCAATGCCTGCTGATGGGGGCCGGCGTCATCGACGGTGAGCGCAAAGTGCTGCGCATGACAGGCACCAATAGCTATACAGATGGCCAGGGCGCTGTTTACACGGGTGCTCAGTTACGGGAGTCCGCCAGAACAGTGGGTCAGGAGTTGACGTTTACGTGCTATCCCCCGGGCTGAACTGTATAGACCCCCGCACTGAGATCAGATTACTTCATCCGATGAAGTGCGCAAACCTTGTTGCCGGAAGGATCGCGTAAGTAAGCGAGGTAAATTTTACCGCCTGCACCCTCACGGACACCGGGCGGATCTTCACAGGTAGTGCCGCCATTGGCCAGGCCAGCCTGGTGCCAGGCATCTGCAGCAGCCGGATCGGTTGCCGCAAAACCGATAGTGCTGCCATTCCCGCCAGAGGCAGACTGGCCATCAATCGGTTTGGTGATCGAGAATATCCCGCTTTCGTTGAAGTAAAAGCAGCGACCTTTATCGTCGATGACGCCCGGCTTATAGCCCAGCGTTGCCAAAATTGCATCGTAGAATTGCTTGGATTCATCGACGCTATTGGCACCAACCATAATATGACTAAACATGTTTTCTATCCTCATTCAGGGGGTGGATCGCCCCAGTGTAGCCGTTACTTGTGCACGCACAAACACATTTTCTCAGATAAGCCCCTTGTCCCGGAACTCGGATTTCATGTAAGCATAATAGATAGGGGCGGCGATCAGCCCGGCAATGCCAAATGCCGATTCCAGCACCCGCATAGCCAGCAGCATCTCCCACGCTCTGGCGCGAATCTGGCTGCCGATGATTCGCGCATTCAGGAAGTATTCCAGTTTGTGTATTACCACCAGGTAGCCGATTGCGGCCAGCGCGACGGCCAGTGAGTGGCTGAGGCTCACCACGAAAATCACCGTGTTGGATACGGCCTCCTCCAATGGCAGCAAGGCACCTATGATCATGCCAACAATCATATGCATGAAAAATCGGCCGATATCGGCGCCGGCTACCTGGAACAGGGACGCGTGTGCGCGCAGCCATTCAACCAGTGTCGCCCCTACTTGTTCGGCATCAGCGGGGTGAGTAGGTTAACCAGAGCGAATGTGTCACTGAAAAAGCACCGGTAATGACAGCTTGTGATGCAATAATCGTGGCGAAGGCCGCGAGGATGATCGTAGGTAGAAGGGCCGAGACGGGCACCATGCGGTAGAGCAGGTTAATGATAAATTCGGAGTATTGCTATCAATACGTAGAAACGGCTTTTGCCGGTGATGCGCATCGCCAGTGCTGACATCGAGGTGGTATTCGGGCATGACTGTCGGCATATCCACACAGCCCTCAATCCCTTTATACTCAACCGGAATGTCGAGAAGAAACCTTCGTGGGTATTCCGCCAGACTAACGTAACCGCCAACAATCACAGAGTCCTTTAGCTATGAGCGATTTAATTTATAAATGTTCCAAACCGGTGTTTGTTCACCACTTGAAAAACCTTTCAGTTATGCTGAAAAAGACCGCCAAAAATGCCAAGCAGAGAGGTATCGATCCGGCCGTGCTGTTGAATTCCCGCCTGACGCCGGATATGTTCCCGCTTGCGCGACAGGTACAGATCGCCACCGACCACGCCAAGGGCTGTTGCGCGCGGTTGGCTGGTGTCGAAAGCCCGGTATTTGCCGATACTGAAACAACGTTCGCGGAGCTTGACGACCGCATAAAGCACACCCTGAAATTTCTGGCAGGTTTGAAAGCGAGCCAGTTTGCTGGCGCCGAGACGCGGGATATCATATTGAAGTTGCCCATTGGTACGCTGAGCTTCGCCGGCTCGAGTTATTTGAACGGCTGGGCACTTCCCAACTTCTATTTCCATTACTCTGCCGCTTACAATATTTTGCGCCACAACGGCGTTGGGCTGGGCAAGGGCGATTATCTGGGCGTGATGCCAGGTGTAGAAATGACAGGCAAGATCGCGAAAATGATGGGCGTGAAACCAACCGTGAAGAAAAACGCGAAATCACCGAAAAAGTCTAAGGCGTGAACGTGTTGCGCTACCCCCGTCGCCAGCCAAAGTCGTCTGTATGCACAGTGGACTGAGTAGCGCATTTCTGCAGCTGGATAGCGTAATGTGTGACAATCAGGCCCTCTGGTTGTCACAGCCCTTTACCAGTGATGAGCTCCCCTGGAGCCATACTCACCAGGATTTGAAAGCGGCGTTGCTTGCGCTTGGTGACGCTGAAGTGCTGCAGCTGCACAATTGCCCACAGCAGCGACTGACCTGGTTCCGAGAGAGGGAGCCAGATTTGTGTGCAGCGCTGTATGCGTTTGAGCCGGAGCAGACAGCGGTAGCAACGCCACTTCATTTTGACCGCGTCGACAGCCTGCACATCCCCGCTCGCAAGTGGCAGCAGATTGTGTCCTTTGCCGGCGCGCTGCCCCACAAGGCACTGCCGCATGTGGACTGGTGTGCGGGCAAGGGCCACCTTAGCCGCGTCGTTCAGCATAACCAGCAACAAGCGGTGCATTGTCTGGAGTGGGATGCCTCGCTGGTGGCTATCGGTAAAGAGCTCGCAAAACAGCAGGGCAGGGATATCCACTACTACCATCACGACGTGTTGCAGCCCTTGCCCGCGGCATGTGCGGACCCGGTAAAGATACACATCGGTCTACACGCCTGTGGCGAACTGCACCAGTACTTACTGCGTCATGTCGTCAGGACTGGCGCGAAAGCTGTGGCGTTTTCGCCTTGTTGTTATCATAAGATTTCAACGGATCACTACCTACCTTCGTCCAGTGCCGCACGGCATACGCAGTTGCGCCTGAATCGCGCCGCGCTTCATCTAGCGGTGCAGGATACGGTTACAGCTCGCCGCGGCGAGCGGCTGTTGAGGGAGCGGGAGCGCTTGTGGCGGATGGGATTCGACGCACTGCAGCGCGAGTTGCGGGGGGTGGATGATTACCTCAATGTAACCTCGTGCAAACGTGAACTGTTGCGGCAGGATTTCCCCGGCTTTTGCCGGTGGGCGGCGTATTCTCGACAACTCGAGCTCCCTTGCGACATCGATTACGATCGCTATCTCCAGCGCGGTAGAGAAAGACGCAGTGAGATAGTCCGTTTGGAGTTGCTGCGACAACTGTTCCATCGTCCATTGGAGTTGTGGCTGACGCTGGATTATGCGCTGTATCTTGAGGAGAATGGGTATCGCGTTAAGGTCACGCAGTTTTGCGAACGCAGCATCAGTCCACGCAATTTGCTAATACAAGGGGAACGCGATTAGCCAGTTCCACTATACTCGGTCGATATACCTCAGCAATGAAGAGGTAAAACATGGCAGACTGCCCACAGGCACCATCTATCGCCTGACTTCGGTACCCACACCGGGAGGCTGACAAGAGGGTTTGCGTGGAGGGCCGGTAAGGTATACTAAGTGGCGTTTTTGTTGGAGCAAGAGAATGAGCCGCAGCACTGAGCCACACTGTCGAATCGAAGGGACGGTGGCACCTGGATTTGAGTCTGTTAGGCAGCTCTATGAACACAAAATGCGTACGCTGGCGGAAAAATGCACGCAACTTTGTGTCTACTACGCTGGTGAGAAGGTTGTCGACCTCTGGGGATCAGTCACTGATGAGCCAGGATTTTCTCCCGACTCGCTGGTAAATGTCTTCAGCAGTGGTAAAAGTCTGGAGGCCATTGCGATCGCATCGCTCGTGGGTAAAGGGTTGATTCGCTATGACGCCAGAATAAGCTCATATTGGCCAGAATTCGCCGGGCAGGGCAAAGCTGAGCTCACTGTCGCTGAACTTATGCGGCACGAGGCGGGGCTCGCGTCTTTTAGCCGCTCTATGGAGCCGGACGACCTTCTGACCGAAAATATCAAACAGAACAAGGTGGGTGAGTTTATCGAGGATCATGCCCAGATATTTCGCCTGGGACAGGAGAATCGAAGGGAGTACCACGCGGTTACACGCGGCTGGATAGTGAATGAACTTTTCCGCAGGGTAGACCCGGCGGGCCGAACGATTGGCGAGTTCCTTCGTGAAGACATTAGTCAGCCACTGGAAGCAGATGCCATTATTGGGGTCAAGCGGGAGGAACTCTCCCGGGTCAAAAAAGTAACACCACTTGGCTTCTGGTTCCAACTCCGACAAAGCTTTATACCCAAGTTTCTGAAGCGGGAAATGGAGCACAATATATTCCAGCTTCTGGCCAAGGTGATGCGCCTTCTACCTGCACTTCGAAATGCCACAGTGCGCAACGCACCGGCTCCTTTTAAAGGCATGAAAGAGATCGGGTTCTTCAATGATCCCCGGGTTGTTATGGGCGAAACGCCCTCGGCGAACACCAATGCCAACGCCAGAGGGTTGGCGAAAATTGCGGCCATGATGGCCGCCGGTGGTAAATGGGCAGGGAGAGAGTATCTGACTGCAGAGGCCTGGACAGAGATGCACGCAGATCCGATTGAAGGGAATATGGCGTTCGTCTCAACCTGCTTTACTCAGGGCGGCGTCGCTCTTTTCTCTGAGGCCAGTGGCAAAATAGGTAGATCCGAGCTGGGACTCAACGCCGGTAGAGAGGGTTTTTACGGCTGGATGGGGCTAGGCGGATCCATTTTTCAATGGCATCCGGAATCTCAAATCGGCTTCGGTTATGTCCCCACATCACTCAATATTCTGGACTTAGTTAACGAGAGAGGAAAATCTTACCAGACTGAAGTGCTGCGTTGTGTCGCCAGATTGGCGAGTAACACCAAGCCATAGAGCCATAGGGGTTACACCGTGCGTTAGGAGGTCAGAAGTAGTTGGTATGACGTAAATGAAAGTGGTGCCACGGACGCCGTCGACGATACGTTGGTGAATGATTATTTGGGTATTGAGTGCCAATAAGAATAATGATGTGCTAATTTTCAAAGAAACTGAACAGGACTTCCCGCCTCATATTGCTCTATACCAAATTTTTACTGTTGGGCGTTTGTTGTTTGCTCGGCCTTGCTGCACACGCCAGTAGTAATGTTGTGGTCCGTTTTCTGGATGGAGCGATCCTCGCTGGGGGATCGTATGGATATTTCTTTCATCGGCATTCTGACGGTGCTCTCCTATCAGATCATGTTCAGTGAAAGCCTGCCGAAGATTTCGTATGTCACAATACTGATGTCCTTTATGATTAGCAGCTTCCTGATGATGTGCTCTAGTATTGTCATCAACTTGAGAGTGACTGCCCCCGATAACAGTGGCCGCCAGGTGCAGGACGATCGTATTGATTGGATCTGCAGCATGCTTTTCCCGGCAACCTACTTTTTACTGACAACG
>TARA_B110000503_G_scaffold142511_1_pt1 | contig 11945 bp, 7 predicted proteins | sample TARA_B110000503 | Tara Oceans TARA_B110000503 (sample SAMEA4397472) | marine metagenome | biome: Polar Biome; feature: [SRF] surface water layer (ENVO:00010504); material: water (ENVO:00002006), including particulate matter (ENVO:01000060) such as... | depth 5 m
CCGAAAATTGAGGCTACCCCCGAAAGCTTCATCTGTCTTATATACTATCAACCATTTTAGTTGTGAACTCGTAAAAAAGTGTAATTTTGAACTAACTATGAAAGCAAACATTGTATCAAACGAGCTAATAGATCGGCTGCCTCCCCATCTAAAGCAATATATACGGCCGCAGGACTATAAGCGATACACGCCAATTGACCAGGCAGTTTGGCGGTTTGTAATGCGTAAAAATGTTGATTATTTAAGTCGGGTAGCTCACGAGAGCTATTCGGAAGGACTAGAAAAAACTGGAATTTCCATCAATGAGATTCCTTCGATGTATGGAATGAACCGCATTCTGAAAGAAATAGGTTGGGCCGCGGTCGCTGTTGACGGATTTATACCGCCCAATGCATTTATGGAATTTCAAGCATATAAAGTTCTTGTGATTGCCAGCGACATTCGACAATTGGAAAACATTGAATATACCCCAGCACCCGATATAATCCATGAAGGAGCTGGACATGCGCCGATTATAGCCAGTCCAGATTATGCCGAATACCTCAGGCGGTTTGGTGAGGTTGGTGCGAAGGCAATTTCGAGTGCACATGATATTAACATGTATGAGGCTGTTCGAGAGCTCTCTATTTTAAAGGAAGCAAAAGGTATTTCGATAGCCGAAATTGATGTCGTCGAAAAGAAAGTTAAAAAACTTCAGCGTAAAAAAGTAAAGGCCTCAGAGATATCCTTGATTCGCAACTTACATTGGTGGACGGTTGAATATGGCTTGGTTGGGACCGTAACTGAACCAAAAATATATGGAGCAGGGTTGCTATCATCGATTGGCGAAAGCACCTGGTGCATGAAAGATGAAGTTAAGAAAATACCCTATTCTATTGATGCCGCTTATCAAGATTTTGACATAACGAAACCACAACCTCAGCTATATGTAACACCAGATTTTGCCTATTTACAAGAAGTTTTAGAGGAATTTGCCAATACGATGGCCGTGCGAAAAGGAGGCTGGCGTGGACTGAAAAAATTAATCAAATCCAAACAGTTAGGAACTCTTGAACTTAGCACAGGCCTTCAAATTAGCGGTCATTTTACACGAATGATTCAGAATGAGGATAAGGAAGTTGTTTTCTTCGAAACGGAAGGTGAAACCGCTCTTTCGTATCGAGAAAAGGAAGTAATTGGTCACGGAGTTTCTAGACATAAAAATGGATTCAGGTCTCCCTTAGGAAAATTAAAAGGGATTAATCTCTCCATTGAAAATATGGGTCCCAGAGACCTGCAGGCCTATAATTTCTACGACGGAAAGCAAATTGCATTCGAATTTGAAAGCGGTATTATCGTTGAAGGCCTCAATGTAACGGGAATTCGCAACCTGCGTGGAGAATTAATGTTAATTCAATTTTCAAATTGCACGGTAACATATAAAGATGAAGTTCTTTTCACTCCAGAGATGGGGGATTTTGATATGGCAGTGGGTAAAGAAATAGTTTCGGCTTTTGCAGGTGCAGCCGACTATTATTCCTTTGATCTAACAAATCAAGTGAGTGCTACTGAAACAATAAAAGTTGAGCTTTCATCAAAAGAGACAACCTTGAATTTAATGTATCAAGAAGTAAGTCGCATTAGAAATGTAAACAAAGCAATCGAAGAAAACTCTGAAGAATGTAAGAGGCTAGTGGCGATTTTCAAGACAGTTTTAGAAAATCATTCAGAAGATTGGTTATTAGCTCTTGAAATCTATGAATTAACTGCTGCCGATAGCGTATTAAACTTCCTGAACCATTTTAAACAAGAGCACCCAAAGGTTGGACATTTAATAGAAGGAGGATTAGCCCTAATCGAAAAAGAACACCTAAAACAATTGGAATAGCGCGGGGTGTACTTGGTTTTTATCCGGAAACATTTGAGGTAATGATGCCTTTTTTGCGCAGCAAACTCAGTAAGAGATTAAAAAATGATGAAAAGACTAAAAGCATAGCTGTTTTTAGGCATAACGATAAGCTCACATAGCAATACAACCTAAGAATGGTTGTTCTTGAAAAATTATTTTAAACAATCTATCTAGCAGACCATAAAGCCAAAATATTGATTTATCTAAAAAAGATTTTATCTGATACCTAACACTCTTTTTGTACCTTGTTCAAATATGAAAAGCATTCTTCTACTCTTCCTTTTTGTAACAATTCACCTCCATTCACAAGAGTTTGAATTGGTCTCATCTAAATCTTTCAATGCAACCACCTTTGTGGGAGTTGACTCCTATAACAACATGTATTCAATAAAGAACAGGGTGCTGTATAAAAAGGGACCCGACGGGAGCTTCACCTTTAACGATTTTCAGCTAGGTAATTTAAGTTCTGTGGATATTATTAATCCCCTCAAGATAATCCTCTTTTACGAAGACACCAATACGGTTTTGCTTCTTGACAATAAACTAAACCTTATTGAACGAATAGCATTTAATACTATTTCTAATTTTATTAATATAGGTAATGCCACGAACGCTGGAAATAGCAACCTCTGGATTTTCAATGTAGATTCTCAGCAGTTAGAGCTATACAATTACATTACGAACGCAAAGACTATAGTATCTCAACCATTTGAAGGCAAACTCATCTCACAAGCTAGTAATTTTAATTACTGTTTTATTCTAACTGAAAACAAACTTCGAACATTTAACAGATATGGAAGTTTACTTTCTGAATACCAAATGGAGGGATATAAAAAAATAGTCCACCACAATAAAAACACCATCGCTCTCAAGGAAAATGAATTGTTTTTTGTTGTAAACGATTTATTAAACCCCGAATATCAAACCGTTAATCCAATAAATATAACGATCTCCGAAAACAGTATAAAAGACTTGTACCTTACTGAGGATTTCTTGTATATTTATGACGGTAAAAGTGTACACACTTTTTCATACAAATCATCTAAGCAGTAAAATTTATGCACGTTGCAATCGCAGGAAACATTGGGTCAGGAAAAACTACACTAACTCGTTTGTTAGCGAAACATTATAAGTGGCAGGCTCATTTCGAGGATGTCGAAGACAATCCATACTTGGACGATTTTTATAATTCGATGGAGCGTTGGTCTTTTAACCTTCAGATTTATTTTTTAAACAGTCGGTTTAGACAAATATTGGATATTCGCGAGCGAGGCAAAAAAGTAATTCAAGATCGAACGATCTATGAAGACGCCTATATTTTCGCGCCTAACCTCCATGCAATGGGGTTAATGACAAATCGAGATTTTGAAAATTACCGGTCACTATTCGATCTTATGGAAAGTGTTACCGAGGGACCCGATTTACTTATATATCTTAGAAGCTCGATCCCTAATCTTGTGAAGCAAATCCACACACGTGGTCGCGAATATGAAAACTCAATTAGTATTGATTATCTAAGCCGTCTAAACGAGCGTTACGAGGCTTGGATTCATGATTATGACAAGGGAAATATCATTATCTTAGATGTAGACAATATTGATTTTGTAAACAATCCAGAACACTTAGGGGAGGTAATCAATCGCATCGATGCCGAGATTAACGGTCTTTTTTAAACGCAGGACTCTCTTGTTGAAATGATAAAAAAAATTCTTACTCTAGCGGTACCTTTATTTTCTTGCGATCGTGCTACTTGAACTAGATCAGGAGAAACGCTGACTATTTCAGTTTAAGGAGTATCTACAACTTCAACTAGTTACTTTACTGCTTCTTTTACTAAGCAATACACTTAACATATTATAAAAAAAGGTTCTATGTATACATAGAACCTTTTTTTATAAATAAGAATGCTTGCTTAGTTATTCTCTACAACCACTTTTGCATCTTTAATACCTTCAAGCTGGGCTTTTACCTCAGCCTCGGTTCCTGAAAATGTTTTTATTTCAGTTACCGTCTCTCCATCTTTTGTTGTTTCAATAGTAACATCGGCAGTTGTAACATCACCTTCAACCGACATATTCACCATGACTTCTTTTCTAATTTCTTTGGCAACAGCTTCATCCAAATGAATAATTTGTTCCGAAGTAGTTGCAGCATGCCCCATTTCTGTTGTATGCCCTCCTAAAATTGGCGCAATAACCAATCCAATAAGACACGTCAGTTTGATCAAAATATTCATAGATGGCCCAGAAGTATCTTTAAATGGATCACCAACAGTATCACCTGTTACTGCCGCTTTATGCGCTTCAGAACCTTTGTAAGTCATAACTCCATTAATCTCTACACCAGCTTCGAAAGATTTCTTGGCATTATCCCAAGCACCTCCTGCATTGTTCTGGAAAATAGCCCAAAGCACACCACTTACGGTAACACCAGCCATATAACCACCTAACATTTCTGCCACTAACATATTATTATCCTGATACACTAATTTACCTACTAATACAACAGCTATTGGGAAACCTATTGTTAAAATTCCTGGTAACATCATTTCTTTTAAAGATGCCTTGGTAGAAATGTCAACACATTTATCGTATTCTGGTTTTCCAGTTCCTTCCATAATTCCTGGAATTTCTTTAAACTGTCTTACCACTTCATTTACCATTTCCATAGCCGCTTTTCCTACAGCATTCATAGCCAATGCTGAGAAAACAACAGGCACCATACCTCCAACAAACAACATCGCTAAAACAGGTGCTTTAAAAATGTTAATCCCGTCGATCCCAGTGAATGTTACATAGGCAGCAAATAAAGCCAATGACGTTAATGCCGCAGAAGCAATAGCAAAACCTTTTCCAGTTGCCGCAGTTGTATTACCCACAGCATCTAAAATATCAGTTCGTTCTCTTACGATAGGATCTTGCTCACTCATTTCAGCAATACCACCTGCATTATCAGCAATGGGTCCAAAAGCATCAATAGCTAACTGCATTGCAGTTGTTGCCATCATTGCAGAAGCGGCTAAAGCAACTCCGTAGAAACCAGCTAAAGCATATGAAGCCCATATTGCGGCGGCAAATAATAATACAGAAGAGAACGTAGAAATCATTCCAGTAGCTAAACCAGCAATAATATTTGTTCCGGCTCCTGTGCTAGATTGTTGTACGATTTTTAAAATTGGTTTAGAACCTAGACCTGTATAGTATTCAGTAAATGCTGAGATTCCAGCACCAACTACCAAACCAACTAGACAAGCATAAAATACGCGCATCGAAGAAATGTCCTGAATTCCTTCTCCGAAGAAATCCATTTGCATTGTTTCTGGCAACATCCAGGTAACCAAACCATAACAGGCGATAGCAACCATTATTATTGAAGCCCAATTTCCTATATTTAATGCTTTTTGAACATCTGCTTCTTTTGCATCATTTGATGATATTTTAACCACCATAGTCCCAATAAGAGAAATTATAATTCCAACACCTGCTATAGACATTGGTAATAGAATGGGGCCAATACCACCGAAAGCATCTTGAATTGATCCTCCCATATCTTTAATGACATAATTCCCTAATACCATAGCTGCTAAAACAGTTGCTACATAAGATCCAAATAAATCGGCCCCCATACCTGCAACATCTCCTACGTTATCTCCAACATTATCAGCAATTGTTGCCGGATTTCTTGGATCATCTTCTGGGATATCAGCTTGTACTTTTCCTGCTAAATCTGCACCTACATCGGCAGCTTTCGTATAAATACCACCACCAACTCTTGCAAATAAAGCAATAGACTCTGCACCTAATGAGAAACCAGCAAGTGCTTCTAAAACAATTGTCATATCGGCCGTGTTGGTCCACTCACCTCCCATAAACAGTTGGAAGAATATAATAAAGAAAAGGGTCAATCCTAATACAGCTAGACCAGCTACTCCAAGTCCCATAACAGTACCACCACCAAAAGATACTTTTAGTGCGTTCGGCAAACTAGTTTTAGCTGCTTGAGTAGTTCTAACATTGGTCTTCGTTGCTATTTTCATCCCCATGTTTCCTGCAAATGCAGAAAATATAGCACCAATAACAAAGGCAACTACTATTAAATAGGTGCTATCCATATAAAAAGCAATACCTGCAAGAACAGCACTTGCTCCAACAACAAAGATTGTTAGCAAACGGTATTCTGCATTTAAAAAAGCCAGCGCTCCTTCATAGATGTGATCTGAAATTTCTTTCATTTTACCGTCTCCGGCATCTTGTTTCATTACCCAAGACCTTTTGATTACCATATAAAGTAATCCAATTACTGCCATTGCTATTGGCATATAAATCATCATTGATTCCATATTATTATTGATTTGTGATTGTTGTTTTCGCAGGGCAAAAGTAACAAATTGAACGGGAATTAAAAAACCCTTTTCAATTCGCTTGAAAAGGCTTTGAATACTAGCTAATTAGATACTTTAAATAGTGAAATTCCCACTTACTTTATGATCGCTCGTTTCATAGCGATTGATGCATTTATTTAGAATGTCGTAGGCCTCTGAGGCATCTCCCCAGCCACCAACGTCAACGCGCTTTTTTTCTAAATCTTTGTACACTTGAAAGAAGTGCTCTATCTCCTTTACAATATGTGGATTCAAATCGGAAAGGTCATTCAAACTATTCCAAATTGGATCTGAGACTGGAACGCATATCACTTTTTCATCGGGCCCTTTTTCATCAGCCATATGAAAAACTCCAATGGGTTTCACTTCCATAACACACATTGGAAAAGTAGGCTCCCCTCCCAAAACAAGGACATCTAGTGGATCACCGTCTAAGGCTAAAGTTTCAGGTATAAAACCATAATCTGCTGGATACATCATCGAAGAAAAAAGCATTCTGTCGAATCGAATCTTTTTTAACTCAAAATCGTATTCATATTTGTTTCTGCTCCCCTTTGGAATTTCTATTAACACGTCAAAGGTTTGTATTTTATTGGTGCTCATTTATTGTGTTTTATTTAATTTAATAATTCTTTGTATACCGACGTTCGTTCATAAAACCACTTCATTTTTAGTCTCAAAAGAAAAGGGATTTGGCACTTTGAAATGCAACAATATCTCTAAAATTCAAAACCGAATGCTCCTGTGATGCCAAATTTTCTCGCACCGGGATTGTCGAAGTAGTTTCCACGGAAATTGAAATCCAATCTGAAAACTTTGAATATATTTCCAACGCCCACACTGTACTCCCAATAAATATCTTCAGGAGCACGATAAACAATATTTGAAGCGTTTATAGCAATGTTGGAATCAGAAATCTCGCCATATACTGCTCTAAACCCGATAATTTCACGCAAATTTAATTCTCTTAAAACTGGAATTCGAGAAAAAAGCCTTCCCCCGAAATTATGTTGTAGGTGAAAAGTAGCATAGGTATCACTTACAAATTCGTAAAAATCTAATTGTGAAAAACTGTTGTAAATACTAAAGTAGGTTTGGTTTCCTGGAATGACACTCAACAAAGTTAAAGGCACATCACCAAAAATTTTACCGACTTCAATGGTGGTATACAACCTTCCTAAACCTCCAACATTCCATGGCTGCGTATAAAGCCCTTGTATTTTCTGATAGTCAAAATCTCCTCCTAAAACACTGTTTAGCCCTGTGGTGTGGGCAAAGAACAAGCCCGGGAAATCACCGGCATTGATGGTCGTTCGTTCTACGCCGTAGCCAGATGTTTTCCTTCCTGGAGTGTAAAAAAGACCTACTGTTACTTCTGGTTGCTTTAATTCACTCTTAACTTCCCCAGTATCAACTCCATCTTTGAAGACTTTATAATCGATCACAAAAGTATCTGTTGCCGATCTTAAAGTCCTGTAAGACCCTGTTACACGCACACTAAAGTTTTTCGCTGGCTCTACTTCAAAACCGATGGTACTCAGGTTAATTCTGGATAAACGATCATTCACTCCTACCGAGAGTAAGGAGGACGAAGCCAGGTTTCTCCCAAGAACGTCGTTACTATTGGTTAAACTCGCACCCAACTGCTCAACATCCCTTCGATTCCCTGCAAAGACTTTTAATCTTGATTTTCTATCTAACAAATATTTTCCTGAAATTCCATATTTGAAACGATTATCCTTAAAACCATATGCACCAAATCCTTCTAGACGCCAACGATCGTTCTGACTGAAATAGGTTCGGCCTCCCAATCGAATTCGCAATCCTTCAGCATCATTATACCCAAAAGTTGAGAATACGGGTCCAATATCAAAATTATTAATTTCATAATACCCTGAGGCTAGTACCGCTCCAACATTATACAGTGTTTTAAATCGTTTTACTGTCTTGAGCGTGTCAAGCATTTTGTACACACCTTTTTCATCCTTACTCAGCTTCTCCATCCGGTTTTCGTCCCAAAAACCATCGGATCGATTATAAACCTCAAATTCGTAGGGATCTAACTGTTCTGCATAAAACTTATTTTCCTTCGGAATATCAAAAACATAGGTATCATAGAGTGTGGTTCTTTTTCCATAGATACCCTTGGCGTCTTCTTTGTTTCCAAAACTGAAGTCACTCATAAAATAATCTCTTTCAATAAGAAAGGTAGAATCGTTAAACACCTCAAATTCCTGCTCAATATAGACTTCGCGAACCCAGTTCAAATTAGCACTTTTAGAGGCCTGAAGATTAATTTCTTTTATAGCCCACGTAGAGTCATTTACCCAAAAATCTCCTTTAAAGGTCAACTCGTTCTTACGTCTTGGGTAGTATACTATATTGTAGCACCATTTATTATCAAGATACGCGCTATCCAACAACACATAATTATAAACGTCTACACCAGTTCGCGACAACGGGCTTGTAAAGGCCTTATCAAAAAACTTTAAGTAATTGTCATAAACATCATATTCACTATATAAATCTTTGAGGTAGGCAATTAAGGTATTGTTATTATCAAAGCCTGAATTTTTATTCCCCACCAAGATTTCTTTATGTTCATTAAGCAAATTGTCGCCATAGACCTTGGAAGAAGATTCGTTAATGAAGATTGGGAGGTAGGTATTTCCAGTAATCTTGGAAGTGTCGGTTTGATCAAAAATAAACTCCATGCCCTTAAACACGCGATTTTTAATAAGCGCGCTATCGATGGTATTCAAATCGAATTCCAATTTTTCGTATTTATCGTAGGTGTATTGATTGAACCTCTTAACCCCGTTTTCACGCCGATTTTCCCATATTTTCTTGAGAATGTCTATCGCAGGATTATTTTTTTTTGATTGCTTCCCACTATAAAGAACAACCGCATCAAGAGCCGCTGCTTCCTCCTCTAAACGAACGACCATTTTATATGTGGTTTTTTGCCCTAAAGTTACATCAAGAGTCTTATATCCTACAAAGGAAAAGGAAACTGTAGCGTAATCGTTATCACTTTGAAGATAAAACCTACCGTCTTCATTTGAAATTGTACCTTCATTTGAGTCTTTGAAAATTACATTCGCAAAGGCTACAGGGGCACCATTTAAATCTTGAATTTCCCCACTAACTTTCGTCTGCGCAAAAAGCACTGCCGTCAAGGAAGTAAAGAGTAGAAATAAAAGCTGCTTCATATAAAAAGATAACGTTCAAAAAAAAGCTTTGTTTTAAGAAATCGCCTTGTAAGAGTAAAGAAAATAGAACTATTTTAACTTGTAAAGCACCTTTTTAACTGCTTTAATAACATCCTCGCTGTTTGGCAACCATTCTGCTAGCAACTGAGGCGAGTATGGAGCCGGCGTATCGGCAGTATTTATTTTTATAATAGGGGCGTCTAAATAGTCAAATATCTGACTTTGAACTTGATATGTGATTTCTGTGGAAATATTTCCAAAAGGCCAAGATTCTTCTAAAATAACAAGGCGATTGGTTTTCTTAACAGATGTTAAAATCGCATCGTGATCCATCGGTCTAATCGTACGTAAATCAATAACTTCACATTCAATACCTTCCTTAGACAAGGCATCAGCGGCCTTATAGGCCTCTTTTATTATTTTTCCGAAAGATACAATGGTTACATCGTTCCCTTTTCTTTTAATATCGGCAACGCCCAAGGGAATTAAATATTCTCCTTCTGGCACCTCACCCTTATCACCATACATTTGCTCACTTTCCATAAAGATAACAGGATCGTTATCTCTTATAGCACTCTTTAAAAGCCCTTTTGCATCTGCTGGGTTACTCGGTACTACCACTTTTAGGCCAGGGCAATTAGCAAACCAGCTCTCAAATGCCTGTGAATGTGTTGCCGCTAATTGACCTGCCGAAGCCGTTGGTCCTCTAAATACAATAGGACAATTAAATTGCCCTCCTGACATTTGTCGTATTTTTGCTGCGTTATTAATAATCTGATCAATCCCTACTAAGGAAAAATTAAAGGTCATATACTCAACGATCGGTCGGTTACCATTCATAGCAGACCCGACAGCGATACCTGTAAAACCAAGTTCGGCAATTGGAGTGTCAATTACTCTTTTAGCTCCAAACTCATCCAACATCCCTTTACTGGCCTTATAAGCTCCGTTATATTCGGCAACTTCCTCGCCCATTAAATAAATAGTTTCATCGCGGCGCATTTCTTCGCTCATCGCTTCGCAAATAGCTTCTCTAAATTGTAAGGTCTTCATAGCTGTCTTCTGTTATAATCTGAAAAATATTTCAGGGGTGACAAAAATACTATTAATTCTATGTGCGTTGGTATTTTTTTTAAAATTTTAGCGTAAATTTACTATGCAAGCATAGTAAATTTACAATTTATTATAGTTATATTTGTTGCCCAAAATAGCACCATTAAAAATAGAATTTATTTATGAAAATATTAGTGTGTATAAGTCACGTGCCAGACACTACTTCAAAAATCAACTTTACAGACGGAGATACCAAATTTGACACAAATGGAGTTCAATTTGTGATCAACCCCAATGACGAATTTGGCTTGACCCGGGCGATGTGGTTTAAAGAGAAACAAGCTGCTGTTGTGCATGTAGCAAGCGTAGGAGGACCTGAAACCGAGCCAACATTGCGCAAGGCTTTGGCCATTGGAGCAGATGAAGCTATTCGTGTGAATGCGGTTGCAACTGATGGATTTTCTGTGGCAAAGCAATTAGCAAACGTGATTAAAGATGGTGGGTATGACTTGATCATTGCGGGCCGTGAATCGATTGACTATAACGGAGGCATGGTTCCTGGAATGATCGCAAAATTAACCGGTTCAAACTTCGTAAATACCTGTATCAGTTTAGAAGTAACAGGAAATGAGGCTACCGCAATTCGTGAAATCGATGGCGGTAAAGAAACATTAAGCACCTCCTTACCCCTGGTAATAGGAGGTCAAAAAGGATTGGTTGAAGAAAGTGACTTGCGAATCCCAAACATGCGTGGAATCATGCAAGCTCGCTCCAAACCATTGACCGTAAGAGAACCTATCGTATTAAGTGCTGCAACAAAGGCCTTGTCATTCGAAAAACCGGAACCAAAAGGGGCTGTAAAACTAGTAACGAATGTAGATGACCTTATTGACCTATTGCATACTGAGGCGAAGGTGATATAATTAAAAAACAAATCGCAAATCCTGGTTATTATTCTTAGAACTTGGAGACACATGATTAACAATTTTAAATAAATTATGGTAATAGTATATACAGAATCTCAGGAAGGAACTTTTAAAAAAATTGCGCTTGAAGCCGTCTCTTATGCCAAAGGAATTGCAGATATATTAGGGACAACAGTCACCGCTGTTTCAATTAATGGGGGTAGTGGAGATGATCTAGGAAATTATGGTGCGTCGAAAGTTCTCGAAATCACAGATAGTGCTTTAAAGAATTTTAATGCCGAAGCTTTTGCAGATGTTATCTCGCAAGCTGCAAAAAAAGAAGAGGCATCTCTGGTTGTATTAACATCCAGCGCGAACAGCAAATTTATGGCGCCTTTGATAGCGGTAAATCTTGAAGCTGGCTACGTTGCTAATGTAACCCAGTTACCAAACAGCACCGCTCCTTTTCAAGTAAAACATAGCGTATTTACAAACAAGGCATTTTC